>Ga0116187_1001939_pt1 | contig 20937 bp, 27 predicted proteins | sample AD_JPNNA6_MetaG_FD_89755 | JGI IMG/M metagenome (GOLD analysis project Ga0116187, IMG submission 89755) | Active sludge microbial communities of municipal wastewater-treating anaerobic digesters from Japan - AD_JPNNA6_MetaG | ecosystem: Engineered > Bioreactor > Anaerobic > Digestate | place... | reverse complement strand
GGGAGTTCGGCTTCCCCGACATCGGTAGCGGTCAGTACGTGTGCGTGAACCTGTTCAAGCCCCTGACCGACCTATTCGCGTCCCGCTTGTTCGGAGATGGGCTGTTCTTCTCCCTGCCGAAGGGTATGGATGCCACCAAGGGGTACGTAGACGATGTGTTCCGCCGGTGCCGGTTCCCGTATCTGTGCCTCCATGGGGCGAAGCGGGCCAGTACCAGAGGGGACGCCATCTTCCGGGTAGGCTATTCCGCCACCAAGGGACGGGTGTACGTGGCCCCGGTGTCCGCCAGCAACTATTTCCCCATCACGGACCCGGTGTCCCCACAGAACATCCTGCAGGCCGTGGTGTCCACCATAGTGGTAGAGGGGGATCGCACCTACCTATGGCTTGAGGTGCACAGCCCAGGGGCCATCGAGAACATGCTATGGGTTCTCCGGTCCGGGCAGTCGCTGGGGACGTGGACCTTTGAACCGGAGCAGGACCGGGTACCGATGGACGCGTGCGAGCGGTTGGCCGGTACGCCAGAGGTCATGGCCACAGGGGTCGATGAGATCCTGCTGGTCCACGCCAGGAACGAAGAGACGGACGCGTCGGCATGGGGAACGTCCGACTACTACCCGGTTGTCGAGCTGATGGGGGAGATCCACAACCGGAGAACGCAGAGAAGCCGGGTTCACGACAAGCACGTAGACCCGGTGGTCTACGGGCCGGACATCAGCGATGAGGAAGCCAAGGTGCAGCTCCGGGAGAACAAGTATATCACCATGCCGCCAGGTGAGGTAGCCCCACCCATGGGGTATCTGGTGTGGGACGCTGGATTGTCGTCCGTAGACTCCGCCATTCTTGACCTGACTCAGTCGTTCGCCAATGTGACCCGTGTCGATCTTGAGGCGTTGCTGGCCCACCTGGCTACGACCGAAGAGTCGGGCAGGGCCATTCGGATGCGCCAGATGACGACGCAAACCACGGTCAAGGGGAAGCAAACCGAGTGGGCCTACCCACTGGCGAAGATCATCTCCCTGGTCACCAAGCTTAGTGTTGCGGTACGGGAGAAGGGGGCGCAGGCTGAGGTAGCCCTCGACATACCGGCTGAGGTGGCTGTTGTCGAACCGGAGGACGTGGACATATTATGGGGTAGTGGGCTTCCGGAGGACCGGCAGGAAGAGCTGGCGGAGGCCGTCACCATGAAGGACCTCGGTATCCTGTCCAGAGCCCGTTTGGCGTCCCGTGTGTTAGGGCTTTCCATCGAGGAAGCGCAGGCATTGGTGGATGAAGCCGACGCCGACGCGGCAGCGGCCCAGCCCTCTTCCCTGCCTTGGGAAGGAACATAACCTATGGCGGTCTCCCCCGAGGGGTTCTTGCCTATCTTCGCGCAGGCTAAGGGCCTGGGGGAAGAATACGTGTCCGCCATGATCCAGGCGTACACCGTGGCGGAGGAACGGCTGGCAGCGGCGGCGGAGGGCCTATGGGCTGTAGCCCTGGATGAGACCAAACCCACGGACTGGCGCAGGGCGTTTGCGGCCCAGCAACTGGCTCAGGTTCGGCACGTGATCGCCGGGCTCAAGAGCCAGAACGACGAGTTCGGCTGGTGTCTTGAGCAGCTCTACGCCTTGGGGTACTCATCGGTCGAGGGGTACCTGAACCCTGGTGGCCTTAGCAAGATGGCCCATCCTGGGGACGTTACCCAGATGGACCTTGGGATGTCGGCCCTTGCCCGCCGTGAGATCAACGCCCTGGTGGCCTCCTCGGTCACCAAGTTGAACCACCTTAGCGGAGGTGTCGGACGAGAAGTCGAAGATTTGTATCGTGCTTCTGCCATGAAAAGTAAGATCACTTCCCTGGCCACAGGTTTGACAGTTGTTCAGAGCAGGAAGACGCTAACCCGGCAGATCAGGCTAGGTGTCCTACCCATACGGAAGGCGCTGGCCGCTGGGGCACGGGCTGGGAGGTCACCCGACGACGTACTGGCGGACCTGGTCAAGCAGGGGCAGATCAGCGAGAAGATGATATCCAGCATAAAGCGGCTTCCGGAGACCGGCGGGACCGGGAGCGGGGTGGCTAACTGGCTAAAGAGCCGCGCGGCGGTTACCGAGTTCGTGGATAAGACCGGCCGCCGGTGGGGGATGGGCCGGTACGTTGACATGGTGTCGAAGACCATGACGACGGAAGCCCAAGATAAGGGCCTTGAAGCGTGCATGAGGGAGTCCGGCCAGGACCTGGTCAAGGTAAACCCTCACCCAGGCACCTGCAAGAAATGTGAGAGGTGGGAGGGGAGGATTCTCTCACTTTGGGGCAAGACACCTGGCTATCCCACTCTCGCAGAAGCGAAGGCCCAGGGGTTCCGACACCCGAAATGCCGACACGTACTGATGCCCCACATAGCTGGGATAGGGAAGTACAAGGCCCAGATAAAGAAGGCCTATGCTTCCCCCACAGGAACGATAACCGGGACGCCAAGGCAGCACCATCTTACCGCCCAGATAAAGGCCATAGCCGACAAGAACCCCAGGGCGTGGGCGGAAACGACCAACGCCTTGGTCGACGCTGGCTCGGCCACCATGATGGAGAAGCTTAGCTTCATGGACCTAGTGAAGAAAGCGAGGCGGGAAGAGAGGAAGAAGGGCGCCCAGCCGGTTCCCCTGCTTGAGCTGGCCGCCTTGGTTCCCCCGGATCGGTGGAAGGATCTAGTGGTTCCGGGCTCTCCTCCCCTGTCTGAGTGGTATCAGCAAGAACTAGTGAGAGCTCAGGAGGACGCTGCGAAGTAGGAAGAAGTCCGTGGAGGTGCGATGGTGAAGTACCTGGTGTACCTGCTGTCTCCCGGTAGGGTTCGGCATGTGCTGACCGTTACCCCGGACTGGCGGGTGTTGACTGCCGATCCGGAACGGCGCCTTGCGCGAATGGCCAACGCGGTACCGGATGAGCAGTACGCCAGGGAGTTGATCGCCAGGCTGGTGGATAGGCAGGGGTTCTCCGTGTCTGAGGTTGTGGACGCGGCGGAACCACAGGAGATGGTCCCGGAGGCCCGGAGGGACCCGGACGACCCGGCAAGCATGGAGGACCGATGGGAGATCGCACCGTCGGTCGTAGTAAGACACTGATGGGAAAAGACAGCATGGACGAACAGACCGTTGATTCCGTGGCCCCAGCCCACGACCCGGCTCCGATAGTGCTGGTTGGCTTCATGGCCGGTATCCCGGCGGTTCTGACAAGCCACTACACTTCCGCCATGAGAGTGGCCGCCACCACGGCGCACGTGCTGGCCACGCAGGGGAAGATGGCCGCATTTGCCTTCCCCACCACTACGGACCACGCCCAGGCCCGGAATGCCCTGGCTGATACCGGCCTGGCCTACGGGACGGAATACGTCTTTTTCGGGGACTGCGACCAGACCTTCGACCCGACTACCGTTCTCCGGATGATGGAGGTAATGAACGCCGGGGGACTTGACGTTCTGACGGGGGTCTACTTCATGAGGGGGAACGCCCTGCCAGTTCTTTACCGACTGGACGAGGGGAAGGACGTGGGGAAGGGCGGCGGGCAGCAGGGGTTCAAGCAGATCGTCCGGTATCCCAAGGACGGGATATTCGCTGTCGGCGGTTGCGGTGGAGGCTGCCTGATGGTCCGGACTAGCACGTTCGCCAAGATGCGGGACGTGCTGGGCCGCAGGCCCTTCGACAACCGGATAATGGTAGGCGTGGGATGGATAATGGAGGATCTGTCCTTCGCCCTGAACTGCCACGAGCTCGGGGTGTCGATCTGGTGTGATCCCACCATAGTGTCAGGGCACCTGGTGGTCAAGGAGGTGACCGACACCGACAACGCGGAGGCGAAGTACGCGGGGGAGACGATAGTCAGCGAGACATCCATCATGATTGACGGAAACCAGGAGGCGTTATATAATGGCCACGAACGCTACCGAGGAGAAGACCTCGGGCGAGGGTACTGGCGCCCGTAAAGACAGCCAGGACGCCCCCACCGGCGGGGACAAGAAGCCGGGCGGAGACACCACGAACCACGCTGACCACGAAACGAAGACCGGACACCCCGTGTATACTGGGGTGTCCCAGGAGACCATCAACCGGCTGGACGCCAAGCACAAGAGCGAGATCCGTTTCCTGACTGAGCAGAACACCGCCATGGCAAACGAGTTGGCCGCGTTACGGGCCGCCGTGGAGGAACAGAAGAACGCCGGTCTGTCGGAGTCGGAGCGGCTCCAAGCGGAAAACGCGAAGCTCAAAGAGGACGCGGCCAAGGCCAAGCACGACGCCGAAGAGGCGAGGCAGAAAATGATGATCTTCGACCTGGTCTCTCGCCACGCCCCCACACTGCCGGTTCCGTTTCGGCAGCTGGTCTCCGGCAAGGACGAGGACACTATCATGGAGTCCATCACCGCCTTAGTGGCGGAGCACGACAAGCTGAGGGACGCGTCTATCCGGGGTCTGGCCCACATGCCCCTGGATGAGGTAAAGAAACAGTACGGGTCGATCATCACGCAGCTTGCATCTGCCCTAGCGGAGGACGCGGAGCAGAAGCAGCCGCCGGGGGACGTGGGGTCCCAAGCGGGACAGAGCCAGTCCGGGCAGGTGACTCCCCCACCCTCGTGGGCCAAGGGGCAGGGAGGCCAGACCCTGTCAGCCTGGCTATCTGAGCGCAAGAGACGAGGCTACCCCGAACGGTAGCCATCCAAGAAACACCGGGAGGAAACAATGGCCATCACCTCGACCACCACCTTGGCGGATCTCGTTCCGGAGGTCACCGCCGAAGCCATGTTCTGGTTCACGCAGGCCAGCTTGTTCTACCCCGGCCAGGGGAGAGCTCGGCAGTTCCTCCAGACTGAGGACCTGCGAAACTCTCCGGGCCTGTCGTACCCGTTCGGCAAGTACGCGGCCATCGAGATGGGGGACGCCGTCGAGGGCGTGGCCTACACGGATACCCAGGCCCTCACCGCGTCTACCACGACGGTAACGGCGTCCGAGAAGGCCATCGTCGTTCCGGTCACGGACCGGGTCAAGCGCTCCGTGCATATGGGCGGGGACCGTTTGATTCAGGACGTCGGGCGGGCCATCGGGCTGGCCGCCGCCACGAAGTTCGACAAGGACGTGTTCTCCCTGTTCGCGTCCCTCGGCTCCTGCCTCATCACGACCAACAACCCGATCACCCACGCTATGTTCCAGAAGTACATCACCACGCTGGCCGAGAACAAGGCCCCGAAGCCCTATGCGGCCTTCATCTCCCCCTGGGCGTGGCTGGAGTGGGTGACGGAGTCCGGATCGCCACTCCCGGATTCCTCGAAGTCCTCGCGGGCTGGCGAGGCCATCTGGGAGGATTTCTTCGCCGGGAACATCATGGGCGTGGACATCTACACCCATGCCGACATCCCCACGGCGAACGCGGCTGCGGACCGGGACGGGGCGTTCATGTGCCCCTGGGCCATCGGGTGCGTCCTGAAGGCTGACCTGTCGATCGAGCCGTCTCGCGAGCCCCTGAGCCGCCTCACTCAGTACGTGGCGACAGCCGAGTGGGGCCTGGGCGTCATTGACGCCACCATGGGCTTCCGGATGTTCTCCGACGCCGACTAATCCGCCCCACCGACTCCCAGGAGGGACAAGAACCATGGCGCTAGTCTACCTGCCGCTGCCGCCCGAAGACGAGCGGGCACCAGCGTACGTCGAGCAGTACATGGCCGAGGGGGTGGACATCGAGGCCCTGTGCGTTCGCATGGGCTGGCTGTCCTCGTGCCCCAAGGACGTCCCGGTGTACGACACCAAGGGGAGCCTGATCAGCGAACCCGAGGCCCCGGAGTCGCCACCGGCCCCAACGGCGAAGCCCAAGGGCAAGTAGCCCTAGGGGAACAGCGACAACAGCTCAGGAGGCAAACCAATGGCTCTCGGACAGGACATTGCACCTCTTTCCCTTGACGTTCATCTCCCGGCATTCACCGCCGCGTCGATGAATCAGCCCGTTGGCGCCCTCGGGCGTCGAGCGCGCATCGAGTCCGTCGGCCTGGTGGCGGCAACAACTATCACCGGGCACACGACCAACTATTCCACCCTGTCCCTCATCAACCGGGGGACGGACGGGTCGGGAACTACGGTGGTGGCCACCCTGGCCTTCACGAGCGGCGTGGACGCGGCCGCCGGTGTGCTGAAGGATCTCACGCTGTCCCCCACAAAGGCAAACCTGGAGATTGGCGCCGACGACATCCTGGCGCTCACGTGGGTTGAGGCCGGAACCGGCCTCGACCTCCCGGCCAGCCTGGTCTCCATCAAGTACGGCGACGGGTACGGTGGGGGTATCTAATGCCTGTAGTGATCTGCACGCCAGCGGGGGCCACGGATAACAGCTACGTGAGCGAGGCCGACGCGGCGGAGTTCTTTTCCGCTAGGTTGGACTACCCGAAGTGGCTGGCCCACACGGTGGAAGACCGCCAACGAGCTCTGATCCAGGCCACCTCGGACATCGAGGCCCTGGGAGGGCACAAGGACGCGGTCACCGCTGATCGGGCACGGTTCAAGGGGGCGCCTGGGACTACGACCCAGGCGCTGTTTTTCCCCCGCACCACGGACTACGGTACGACGGGTGCTATCATCCCGGTGGACGTGGTCCGGGCAGTGTGCCTTCAGGCGATGTACCTACTCGACATCAAAAGCCTTCCGGACGTGGTCAATCGGTCCCGTCTTCGGTCTCAGGGGGTCCGATCATTCTCGATTGAAGGGCTCAGTGAGACCCTCGGCGGGACCGATTGCCCGGAGGGACTTTGTTCTGCGGCGTGGGCCATCATGCGCCAGTATGTTCGGGTGGGGTATCCAACGGAGTGAGGGGACGGCGTGGTTGAGGTCAAGATAGTAGGGATGGAAAAGCTGGAGGCCGAACTGGCCGCTGCTGCGTCCCTCCCTCAGGGGGTACTCAAGGGGGCAAGGGATTTCCTCCACGATCGCATGCTAGCCGTCATGGCGGAAGCGCAGGAGCACACTCCCTGGCGGACCGGTACCCTGGCGGAGAGCGGCCGAGTGGAGACGACAATCAGCAACGCTACCGGCATTCGAAGCGTGGTCACCTTTGGCCATGAAGCGTCTGCCTACGCGGAGGTCCAGCATGAGCGCGAAGACTTCAGGCACCAAGAGGGACGGCGCCATCACTATCTATACGGTTCGTCCGCGTCCGCATGGGAAACCCTCCGGAAGGCCGTCGAGCACGACCTCGCCGAAAAGGCCAGAGAACTGACGGAGAATGCCCTGTCGTGAGCTACGTCAATGCCAGGTGCCAGTTCGAGGTCCCGATTGGGGATAACGCCTTGCAGCGAACCAGGGGCGTGTCCCTCAGCGACGAATATCCCTGTTCTTTCCGACAGATGACGATGGCGGCGGAGCAGAGCGCGTTCGGGGTCGTTGGTGTCGGTACCTACCGGATTCGCGTCAACTGCGGCCTCGACGTGCGGGTGGGGTGGCGGGTGAACGTGTCGACGAATGAGGGAAAGAAATACACGGCAGTGGTTCGACGCACCTCTAAGGTGTATCATCTGGACTTAGTGGTGGAAGCTGTCTGATGGCCGCTGACTTCCTGCACATGGAAGAGCTGGTAGACGCCGTGATAGGCGCCCTGAACGGGTACGGCGTGAACCACGAGGGTGGCCTCCCGGTTAGTTGGTTCACCTACACGGACGGGAACCCATCCCCTCCATTGGTCCTGCTGGACCACGGGGATCTGTTCCGCTATCCTCCGGACACGGACCTAAGTTCCCTATGTCCTAGTATCCTGGTCCGAGGGATGGAGTCTACGTTGGTCGGGCCTACCACCGGGGGACAGAAGAATATCCTCCACACGATACGGGTGGTGCACCTTCGGGCTAATGACCAAGGGATAGCTCTGGACGGAACGGCGGAGCCTAACCCGGTTCGGGCGGCGGAGGCCAGCCTAAAGACCATCATTCGTGCCCTGTTCCGGGACGACAAATGCCGCCTGGCCCAGATCGAGGACGACGGGACCAGGCATGACGTTTCCCTGACCTGCACCGACTCGGCAGGGGCAAACATCATAGAGATGTCGTTCGCTCGGGCGGACTACGGGTCGGACCTGCGCTCGGGCATGGACGACGTGATGTTCATCCGGACAAAGAACATGCCGTACTGGGCCGTGGCCGTGGACCTTACCGTCCGAACGCGTACAGGAGGTGGGGCGTGATGCCCCGCAGGAACAGTGATGCGTATTCGGTGGGGGTTTTTGCGCCGAAAGACGACGAGAAGGCCCCTGCTCCGACCGAGGAGAGCGCTACCCGAACGGGCACCATGGGCGCCTTCGCGGTTAGCCCCACCCACACCGGCGGGGACAAAACAGATCAGGACGGTGAGGCCCGATGATCACCAAGGCGTACACGGGGGCGGTTACTGGCCTGTGCCAGCAGGTCGCAGGGACCAACGCAGCTATCTGCCAGTCGCTCCAGGGGGGCACCTTGAGGTTCACGCCGAACAACATCCGCAAGGGAGGCGTGGGCGGGCGGGTGCACACGCGCAAGGGAGGGGGCCTGTGGTCCATCGACTGGACTTGCGTAGCCCCGGACAAGACATACCTAGGATTCTGGTTCCCGGCGGGAATCGGAGTGGCCGTGGCCAACTTCCCCACGCTATTCTGTGAGGCTGACGACGGGACGGTAGCCCTTGAAGTGCTCCTGGGCGGGGGTCAGCCGAACAGCGTCAAGGCTACCTGCGCCGAGGGTCCGGACGCGGAGGTCGAGTGGACATTCTCGGCCATCTTCACGGACGCCACCATCGTCTCCACACCGACCAAGTCGGCGGTCTACTCGTCGCACAAGGGCCACACCGGGAACGAGTGCTCGGTCACCTTCGGAACGGCCACGAAGCTTGGCGTCTTGTCCTTCGAGCTTGGGCTTGAGTTCGGGGCCAAGGCGCTGTGGAGCCGGGACGGGAAGGCCGCCGGGGTGCGAACTATTGCCGACGGGGTCCTCATCACGAAGTACGAGCCGACATTCCGGGTCACCACAGCACAGGAGGGAACCACCTCAACCCTTGAGGGCGACGACTGGACGGCGGAGGACATCGTCCTGGCGCTGGACAACGGGACGGCTGGGGAGAACCTGACCTTTACCCTTAGTGGCTTCGTTCCCGAGGAGTGGCAGATGCCCATCGAGTCTGAGAAGGAGACGGCATTCGGCCACGCGTTCGTCCCAGGTAGTGGGGACATGTTCGGCAGAATCGCCCTCACTTAGTCGCAGGCGGCAGGCAGAAGTACGAAGAGGTGTGGCGTGGATATTCTTCTACGTGTCGAGGTAGAACTAGAGGGCGTGACGTGGACGTTCGGCCCTGCGGATAAGGCGCAGCTCCGCTTCGCCCGGCTGACCCAGGGGAACGAGGAGATGCGCAAGATCCGGGATAACCTGATTCGGGCTGGCGGCGGGGAGAACGAGGACGACGCTATCGCCGCTGCCCAAGTGGGGGTAGACGCGGACAAGATTCCGGACCAGGACGTGCGCGAGATCATGTGCGAGTGGTTCGTTGAGGGCGTCCGTGGATGGACTGGGCTGACATCCAACGGGACGCCTGTTCCGTTCAGCCGGGAGAACGCGGCGGACATCCCCACAGACATAAAGATAGCCGTCGTCACGGCGGTGTGGGAAGAGAGGAACCGGTTGCTGCGAAAAAAGCAACAGCCGCCCGGCTAGCCTATTTCTTCATGGCCCAGGGGCTTTTCGGGCGGCGGTACGTTCCCCCTCCCCCACGGGAGGAGAAGACGAGGAAGGCGGGGAGGGAACCTAATATGCCGGAGTGGTTCACCAGGCAGGTGATCGCAAAAATGCTCGAAGTTTCCCCGCTGGACGTTGATGACTTCTCCCCGGACATGTTGGTGGAGTCTATCGGATTCCGTGAGGGAGTGGCCCTTGCGGAATCCGTCTTCCTGGCACACAAGAAGGGCGGAGGGGCCTGATGCCTAACGTCGAGCTAGGCGTCATTTTCAAGGGTATTGACCAGCTAGGCGGGACCCTCCGCAGCGTCCGGGCGAACGTCCAGGGTAGTGCGGTCGAGCTCCACGCCTTGGGTCAGATCGCTGACCAGACCACCTCTGCCATTTACGGGGTGTTCAACTCCGCCATAACTCAGTCTGCCAACTTCGACTCGTCCATGCGGAAGCTCTCCACCATCTTCGGAGAATCCGACATGAAGGCCACCAAGATGTCGGACACCGTTCGCGACATGGCGAAGCAAATGGGCGAGTCCCCGGAGGGACTGGCTGAGGCCCTCTACGGAATCGGTAGCGCCGGGCAGAACGCCGAGAATGGGCTCAAGGTTCTTGAGGTGGCGGCGAAAGGCGCCATTGGCGGCTTCACGGACACACAGACGGCGGCCGACGGGATCACCTCTGCCCTGAACGCGTGGAAGATGGAGGCCAGCGAGGCCGGGCACGTCATGGACGTGTTCGTCCAGGCGCAGAATAAGGGCAAAATGGTGGTCGGTGACATCGCCAGAGGCATGGGTCAAACGGCTACTATTGCCTCTGCCCTAGGGGTTTCCCTCGAAGAGGTAGCCTCTATGGCCGCGTCGTTGACCTCAACCGGGAAACCGGCTGCCGAGGCGTTCACGAACGTGAGGGCGGCCTTGCAGGCGGCAGGGGAGCCCGCTGCGGACATGGCCAAGAAGGCCGCCAACATGGGGGTGGCCTTCGACGCCTCGAAGTACGCTGCCTTAGGGACCATCGACAAGCTCAAATACCTGGCTGACATTACCGACGGAGACGTCGGGAAGATGCAGAACCTGGTGGGCAGCGTCGAGGCGGTTCAGGCCGTTCTGGCTATCACCGGCAGCGGAGCTCAGGTGTACGCGGACAACCTGGCGGCCATGGGGGATTCTTCTGGCAAGGCCGACGAGGCGTTCTCGAAGATGGCGGATAGCACCTCCCGCAAGTTCGCCATCATGAAACAGACCGTCATGGACCTGGCCATTACCGTTGGGGACGTGGCCGTCCCAATCATCACGTCCCTGGTGTCGGTGTCGAAGCCCCTTATTGACGTGTTCTCGGCCATAGCCAAGTCGGCACCGGGTGAGGTGCTCCTGACGATCGCCACGGCGGCGGGACTGGCTGCCCTGGGCGTGTCTTGGCTTACCTCCATGTACATCAAGGCATCGTCCGCGTGGACGGCGGCCTCCCGGGCGTACAATACGATATCGAAGGCCATTCAGGGCGTGCGGGCGGCTCACGCCGCGCAGGCCGCGTCGGCGGTGGCGGCTGGGGAGGCTGAGGCGGCAGCTGCTTCTGCCGCTACCGTGGCCAAGACCGGATCTGCAGCCGCTACCGGGGCCATGGGAACCAGCATGTTGGCGGCCCTGGGGCCGATCGCCCTGGTGGTGGCGGCCCTGACGGGTCTAGCCTTCGAGATCGGGGCCGTGGTCAAAGCCTACGGGGAAATGAGGAAGGCCCAGAATGAGGCCTGGGAGTCGGCAGAGAACCTAGCCAGGAAGGAGGACGAGATCGCCCGCGCCGGCGGGGAGACCGCCAGACAGACGGCCGTGCGTCTCTTCGGGGAAGAGGGAGGGAAGAGATACGATAAGGGCGAACTGACCGACGAACAAAACAAGGCGCTGAGGGCGGAGCAGCTTCGGCTTCGGGAGAAGAACAAACGGGCCGCCCAAGTGCTGAAGAAAATCAACGAGGAACGAGACCGGCAGGCGGAGTTCGAAGCCCCGCAGAGCATGGGGAAACAAGCGTCATCCGCCGCCCTAGCCGCTAAGGCGGCGGGAGCCTCTCCCGGCGACAAGATGACGGCCGATACGATAGCCCAATGGGCGGCGGCAGCGGACACGAACGCGGCCGCGTTGGTGGCGGTGGGAGTGAATGGGACGGAAGGGGCTGGCATAGCCCCGGCAGCGGACACGAACGCGGCCGCGTTGGTGGCGGCGGGAGTGAATGGGACGGAAGGGGCTGGCATAGCCCCGGCAGCGGCCGCGTCCGCTGGTCCGGTCGGAAGCGTGGGCATGCCCCAGCGAATCGATATTCACTTCTCAGGGGACCCGAACCTAGTCCGCTACCTCATGGGCACGCCGGAGGCAAAACAGGCGCTTATCCAAGCCCTTCAGTCTATCGGCAAGAGCGCGTCAGCCGTACCGATTGGTGGGTGAACTGATGGCCCTGGCTAAGACACAGGTGGGGAGCCTCTCTCCGGAGTGGGCGGCTAAGATCGAATTCCTTCAGTTGGCCGCGCTATCTCAGCCTGGGGACAAAAACCCGAACTGGGCGTCGATCAACAATGTAAGGTACACCTGGTCGCAGGTGTTCGGGGGACCTCCTATCGGGGCGGCCCACAATTACCTGACCGGAACCTGCCCCGGAATGCCGCCGGTGACGAATACCGTTTGGGTCAACCAGATGTCTGGCACTACGATCATCGCCGGGGCTTCCGAGTACACCGTCTGCCCTTTCGGGAACTCCGGCCCGTTCTTCCTCTACGGCCAGCGGGTAACCTACAAGCTACCTGCCGCGTTGTCGTTCCCGTGCTCTCCGCATCATCTGGCTCTGCAATACGCATGGGGCAGTGAGGATCCCTACACGGTGGTTCTGAACAATGGGATGGGTGGGGAAACCGAACGGTCGCACGCGGCCCTGACCCCCTCCTGGGCGGCATCAGGCGGGGGAACGGTTCAACTCCCGTACGGAGCTCTGACCATAAACCTGGGCAATGACGCTACGTACTTCGCGATGGACTCAGTTTCCGGGGTCACCATGCGGGTAAGCGAGATAACCTGGGACGGTCGGGCGGTTGAGTTCCCCACATTCCGGGACCCGGTATCCGGATCGACCAGGGGGTGCCACATTGAGGGCGGCGGGGACGAGATCACCTTTCTGATAGATGACTTCCTGGCGGCCTCCCTCAATTCGGTGTCGTTCTCCGTGGTTATCTACCCTCCTATTGTCATCGATTGGGATCTGATCGCGTATTCCTGGGGCCAAGAGATAGGGGCGACGTTCCTGGTCCCGCGCAACCTGCCGGACGAAAGCGGAAGCTACTACGACAAGGTAGTGTCCCCTGTCCGGGAGATGAGGGAGTATTACAAATACAGCTCCAACGTCCGGAGCGCGGACATCCGGCCCTGGGAGCTACGGGTCCTCTTGGACCACGCGGCCACGGCTGAGGACCAGAGGTACAAAGAGCCTAGCGACCTTCCGTGCGTCATTGACGGAGCCAACCTGTCCATGAACCCGGACGAGTGGTGGCTTGGCTTCGTGGTGGCTCCCGTCCCAGAACTTAGCCTGAACAATCCCACAGGCACGCCCACGCCCCCCAGTGAATGGGTAGCGCAAACAGAGGACATCCTATCGGTATGTACCACCGGGACCAGTACGGATGTTCACCTGGGCAAGGCGTGTGCGGACCAGGTTATCAGAAGGGACCTGGTGGAGGACTATTTCTCCTCCTACATAACCCCCACGGGGCTGGGCACATACGGTCTTCCTTCGGCTTACCAGTTCCTGAAGCGACAGGCGACTAGTGATGTTTGGAACCTTGAGAACTTCAGTTTCCTGGAGATAACCTATACTGCCGACAGTCCCCAGCTTCTGGTTCTCGCCATAGGATATCGAGAGGTCTCCATCGAGGACAACCATCTCACAGGGTCTACGCGAGTGACGGGCTTTGACTTCTCAGTGGTCAGCCGGACAGCTCTGTACCCGTTCTCTATGGCGGCGGGAGAGGGGCAAAAAACCTACATCGACCTAGCTTATCCGGACTCGCCGTGGCTTCAGCACGTGGACTGGCTGGAGATTCGGGGCCTGTCCAACCCGGACGAAGAGCAAACCGCCCATGTTGTCCTGTCGGATATCAAGCTGGTTCGGATGAACCCGGTAACGGGGGCCATGGAGGGGAAGATGGACACGAAGCTAACCTTCTCCCGACCGGCCAGCACGGGAACTGGCGGAACTTCCCCTGGGCTACCCATAAGCTACACGGGGGCAACCTTCACGGCTGATGGCAAGCGGGCTATCCGGCCGCCAGACCAGATCCAGACTCTTTGTGGAGAGGCTGGGCTTGACTTCGTCGAACGGCTGACTGGATACGGAACCGGGATCATTCTGGACCATCTGTGGTTGCTGTCCTACTGGGGGACGACCCTCCACCGTCAGGAGGGGGTGGAGGTTCCCGGAGAGGACGACGACCCGAAGCCTTGGGACACGGATAGCCCCACATATGAGGCAGCTTTCGTCGACGACACCGTGGACAAGAACGACTTGCTTGGGGGAAACCTATACTGCTCTGACTGCATTGAGCAGTTCGATCTCGTCATCGACCAGTCGGGCACCATGGCGCTTCCGATTGGCGTTAGGGTAGGCTACTTCTGCCCGGCCACCTCCTACCCCTTCCGGGTGAAGGTCCGGAAGTATCTGGACGGGAGCATTCATTCCCTAGTGCGCAATGGCCGACGGCAGAGGTACACCAAGCCCATCGGCATCGAGCTCCACGAGGTCACCACGGAGGAGATAGACCTCGACCAGCTAGACGACTGGAGCCGGGTTGACTTTGCGGGGAAGGGCGGAGTTCGGGAGACCCTGGGCGGGTACCTCAAGGCGGCCTCCGGTGGCGGGAGATCGGCTACCCAGCAGGTATGGAACAAGCTCCGTGCTTGGCGGGAGATCGTGGTTTCGGCCCTGTCTGACCCGTCGTATGACGTGGACGCCTCGGGGAAGCTGTGGATGGCCTACGTTGACTCCGGGGCCGTCATGACGCGGGCGAGGGCGCACTTCTCCATCGAGTGGGAAGACGATGCCGTCGTCAACGATACCGCACAATGGGCCAGGCCGATCATCTTGTGCCTTGACGACGGTAGTATGGTAATAGCCGCTTACGACCTGGGCCAGCAACAATACCGACACTTGGTCACGGACACGCGGGGAAGTGAGTGGCAGGAGGCGAACATGTCGATAGCAAGTGGCTTCACCACATTTGACATGTCCCAGCGGGCGGGTCAGATTGTTGGGGCCGGGTGGGCTGAGGACGCTATGTGGTTTGTGTGGAGCCGGGACGGTGGGGTAACGAGGGAGCCATTTGGTGAGACAGACCGGAGGAAGATAGCCGATGCCCCGTTGGATGAGAACAACGAGCCCCCACGGCCAGCGGTGGAGGTATACGGAACCGGGGAGATCGACGTAGCGTTCCGGGTGGCCGACGAGTTGCACACCTACGTGTCGGACGACGGCGGAACCACCTGGAGGGCGGTCTGATGCTTCCCCACGGTAGCATAACATTCGACAACCCAGATCATCTGGGGAGGATCAACAAATGGGGGACTGGCCATACGTTCCGCTTCCAGGCGGACCGGTATGACAACAGCCTCTCTCCGGACACGTGGGCCTACTGTTGGATCATGGAAGGCTGTGAGATCGTCCCCGGCATCAACGCGCTGTCCCTAGCTGGCACCCCAAGAAGAAAGAGCCTTACGAAGGACGACTTCACCTATCCGTACGGGATAGGCAGCAAAGCCTGGCGAGTTGAATGCCCGGACGCGCATCCTAGCGCTTCGTGGCTCAGCTACATCGAGACCTCCCCGGGGAAGACGGGGAAGGCCGTCCACTCGAAGATTATTGAGCCCAGGTTCTGCCTGTCGTTTATCGAGTTCTCGCCCCCGCCAAACCAGACCATTGACGTGTGGACCATTATCGAGTTCGCGTGCGCCACCGGGGTCTACACGGTTCGATTCCCGTTCAACACGGACAGCGACAAATATCCAGAGCTATGGATAGATGGGTCCTTCCGGGACCGGTACGAGCGGGTGGACTCTTCCGTGGCTGGTGGGGTGGACGGGCCACGTCGATGGCGCCTGTGGTTCGAAGAGGCCGACGGAATCCTGATCATCCAAACCTCCATGATGAAGGAGCCTTGGATATTCGAGCCTAGGTACAACCCGGAGACCATGGAAGACGAGAGGCTTGGCCCCGGCCGCTTGGCTGTCGAATTCGCGGGCCGGGCGGGCATGTTCTCGTTTGAACCTATCGAATACGCGGAGTCCGGGACAGCCGTTCCGAACCGATTCCTCGACTGGTCGGCCTTGGTGTCCAGAGTGGATGACAACACGCACCTAGTGTCCGAGGCTGCACCGGTCTACTCCCTAGCGTATAGCCAGCTACCGACTTCGGTGGGGCTCATGGAGGTGGAAGCGGAGACTCAGGGAACGAATCTCCGGTCCAGGCCCAAAGTGACCCTCACCCGCACGGCTAACCAGAAACGCCCCTTCGTCTACCTGGTCCACGAGACACGTGAGGCTACGTTCTCCGCCGCTAGGAGCACCCCGGTATCGACCCAGGGTGCTGGGGATCTTATCTCGTTCGGCTGGGAGAGACAGCTGTATCGCGGATGCCGGTTCCACGCTAGCATTCGCGACAAAAACGCGTCATGGGTAACATACCTGAAGATGAACGGGGCAGCCTCTCTGCAGGCTGGGTGGGATGGTAACCTAATCAACATAATGACTGGATACCTCAGCAACCCGGTTCCCACGAAGAAGGCGGATGTTGACTTCGGCCTGATTGCCGCCGTGGACATTGAGGCCAGCGACTACATAACCGCCAGGATGCTCGACAAGAAGGTGTCCGCGTGGTCGTGCACCCCAGAGGGGTGGAATCTGGGAACGTGGGTTACGTTCATGCTCCGGAAGGCCGGATGGGCGGGGAAGATCACGATACCGTCGGGTCCGGTGGTCTCTCGATCGGTAACCCATAGGAAGGAGGCCATTTGGCAGGCAGCGGAGAGTGACGATCTTATCCGGTACCTAGACGCGGTGTTAGACAGCTACGCCTGGGTACCGGTGTCGGTATCTGTTGATGGGGCCATCTGGACCTGCCCGAAAAGCGCAGTGGTATGCAACACCTGGACCCTGGATGAGAGCCTGGCCACCGGTACGAACATCATCGAGGAGATCTCCTTCGCGGCCAACACGGAGAACTACCGGACGGTTATCGGGGCGGACAGCGGTCAGAAAAACATGGCCATGGTAGGGTACTGGGACCCAGCCTGGCGAGATCCCACCAGCCCATACTTCGTGGGGGATGACTGGTGGGAGACCATCGACGTGGCTAGTGTCCAGGACGCCAACACCGCCCTTCTCACAGCCTTGGCGGACCGGATGAAGAGACAAGGCGGTGTCGTGTGGAGTCGGGGTATGTTGCCCACCATCCTCCCTGGCGACATGGTAACCGTCAACGTGTCCGGGTTAGGCGTCCCGCCGGGTACCGTGTTTCGGGTCATCCACGAATCCGGAGGGATAGACGAGACAGGTAGGGACTTCAGCCGCATCACCGGGGAGGTGGTCTGACGTGTACGCGTCCCTTCGTGGTATCCTTACTCCTCCGCCCAGTAAGGCTCTGCCGGTGGCGCGTACCGTGGTGTCTAGCCACATGGTCGGGGACGCTCTTGTGCTTGACGTGGGCACCATTGACGATTATCCCCTGGTGGGGTATACTACCCCGGTGTTGGGGTATTGCCGTCTGGATCAGACGCGGCTGTCGGCGGAGACGGTGTGGGAGGGGGAGATGGGGGTGGGGGTGCTGAACCGGTTTCGCCTCGGGGCCGGGGAGGCCGCAGGAGTGGCGGCGGTGGCGGGGTTGGACGAGTTCATCCTCGGCCGAGGCAGGTTGTCATGAGGAGGGAAACACCCTGAGTTGGCTATCTAAGCTGTTTGGGGGTGGCAAGATGAACAAGATCGTGGACGCCGTCACCAAGGCCGTCAAGGACACCGTGAACGTGGATAGCATCAAGAGGATGGCTGTCACTGCCGCCCTCGGCAAGCTGGAGAAGTTGCTTCTTGCGAAGTTCGGGGAGGACCAGGCGATCACGGTCCCGGAGATCATGTCATACGCCCGACGTAAGGCCGACGAGCTGATCGACTAGCCCTGAAGGGCGGGCCATCAGGAGGGAGCCCCACATGAGCTACGCGAAGTTCCCGGACCACAAGGACTTCGTCACGAAAGAGGTGCTGACGGCTGCCGACTACAACGCGCAGCTAGACGGGATCCAGACTGAGATGGAGACCCGAACCGGGGACATCGCCTTGCTCGACGGGGTGATCACGGGCATGGCCCTGGCCATCGACGGGACTTCGGTTGATGTCGGGACCGGCACGGCGTACTGTTCGGGCAAGAGGTACTCCGGGTCCTCGTCCATCGCATTTACTGCCGGGGACAGCGCCAACACGTACTATCTGTATATCGACCCGACCAACGACACCTCGCCATACGCCAAGGCCACGGCTGACCCAGGGGTGGGCTATCTTGTCCTTGGCACGGTGGCGTGGAACGGGACGGACACGCTGAGTTCCCTTGTGGACCTTAGGCCCTGGGGCGTTATTCCGTGGGAGCAGTCTTTCATCTTCTCGGGTACGCTGTCGGCGGCCATGAAGAGGTATGCTATCGTCCCCAGGGACGTGTTCATCGACCTGGTCCAGATCTTCGTCGGGGACACTGGAACCACGGCTGGATCAACGACGGTGGACGTGCACGTGGGGACGAATGGGGTAGCGTCTACCACCATCTTCACGACACAAGCCAACCGTCCCTCTCTGGCGTATTCGAAGGCGGACCTATCCGTGGCCGTCTCCGGTACGCCCGATGGGGACCGGCTGATTGACGCTGGGCAGTACCTCGAAGTAGTCGTCGATGCCGTGCCAACCGGTGCCAGCTCTGATCTGGCTGTGACGGTGTACGGTCGGTATCGCTAGGGGTTGACCTATGTCTGTCAACTGGTCCGAAGTCGGTATCGGTGGTGGGGTGCTCCTTCTGGTCCTGAAGTGGATAATAGTTCCGTTATTCAATGGAGGGCAAAAACAACAGGAGGACAGCCTCGCTCTGTTGCGGGAGCAGCAAACGAAGATGTTCGGCCTGGTCATGGAGCTGGCGGGGAATGGGAACGACCGTGAGGGAGAGGTAGCCAGGCTAAGGCGGGAAATGAGTACCTTGAAGGAAGACGTCCGGGTGATCAATACGGCCGTCGTTGACGTGGTGTCTAATATCAAGAAGAACCATGATGAGGTAACGGCCAGACTGGACGCTGTCGGGGCAGAGTTCGACTCCATAAACGAGCGCTGCGAAAGACGGCATCCCGACGGTGGAGCGTAGGGAGACCCAGCCATGGAAGAAATCGCCAAGCTGGTGGACCGGTATGGCATGGCCGTTGCCATAGTTATCGTGTGCATCGTCCAGCAAACCAGGATGTTCAACCTATTAGTGAACGGCGGGACGTAGCCGAGGCCGAGGCCCAGAGAACAGGCATGGAGACTTCTGGAGGCTAACCCATGAAGATTGGGGATAGGGGCGCCAGCGTAAAGGCCCTTCAGGCGCAGTTGAACTCAGCCGGGGCGTTCCCCCCGCTGGCGGAAGATGGCATTTTCGGGGAAAAGACCCAGGACGCCGTTGAGGTCATGCAGGCGAAGATGTATGATCCCCCTGGTGTGGCGGGGGAGGCCACTCTGCACCTCCTAACATGGTGGATGGACCGTAGGAAGGCTTCCCCGGCCGTGGTCATCACCGGCCACGCCGCCCTGAAAGTGGCCATCATGTGGCACGCCAGGGGAGTGCGGGAGATCCCGGCTGGAAGCAACCGTAGCCCGGATATTGACGCGTTGGAGGCACGCTATGGGCTCAAGGGCCAGCCTTGGTGCGCCATGTTCGTCGGTATGTGCTGTTTGGAGGCTGGCCTGTCGAACTTGCCAGCGATGGGCCTCCAGCCTTCCGTGGCGGGCTGGGTCGAGTGGGCGAAGCTTCGTGGGTTGAGGCGACCGGCGGACGGGACGTATGTTCCTCGGCCTGGCGACCTGTTCTGCCAGGGAACGTCGCATATGGGCTTCGTCGAGCGCTTCGACGGGAAAAACATCGTGACCATCGAGGGGAACAGCAGCGACCGGGTGGCATCCAACCTGCGTCGAGCATTCAGCGCCACCATTACCGATTATATCTGCATGACGTAGAGGGGAGCACCTGCTCCCCACAACGAATCCGGTGGTGGTCCAACGTGGCAACCTACACGTCAAGCGAGACTGGGGCCTGGCCGGCCGATCTCTGGCCTCTGCTGCTACCGCTGCTCTGGGCAGCGCCGGCTTGGCTGCTGTTGGAGGGGATCCGCGATGCGGGCTCCTGACTATAGGGGTGTCGCGCTGGCGGTGATCGGGCTCTTCCATGTTCTAGCAACGAGCCAGCAATGTACGGCAGCGGACGTCTCGGACGCCGTGACCACTCAACCCGATAAGCGCATATCCGCGCCACGCCCGCTGGTTGCCGCCGATGTGTACCTCCGCACCGAGGCGGGCCGTGAGATTGGGCGCGCCAATGCGATCACTCCATCGACACCCGTCTACTCGCAGTGGTATCAGCACTATGGGCCGGGCGGCCCGTTCGCGTTGCACGCGCGATGGGCTGGATACGAGTTCTACCGCGTTGGCACGGCACGGCAGTGCCTGTTGTCGCTACTCTGGTGGTTCGATGCGCTCAGATCGGGCGGCGCGCTGCCGCCGTTGGGGTGATGAACATGGCGCGCATTGTGTCCGCGCGACGAGACGACGATGGGTCACTGGTGGTCACGGTAGCCGAGGAACGCGAAGTTCGTCTCTCGGCTAACGACGTCCGCTACAAGAGCGGCAAGCAGAAAGGCCAGCTGAAGCGCGCGTCCGAGTTAGCAACCATCGTTGCCGCTGAACTGAAGAAGGGTAAGTCATGATCGACTACATCGACCTGGTCTGGGAGGGTGCGCTGGCTGATTGGGGCTACCCCGGCAAGCCGATGCACATTCTTCGCGCGAACGGCCAGACGTACCGCCTCAATGCCAACGTGGTGGGCGCGACGCAGGCCGAGGCCGTGGCCTGGCTAGAAGCGCGGCTGGCTGAGGATGCCGAGCAAGCGGCACTCGATGCGCTGATCGGCCAGGAGGTGTGATCCCGTGGCCAGCTACACCTCCAG
>Ga0116187_1001937_pt1 | contig 20943 bp, 15 predicted proteins | sample AD_JPNNA6_MetaG_FD_89755 | JGI IMG/M metagenome (GOLD analysis project Ga0116187, IMG submission 89755) | Active sludge microbial communities of municipal wastewater-treating anaerobic digesters from Japan - AD_JPNNA6_MetaG | ecosystem: Engineered > Bioreactor > Anaerobic > Digestate | place... | reverse complement strand
CTGTAGATGCCAGCGGTTCCAGTGACCACTGAGCCGTTGATCTCGACGCTGGCGACTCCCACATCGTCGGTCACCTTCCAGCTCAGCTTGATGGCGGTGGTCGCGTAGGCCACGGTACTGTCCTTGGTCCCAGTTTCACGTACGATCACGGGTGCGCCGGCATCCGGCGTGCGGATCACCGTCGCGCTCTTCTTGGTGGTGTTCTTGGCGGTGTCGGTGGCGATCAGCTCGAAGATGTTCTCACCAGGTTTGAGGGGCAAAATCGCCGAATAGATGTCGCCGACGACGGTCGCCGCGAGTCCGCCAATCGTCACGGACTGGAGCTTGTCGTTGTCGGTCACTTTCCAGGAAAGACTGATTTTATCGGTGGCATTGGGGACGGTCGTGTCCTTGGTGCCGTTTTCCGCAACGGCCACGGGAAAGATGGAATCGTGGTAGGCTCGGGAGATGGTGATGGTATCGGAGCTTTCCTTGCCCGTCGCATTCTTGGCAACGATCTTAAAGCCGTTGGCGCCAACCTTGAGGGGGGCGGCCTGGATCGTGTAGATGCCGTCGACGCCTTGGACGGGGGAGCCATTGAGGGTCACTTGCGTGGCGTCGGAAATCTTCCAGGCGAGCTTCAGCGATGTCACTGAGTAGGCCAAGGCACTGTCTTTGGTACCGGGTTCGCGGGTAACAACCGGCGCACCTGGTTCCGAGCCGCGTCGGATGATCACGGAATCCGTTGCTTCGTTGTTTGCGCTGTCGGTGGCCCGAATCCGGATCACGGTGGTCGCGTTGCCAAGAACGACGGTGGCCGTGTACGCCCCGTCCTTGGCGGTGACGGGAGCACCTTGGATGGTCACCTTCAGGGGCGATGCATCGGACACGGTCCAACCGACCGCGATTTCCGAGACGTCGTAGGCCACCTCACGATTCTCGGTGCCGGCTTGGCGAAGAATCTTCGGCTTGATGGTGTCCTTGGCCGGGGTGGATCCGGTATCTGCGGGGCGCGTCACCACTTGGAACTCCAACGTGGCTTTGGCGAAGAACGCATCCTGGTCCTTCAGGATGATTTCCAGCCTGTAGGTGCCCGCCGCGGTGGTCGGTTTGGCCGCGATCGACAGCTTGCCCGACAGATCCAGCTTGGAGGGTTGGTCCAGCAAATCGAAGTTCACCGGGAAATCGAAGCCGGCCGTGGCATCTTCGTTTTCATGGAAGATCTTGACGGAATTTGTCACCAGTTTGTTGGTGGCTTCGAAGACGCCGCTGACGGCGAGTGCGCTACCGCCCGCCTGGATTTCGCCGGTGATCGCCAAGGCTTGCGTCACGCGCACCGGGTACGGGGGGAACAGTTTGTTCGTATCCACCACGATGGTTCCCGACAAGGACAGGTCGCGCATCCGGACATGGATGCTCAAGGTGTCGATATTCAGGATCCATTTGCCCGAAGGCACCAGTTCCTTGAGCGGGAGATTCTTGGCGGCCAGGAGCTTGAGCGCTTCCTGGACCACCTTGGCGGTATCCAGCCCAGGCAGCTTCCCGGCCAGGATTAGGTCCGACTTGACCAGTGTGTCGTTGTCGATCAGGGCCCGGGCGACTTCGGCGGCCACGCTCGAATCGTTCGCTTTGTCTCCCAGGCGCTTGAGCAGTTCGATCGCCACGTCGTTGGGAGCCAATGCTCCGGAGTTCAACGTCAAGGCCGTTGTCCCGGTGTAGTCGAATCTCAGCCGGTAATAAAGGAGTCCTGCACGAAAAAGGTCCACGTTTACCGGGTTGTTGGGAGGCGAGGCCAGCGGGATGTTGATTCTGTACAGATTGGTTCCCGAGGTCACAAGAGAAGCGTCTGCCGAATCGTTGCCGGTACTCCACTTCACCGCCGTAGGGATCTTGTGGGACTCGGTGATGGTGAATTCGGTCGTGTAGGTCTGGGGGCCCTTGGGTTCTTCCGGTTCGGTCTGGCATGCCGCGACGAACATTGTCAGCATGGCGACCAACAGCCAACGAACCAAGGATGTCAACGTAGCCGATCCAAAGGGAAATGTTCTGGGCATTGGGGGAATTCTCTCGGCAAAGGGTAACGAACGATTGCTGCTTTCCCGGAAAAGGAAGCTTCATAGGGGCTTGTGCGTCAATCGCTGGCACCGCATGGCCGGGCAAGCCATCTTCCTTAGCGTGATCGTTGTTTTCAGGCTACTTGGTTGACCTGCTCCAATGGGTACGGAATCAGGATATTCCATACGAGTAGGAACCAAATCTCCTTGGCTTGCTCTCGGTCCGAGTGAGCGGGGCGTCGGCTTAAATCCATCCGTTCACCATCTCCTTTCAACGCATTCATGGGTACGCAAGGCACTAGTATCCATGATACCCGCACGCAACAAAACGCCCTGTTTTTAGGGGCATGTGGCGGCACGAAGACCGCCACGCGCAAGACAGAAGGAGGTGGTTATTCCTTCTCTTTGGAAAAGGGCCGGATTATTCATTCCCCTTGACTGCTTCGGTCGCGCCACCGCTGCGTTGAGGGCGACGTACGAGCTGGATGCGGTCCAGTTGGAGCGAGCCGGATAGATTCTTGACCAGCGACTGGAGCAAGCTGCCTGGGAGAGCTGGCATTGTCGGCTTATGACAATCGCCACAGTACACCGTGTCGGGCACCATTCTTGTTATGACGGTTTCACCAGTCCCGAGGGAGTCTGTGATGGAAACCGTGTCGGAGATGAATTTGTAGCCATCCACGACGTATTCTCCGTGGGTCAGATCCGCGAGAAGACTCTTGTTCGTGTAGGGTTGGATGATCGACCAACGGAAGTTGGTGATGTCGTTCTTGACCCAGGCGTCGTGGTCGGCATCCCAGACCCATTTGGGCTTCCAGTTCGGGTGATGTCCAATTGTTCCTTCAAATTTGGGGAGCCCCATCTCGATCATTCTGGCAGAGTCCCCGAAGTTCGAGTAGTTGCGGCCGCTGATGATCCAATAGTCCTTGGGCTTCGTTTCGGCGGAATCCAGGACGGTCGTTCCGACATACGCATTGCTGGCAGGTCCGAATGCGGAGTAATCGAGAATGAACCTTCTCCATTGGGGGCCAACCCAGTCTATTCGGCGATGGAAACCATCCTTGTAGCCGCCATTCTGGTTGTCGTTCTTCTTCCAGACCATTTCCGTGATCATCGGGAGGGAGTCGGGTGCCGAGGGGCCCTTCTTCCAGCGCGCCCAGAACACCAAGCGGTAGGTTTCGCCCATCATATCGGGTGGGACAGCCACCGAATATCCTGCGTAACCGGAGCCGACTCCGCCATCCGAGCTTGGCTGCAAGCCGAAGTCGGGGATTTGGAAGTCGATCTTTCCGTGGCGGAATCCGATCTGGCGGTTCCAGTCGGTGGTGGTGTCGGTGACGTTGGCTTCCATCTGGTTTGGAATTCCAGTGTTGACGCAATGGCCGCATGCCCAGAAGCGCCAGTCGTAGCCGATCTTGCGGGTCAGGCTGTTCTGCTCGAAATCGTCGACCAGCAGAGTGTCGCCTTCCACGATGTAGCGGCGGGAGTCGGCCATCGAATTGGCCCATCCCTGGCGCACGGCGATGATCCGGATCCATTGGCTCTTGTTCACGAACAGGGTGTCGCCAGGGAGTTTCTTCTGGGTGGCGCCCTGGGGTTCGTAGCTCGAGTTCCAGGCCGGCGTGGAGCTGTCGCGGGTCACGAAGAACGTGACTCCCGGCGAACGCGTGGTGAGCTTCACCCACTGGAAGTCGCGGTAGATGCCGGAATCCGGCGCGAAGTGGATGTTGGCCACCTTGAAGGTGTAGTTGCCCGTCGCGATCTCGCTGGAATCCCATCCGGTCTTGCAGGCGATCGCCTTGACCACCACGTTGGAGTCGAGCTTGAGGAGCGAATCGGCGTTGTACCTGGTGGACCCGCAGTTGGGGGTGGATCCGTTGACCGTGTAGCGGATGTCGGCGCCTTCGGCGGAATCCGTGATCGACAGATACTGCGTGGTGTCGTAGTTGCCGGTGCGGAAGCTCAGGGTGGGAGTGGCCACCTTGAACTTGTAGGTGGCCGACACGACCTTGGACGCGCGCCATCCGGGAAGGAATGCGAACGCCTTCACGGTCACGTTGCTGTCGATGTACAGCGAATCACCGGCCTTGAGCGAGGCGTTGGTGGGTGTGCTGCCGTCGGTGGTGTAGTAGACCGGCACGCCCGAAGGGCTCTTGATGTTCACCAGACGCTGCGAGGTGTAGGTGCCGCTCTTGACCGAGAACACCGGATCGAGCGCCTTGAGCTTGATCGTGGTCGTGCAGGTCGGGCTGGACTGGTTGATTCCGTTGAACGACTTGGCGATCACCATCACGCTGTCCTGGATCAGGATGCTGTCGGTGTTGGAGTAGATGCGCGAATCGCGGTTGGGGTCGCCGCCGTTGGTGGTGTAGCGGACCGTGTCGCCCACGCCGTAGCCGCCGATGCCGATCTTCGTCTGGGTGGTGAAGCTGTCGACGCGGTTGGTGCTGAAATAGGGCTTGCCCAGGGTCTTGCCGATGTTGAACGTCACCGTGACCGTGTCGGAATAGGCGAGTCCGGCGGTGGTCCTGCGGATGGCGATGGCGCGGAAGGTGGTCGTGCCCTTGATCGTGCGGGTGGCTCCCGAGCGGACCTTGGGGTCGGCGGTGGAAATCTTGGCCGTCGATCCGGCGGTGGAATACCGGATGCTGTCGGTCGTCTGGTTGTCGGCGGCGGTGAACCGGATCACTGCGGAATCCGTGAAATCGAACTGGTCGGCGGTGCTGCCGACCGCCACGAGGCTGGGGGTTCCGAGCCTGCGGGTCACTCGCACCTGGAATGTATCGGTCAGGCCGGTGGCGGTGATCTTGATCGTGTTGATCCCGACGGCCAGGTTGCCGAGGCGGTAGGAATACACTCCGCTTGTGAGCGTGGCGGTGGCGCCGTTGACGCGTGCGACCACCCCCGATGTGTACTCGGTCTTGAACCGCAGCAGGAGGGAGGTCACGTCGTTGTCGACCGTGGTGTCGCGCTCGACGACGTTCACCATGGTGATCGCCTGGGTTTGCGTGCCGGTCCCGCTTCCCGTCGAACCCGTCCCGGCGGAGGTCGTGTCGGTGTCCGTGTCCGAAGGCGGAGGGCTGCTGGTGCTGTCGCAGGAGACGACAATCGTCCCCGCAATGGCCAGGGCGAGTGCCCAGAGCGTCGTTTTCTTCATCGTGCAACTCCTGTTCGGGTCGTGTCGGGTCGCCGTGGAAGGCGCAGGACGGTTCCATGGTCATTCTAGGACCATAAACGATTGTCCGTCAAGGAGTTGCGTCAGAAAACGGCGTCAAAGAAGGAACAGGTTGTCGCGATGGACCGCTTCCTGGGGGACCGTGCGCCCCAGGAGTTCCCCGAATTCCCCGGATGCGTGTCCGGCGATCCTGGCAAGCTCCGCCGCGCTGAAATTCGTCACACCGCGCGCGACGGCCCTTCCGCGCAGGGTGGTCATCTCCACCACGGTTCCGGCCGAGAACGATCCTACCACTTTCCGGATGCCCGCGGGCAAGAGCGAAACACGCCGTTCGGTCAGGGCCGCCACCGCGCCGTCGTCCAGGACCACCTTCCCCTTCGGGGTCGACACGAACCGGATCCACCGCTTGCGGGAGCCCAGCTTCTTTTCCGACGGCAGGAACAGGGTGCCGACCGAGGCGCCGTCCAGAATGGACTTCAGGTCGGCGGTGAATCCGTTGGCGATCACGCAGGCGCTGCCGGATTCGGTCACGGTGCGGGCCGCCATGATCTTGGTGATCATGCCGCCGGTGCTGGCCACGCTGCCTTCGCCTCCCGCCAGCGCCGCGATTTCCGAGGTGACCTTGGCCACGATGGGGATCAGGGCCGCCGCGGGATCCGTCTTGGGGTTGGCCGTGAACAGGCCGTCGATGTCGGAGAGGATCACGAGCACATCGGCTTCCAGGAAATGGCAGACGTCGGCGGAAAGACGGTCGTTGTCGCCCACCTTGATCTCGGCGGTTCCCACCACGTCGTTTTCGTTCACGATGGGCACCACGCCGTGCTTGAGCAGCGCTTCGGTGGTGCGTCGGATGTTCCCGAACCGCTCGGGGTCGCGGAAATCCTCGGCGGTGAGCAGGTACTGGGCCACCACCACTCCGGCGCTCGCGAAGGCTTCGTCGTAGGCGTGCATGAGGCGGATCTGCCCCACGGCGGCGCAGGCTTGCTTTTCGGCCAGTTGCCTGGGCTTGGTCGCGTGTCCCAGGACTCCCATTCCGACACCCACCGCGCCGGAGGTCACCAGCACGACTTCGCGGCCGTCGTTTCGCAGCGACAGGATCTGGTCCACCACCCGTTGCAACTGCTCGGGGGCGAACCCTCCTTGTTCATGGGTCAGGAGCCGCGTCCCGACCTTCACCACCACGCGTTTGGCCTTCGGGAGCAGGGACGCCCGCAGATTGGGGTTCACGCGATCTCTCCGTGAAGCACGGCTGCTGCCTGGGGAGCGTCGAACCGCTTGTCGAACAGCGCCTTGCCCACGATCACGCCTTCCAGCCCGGAGTGGTCCAGCGCATGGGCGACGCGAAGGTCGTCCAGGCTCGAAATGCCCCCCGACACGATGGTCTTCAGGCCCGTGGCTTCGGCGAACGCCGTGGTCGCCGGAAAATTCGGGCCTTGCAGCATGCCGTCCTTGGAAATGTCGGTGAACACGCACGACACGATCCCGAGGGCGCGCATGGCCTTGCCCAGGACGATCGCGTCCATCCCCGAGCCTTCTTCCCAGCCCGACACCTTCACGATCCCGTCGCGGGCGTCGATCCCCACGATCACGCGTTCGGGTCCGAAGCGCTTGAGCATCGATTCCACCACGGTGGGATCCTTGACCGCCACGGTTCCGGCGATCACGCGCGAGACACCCCATTCCTCCAGCGCGCGCGCGGCGTCGTCCACCGTGCGGATCCCGCCGCCGAGTTCCGTGGGACAGGAAACGGCCGCGACCATCCGCTTCACGGCCTCGCCGTTCCTCGCGCTTCCTTCGAAGGCCGCGTCCAGATCCACCAGATGGATCCGATCGGCGCCGCTGTCGGCCCAGGTCTCGGCGATCTCCCAGGGAGCGTTCGAATAGACCGTCTTCTGGTCCTTGCGACCCTGGACAAGGCGGACGGCGCAGCCGTCCATGAGATCGACGGCGGGAAGGAAATCGAGTCGGCGCTTTTGCATAGATCTGGAAATGGAGAAAAAGCCGGGCAAAGAAAAAGGCCGGAACCTCGATTGAGGCCGGCCTTCGTGTTCGGAAACGCGAACAATCACTTTCCGGAAGTCTGCTGTTCCTTGGCGCGTTGGGCTTCGTTGGAGCCAGGACACGACTTCTGGAGCTGGCTCCAGGTCGCGTCGCGTTCCGACAATCCGCCTTGGCGCTCGTGCGCCAGGCCCAGCTTGAAGAGGGCCGGGCACCGCTGCGAATCCTTGGGGTAGTCCCGCAGGAGCTTCTTGTAGTGCGTGCGGGCTTCGTCCCAGTTGGATTGCGCGAACCTGCATTCGCCCATCTTGAACAAAGCCAAGGGAGCGAGGTTTCCGGAAGAATCCTTGGCAGCGACCTCGGCGAATCCGCGGAAGGCCAGATCGTAGCGACCGCGCGAGAAGTCCTCTTGGGCGGTCTGCAAGGACGATTCCAGTTGGCTGATGCCGGAGCTGGAGACCTTGGAGGTGTCGCCGTTGGACGATTTCTGAGGTGCGCGCTGCTTGAGGAGTCCCAGTTGGCGGTCGATTTCCGTCATCCGCATCTGGTTGGCCTCGAGCTGGCCCTGGATCTTCTGCATTTCGGCCATGAGCTGCGAGATCGAGATCTGGAGGTCGGCGCGCGTGCGGCTGACCTCGTCTCCCGATTTCAGGCCCACCTGCGACAAACGCTGGTTGACCGCGTGCACGTCGGCGCGCGTGGAATCGACCTTGCGGTTGACCACGGCGATTTCGCCACGGGCGGCCCGGATCTCCGCATGGATCATGTCCAGCTGGGCGCATCCCCCCGCGAGAAGCGGGAAGACGGCCAAGCCGATGTTCCGCAACGAGATCAGCGGATCTCTCCGGGAAGGTCGTCACGGCGATCCTGCGACCACACGGATTCGTCGCTGCCGCTGCTGGCCTTTTCCTTGCCGTAGGAAACGGTCTTGAGCTGGTTGGAATTCACGCCGAACGCGAGCAGCCACTTCTTGGCGGCGTTCGCGCGGCGATCGCCCAGAGCCTGGTTGTACTCGGTGGATCCGCGTTCGTCGGCGTTGCCTTCGACGGTCACGAAGAGTTCCGGGTATTCCTTGAGCAGGCTGCCGACCCGGGTGAGGATGTCCTTGCCCTCGGGCTTGATCGACGACTGGTCGAGATCGAAGTAGATGGGCTTGAGGACTTCCGACATCAAGCTCTGCAGGCGCTCGCGACGGACGACGTTGGTGTCGACCGGCGGGGGCGGCGGCGGGGGCGGCGGCGGTGCCGAATCCACGACCGGCGGCGGGGGCGGCGGCGGCGGGGGCGGTGCGGCGACTTCCTTCTTCGCGCATGCGTTCAGGATGATGGCGGCGCCAAGGGCGGTCCAGGTCAGGGCGTGTTTGCGGTTCATGAATTCTCCTTTGAGGAGGACGGAATCCGGAATACGGGCGATCGGCACCGGCAGCCCGGGTTTCGTGGCTCAGTATGGATAGATACTCGATATTTCCCGAGTCGACCAGTCCCTTCGTCCAGGAATCGAATTCCGTCGGATCGGGTTCGGTCGATTCCCGTCCGGATCAGCGCGACCAGGCGGGCTGGGTGGCGTCTCCGTAGAAGGTGAGCTGGCGCGGCGAACTGCCGTCGGCGTTGCAGGTCCACAGGTCGGAACGCGTCCCGTTGCGACGGATGAACACGATGTGGCGGCCGTCGGGCGACCACTTGGGCTGTTCCCCCACGCCGAGCCATTTTTCGTCCGTTCCGTCGGGCGAGATGGTCATGATCTGGAACCCCCCTGCCTGCCGCGCGAAGACGATGCGGTCGCCCATGGGGGACCATGCGGCCTGGTCGTTGTAGCCTCCGATCCAGGTGACGCGGCGCAGGTTCGATCCTTCGCGGTCCATGGCGTAGATCTGGGGCGACCCGGTGCGATCGGAGGTGAAGGCGATCTCGTAGCCGTTGGGCGACCAGGTGGGCGAAACTTCCAGGGCGGGGGAGTAGGTGAGCCGCACGGGCTTGCCGTTGGGAAGGGATCGGAAGATTTCCGTCTGGCCGTCGAGCGAGACGGCGAGGGCCAGTTCGCCGTCGAGGGGGGACGCGGCCGCCGAAATCTGCATGCCTGGGACCGAAGGAAGGAACCTGGAGGGTTTGCGGCCGATTTCCTGGCGCCACAGGTGCGCGCCGCTGCCGCCCAGGTAGGAGCTCCACACCAGGGCGCCGTCGCGATCCCAGACCGGACTGAGGTTGATGCTGCCGTTTCTTGTCCACTGGGTGTTGCCGAACCCGTCGTAGTCCATGGTCCAGATCTCCTTGCGGCCTTCGCCGCCACGCACGTAGGCGATCCGGGTGGACGCGATGCCCCGCTCCCCGAACAACTGGAACACCACATCGTCGGCGAACCGGTGGGAAAGCCTGCGCAGGTCCTTCTTCTTGCCGGAATACGTCTTTTCCGAAAGCTTGTCGCGCGTGATGGCGTCCAGCAACTCGAAGTGGATCTCCACTTCGCCGCCGGGCAGGGGCTTGGCCGATCCCGTCACCACCGCGGCGACGTTCTTCTGGGCGAAGAAGGCCGTGTCCCAGGCCCCGGACGGTGGTTGGACGATCCTGGCGCGGCCCGAGAAATCGAGATCCGCGCGCAGGACTTCCTCGGGCATGGCGAGATCCTTGAATTCGGGGATCTTCGACGTTCCCTGGAACGGCAGCACGGACACGTTCACGGTGGCTTGGGCCGCGTCCGAGCGCAGGACGAAGTCTTCCTGCGCGCGCAGCGGAAGGCAGGCGGTTGCGATGGCGATCAGCCAGAGATCAAGGCGCATACTGGAGAACATAGCGAACGACCACCTTGTTTTCCGGCCAAACATCCGGAACGGGGGGGAACAGATCGACGGATTGGATGGCGCGCAGGGCAAGGCGATCGAGTGTCGGGTTGCCCGAGCGCTTGCGCAACCGGGCCATGGACGCCCTGCCGTCGCGTTCGACGGAGAAGACGACTTCCGGCATTTCGGTGATTCCGGCCAAGCCCGGTGGAGCGCGCCAGTTGCGTTCCACCAGGTACTTCACCCTGGAAAGCCACAAGGCCATGGGCGATGGCAATCCTTGCCCCCCCCCCAGGCTCAGCGTGTCGCCTCCGGCGATCCCGGTCTTGCCTGGCTTGCCGCTGGTGCCTTGCGTCGCACTGGCCGTCTGTCCCTGGGTCTGTTTCCCTTCGCTGGGCGTGGGTACGGGCGTGGACGGTTTGGGATCCGGTTTGGGCGGTTGTGGCTTGGCGGGCGGGGTGGTGGGTAACGGCTTCGGGACGGCGATCGATGTCGGATCGGGCTCTTCGGGTTGTGTCGGTTCGGTGGTCGGGGCGGGCTCGACAGGATCCGGTTGCGGTGCGGATGCCACCGGCACAGGGGAGCTGCCGCCGTCTTCGCCTTTTGGAGGGTTGCCCACCAATTCGAACGACGCGATGGTCAGGGGAGGCTTTTCCCTGGGCAGCAAAGCCATCACGACCACCAGCACCGCGAGTCCGGCATGGAGCGCAAGCGAGATTCCGACGAACCTGTCGAACCGCGTGAACCTGGAATTCTTCTTCCCCATTATTCCTTCGGCGGGGGCTCGGTGAGAAAGCCGATCTTGGAAGCGCCTGCCTTGCGGACTTCGCCGACGATCTCGAGCACGAGTCCGTAGGGGACCGTGCGGTCGCCTTCGATCAGCACGGCGCGGTCCTGGTCGCCGCCCCAGGCCCGGGCGAACGTCGAGCCGAATCCGGCGCGCTCCACCTCTTCGCCGTCCACGTAGATCCGGCGCCGGTTGTCGAACGAGACGGTGACGGATTTCCTTTCGTCGACGGCGGGAGCCTCCGATTTGGGAAGATTGACCTTCACGCCCTGGGTCATCAGGGGGGCGGTCATCATGAACACCAGCAGGATCGCGAACACCACGTCCATGAGGTTCGTGAGGTTCAGGTCCGGCTGGGGAGGCGCGACGCGCGCGCGCCGTCGCATCAGCGGTTTCCGGCCGAGAGGAATTCCCGGCGGTACATGGACGCCACCCGCGAGGCGAACACTAGGTATTCGCCTTCGTGCTTGCGGGCCGCGCCCGACAGAAACTGGTGGGCGGCTGCGGCGGGGATGGCCACGATCAGGCCGGCCAGGGTGGTGAACAGGGCCTGGGCGATGCCGGGTGCTACCACGTTCAAGCCGGCCGATGCCTGCTGCCCGATCTGGAAGAACGCGTCCATGATGCCCCAGACGGTGCCCAGGAGTCCCAGGAACGGTCCGGTCCCGGCGGCCACCACGAGCCACGACAGGCGTTGTTCCATGTCGATGCGTTCTTCTTCCACCGCGCGTTCGCAGGCTTCCTGCACCAGGTCGCCGCGAAGCGCCTCGGTGCGGCCGGCCGGATCGTCTTCCGGGAAGTGTTCCTCCTCGATCAGGGCCGATTCGGCGATCGAGCGCAGCCCGGCGCCACGCGTGCGGCTCACCACCAGAGGAATCTCGTGGAACGCCTTGGCCTTGGAGAACGCCTGAAGGAATTCGTCGTCGGCCGAACGCCTCTGCTTGAGCGCGGTCCATTTCTGGAGCACGATCGCGAGGGTGACCACGGAGAGCAGCAGAAGAAGAATGGAGATCGCATAGCCTTCGGGGGCCATGTGCAGGATCATGTGCAGGAGCGGTGTGTCGGTCATGGAACCCGAAAAGGTACTTGGTGACGAGACGCTCGGCGGGGAAGCGGATGCCGGATTCCGCCGAGCGGCCTCCGAGCGGGGATCTAGCTTGGAGGACGATGCCGAATCCACGAACATTCCTTCGCTTCGCGATGTGCTCGATCCTTTCGCTGGCCGCCTGGGCCGGCGCCGGGAGACCTTACCTCTCGCTCGCCCAGAAGGCGGACGTGCTTTGGACGGGAACCGTCGCCGACGCCGACGGCAACCGCTACAACATCCGGATCCTACCCGGGTACAAGACCGCGTTCGGATTCGGCACCGAATCCTGGGGGGACGGCTGGGGGAACCAGGTCGGCGGAATCGTCTCGATCGGTCGCGGCCTGATGGACGCGCCCCGTTCGCTCAAGCGACTGGGCGAATACGGGACCGCAGAACCGTGGGAAGGGATCGCCGACGGTTGGGTGCAGGGAAAGGACGTCGTGGTCTGGTCCGTGTCGGACATGATGACGGCCGGAGCCGCGAAGGATTGGCGGCAGTACTGGGGCAATGCCGAGCGCGCCCGCGCCCGCGAATCGTTCGGTTGGACCTTGGCCTATCCGTGGGCGATCATGAAAGGAATCGTCAACACGGCGATCCGCCAGACCATCGGGGTGGTCTGCATCGGCGGCGGTGTCGCTTGGGCCTTGGTCCTGCGCCCCGCTTACCAGTTGTCAAAGCCTGTCGTGCTGACCGCGTTCGACATGGGGGTCGCCACCGGGCGGGTCGGATGGGGAGGCGCCAGGATGGGATGGGGGCTGGCGGTGAACCAGCTGCTGTTGGGGACGGCGACGCCGATCGCGGGTTGGGCCTGGAACACGGCATTGGGATTGCCGATGGCGATTGCGGGCAAGGTGCCGACTCCGGTTTCGGCCGACGGCTGGTGGGTGTCGCAGATCTCGGGGATTCCCGAATCCGTTTCGGTCGTCGACGGTCCCGATGCGCGCTACGCCTGGGATGGAGTGACGGATTCCGTTCCGACCGCCTACTGGATGGAGGACGCCGTGGCGCGGGTCCGCCGCAAGGGCGCGCGCGATTCCGTGCTCGCCAGCTACGCTCCGGTCCTGGACGGCATCCAATCCAGGATCGACAGCCTGTCCGAAGCGCGCGATTCGCTGCGCGCCCGCCAATGGCGCGATGTCGAACTGGCGGAATCGGTCTTCCCGCGGCGCATCCTGGTTCCCGACGACTACCGCAAATGCCGTGGAGAGGTTCCCGCCGCCCTGCCCGCCGAGCTCGACGCGCGGCTGCGGGCATGGATCTCCCGCGATTCGCTGGGGGCGGGATTGCCGGATTCCGTCGTCGACGGGATCGTGGACAGGTACCGCTCGACTTGGGGACGCTGTCGCGGGCAGGGCGGCGGTTCCGCGACGCTCGATCCCGGCGCGAAATTCAACCCCAATCTTCTGATCCAGGAAGAGACTCGACAGATCCTGAAATGAGGGGACGGATCCGTCAGGACCTGACGAATCCCCACAGGCTGGGGGCGTCGATCTTCACGTCGACCTCTCCTCGCGGTACCAGGCCCACCACCGCGTAGCGTTCCACCGAGGTTTCCCGCTTGACCGGGGCGCCCAGGTGGCCTCCCGACGACGTGATCAGGCTGAACACCACGGGTTGGTTGAGGGCCTTGCCGCGCCGCACCACGATCCCGATCTCCCCGCAGGCCAGGCGTACGAAGCTTCCGGGAGGATAGAACCCCAGCGTCCTGATGAACTGTTCCGAGATGCCCTGGACCACCTCCTGCTTGCGGCCCATGGAAAGGATGTCGGCGAGCGTCGCGTTGGCGGTCTCCGTGGTGTTGAACGCCCGGGCCGAGATCCGCGCGGTGTAGATGTCGGCGATGCGCAGGATCTGTCCACCCGCTGGGAGGTTGGCCTCGCCAGACAGTCCGCGTGGGTATCCCGATCCGTCGGGGTTCTCGTGGTGGGTGGCCACCGACTGCAGCCACACGGGATCGCGCACTCCGGCCTGGGCCAGGATGGTCACACCCTCGATGGGGTGCTTGTGGATCACGAACAGCTGGTCTTCGCTCAGGCCCTTGCCCTGGGTCTGCAGCCAGTCCTGGTATTCCAGCATGGAAATGTTCATGGTCAAGGCGGCGCACACCACCGACAACCGCTCCCGCGGCGAGAAGCCCATCTTGGCTCCCACCACGGCGGCCAGGATCGCGACGTCCACTTCGTGGCGGATGGCGTACAAGGCGGTCGGCGACAGCACGAGCGAAGCCAGCGCGGCGTCGGGATCCGCGTCGCAGCTGTTGATCACCAGGGAGGCGAGGTTGTTGATCCTGGGTTCGAATCCGGATGTGGGGTCGGAGCCGCAGCAGGCGGCTTCCAGCTCGCGCACCGCGTCGCCGATGCGGTCGAACGGGTTCGATTCCGCGAAGCGCTTGGACGGCTCCCGGGACCTCGGCGAGCTCGAGCCGCCGCCCGAGCCGGCGGGATGGCCCAGATGCTCGGCGAACGAAACCCCGCGCTGGAGCAGTTCGTCGACCTTCGCGGCGGTCTCCACGACCTGTCCGCGCGACAAAAGGACCCGCCCGAGGTTGTCCACCAGGTCGTGCGGCAGCGGTTTGCCGACCGGAAGATCGAGTCTGCCCAGGAGCCCGCTCATCGCCTGATTTTCGCATCTCGCCAATGTCCGCGTCCATGGCATCCAGCGGAAACATGGTGTCTTCGCGAGTTTACTCCTCGCTGGTTTCCAGTCCGTACTCCCTCAGCTTGCGCCACAGCGTGCTGCGTCCGATTCCCAGGATCTGGGCTGCCTCGGTCTGGTTGTGGTCCACGGCGGCGAGCACTTTCATGATGTGGTCACGTTCCATGTCGTGGAGGGTCTTGAGCTGGGCCCGGGGGTTTTCTTCCACCGATTGCGAGGTCAGCCGCAGGTAGGGGCGCGGCGCGGCGAAGATCACCTCCGGCAGGTCGATCGCTCGGATTCTGTCGGATTCGCCCAGCACCACGGCGTGTTCGATGGCGTTTTCCAGTTCGCGGATGTTGCCGGGCCAATGGTAGGCCAGGATCGCTTCCTCCGCTTCGCGTTCGAACCCGGATAGGTTGCGTCCGTGGAGCTGGTTGAACCGATGGACGAAGAACCGGCACAGCGCGGGAATTGCCGAAAGCCGTTCGCGCAGCGGCGGAAGATTGAGGTGGAAGATGTTGAGGCGGTACCACAGGTCTTCCCGGAAGCGCCCGGCGGCGACCTCCGCCTGCAGGTCGCGGTTGGTGGCCGCGATCACGCGCACGTCCACGATCCGGCTTTCCGAGTCGCCCACGCGACGCACCTCGTGGTTCTGCAGGAACCGCAGAAGCTTGACCTGCGCCGACGGCGGCAGCTCGCCGACTTCGTCCAGGAAGAGGGTGCCGAATTCCGCCTCCTCGAACAGCCCCTTGCGATCGGTCGTGGCTCCTGTGTAGCTGCCCTTGCGGGCGCCGAACAGTTCGCTTTCCACTAGGGTCTCGGGGATCGCCCCGCAGTTCACGGCGACGAATGGTCCGTCGGTCCGCCCCGAAAGCCGGTGGATGATGTTGGAGAAGAATTCCTTGCCGGTTCCCGATTCGCCGGTGACCAGCACGGTGCTCGTGGTGGTGGCCACCTTGCGGGCGATGCGCAGGATCTTGCGCATCGCGGGGGTGTCGCCGAGCATGTCGTCGAGCACCTGCGTCTGCAGGGTGACGGCCGTGCGCGCCGACACGACCTGTCCGGCGGCGCGGCGCGCGACCTCGACGAGGTCGGCGGGCACGAGCGGCTTCACCAGGACCTGCGAGGCGCCGCGCGAGCTTGCGGCCCGGGCCTGGTCCCGGTTCGCCTCGTCGGCGAGCACGACCACGATGGTGCCGGGGCGTCGGCTGCGGATCCACGAGATCAGGTCGACGCCTTCGTGCCACAGCGAACCGGCGTCCAGGAACACCAGATCGACCGGTTTTTCTTCCAGCACCGCGAACGGCGAGCGTTCCAGGCCGGCTTCGCGGAACTCCGAATCGGGGAGATCCCAGGCGTCGGCCACGCTGTGCCGAAAACTGTCGTCCTTGTCCAGAAGCAGTATCCGAAGCATTGGAGCTGGATTCCTCGCGAGGTGGGTGGAAGCCGGAGCCGTCGATGCGTCCGGCAGGGATCGCCTCGCCTCCGGCGTGCGGGCCGGAGGCAAGGCTCCTCAGGGCCGACTGGGGCTCAGGTGAAGATCTCCTTCACCTTCTCGAAGAAGGTCTTCTCGCAGTTGGTGCCGCTTTCGCATTCGCGCAGCTGCTCGAGGAGCTCCTTCTGCTTGCCGGTGAGCTTGTCCGGCACGCGCACCTGCAGCTTCACGAACAGGTCGCCGCGTCCGCGTCCGTGAAGTCCGGGCATGCCCTTGCCGCGCAGCGCGAAGACCTTCTCCGACTGGGTGCCGGCGGGGACCTTCAGGTCCACGTCGCCGTCCAGGGTCGGGATGCGGATGCTCCCGCCCAGGGTCGCGGTGGTGTAGGGGACGCGGGCCTCGGCGTACAGGTTCTGTCCGTCGCGGTGGAACAGGTCGTGCTCCTGCTCCTCGATCAGCACCACGATGTCGCCGGCCGGTCCCTTGCGGGGCCCCTTGTTGCCTTCGCCGCGCAGGGTCAGATAGTTGCCTTCGGCCACCCCGGCGGGGATCTGGACGGAAATCGTCACCTCCTGCCGTTCCAGGCCAGAGCCCTGGCAGGTGCGGCAGGCCTCCTCGAAGGTGTGGCCGGTGCCTTCGCACTTGGGGCAGCTCACGACGTTGATCATCTGGCCGAACAGGGATTGGCTCACCTGCTTGACCTGGCCCATGCCGCCGCAGGTGGCGCAGGTGCGCCGCCCCTTGCCGCCCGCGCCGTCGCAGGTGCGGCAGGGTTCCAGGCGCCGGATCTTGATCTTCTTGGAGACGCCTTCGGCGATCTCCTCGAGGGTGAGCTTGACGCGCACCTGCAGATCCTGTCCGCGCTGGGGGCCTCCGCGCCGTCCGCCTCCGCCGCCGCCGAACATCCCGCCGAACATGGAGTCGCCGAAGATGTCCGAGAACCGGCTGAAGATGTCGTCGAAGTTGGAGAAGCCTCCCTGGAATCCGCCTCCGCCGCCCTGGGGGCCTTCGAAGGCCGCGTGGCCGAACCGATCGTACTGCTGGCGTTTATCCGCGTCGCGCAGGACATCGTAGGCCTCGGCGGCTTCCTTGAACTTCTCCTCGGCGGCCTTGTCGCCCGGGTTCTTGTCCGGATGGTACTTGATCGCGAGCTTCTTGTAGGCGCTCTTGATCTGGTCGTCCGAGGCGTCCTTGGGCACTCCCAGGATCTCGTAGAAGTCGCGTTTGGTGGCCATTTCCGTATTCCTCGGTTCGTACCGGCTCTGGATCGACGTCCTAGCAAATCGGGTCCGATCGCAAGGGGCGATTCATGAATCGCCCCTACGTCGGTCGCAACGCCCGGTTGCCCGGGCGATTTCTTACTTCTTGTCCTTGCCTTCGTCGTCGACGACTTCGTAGTCGGCGTCGACCGCGCCGTCCTTGGCCTCGCCTTCGGACTTGGGGGCTTCGCCCGCGCCGGCTCCGGGGGCTCCGCCCGCCGCCTGCGCTTCCTCCATCGAAGCCTTGTAGAGCGCTTCGGTGGCCTTGTGCATGGCTTGTTCGACGGCTTCCATGGCCTTCTTGACGGTGTCCAGGTTCTCGTCCTTCTGGACCTTTTTCAGCTCTTCCGTGGCGTTCTCGATGTCGGCCTTGGCGTCGCCGATCTTGTCGCCCGAATCCTTCACGAGCTTCTCGGCCTGGTAGACCATCTGCTCGGCCTGGTTGTGGACGTCGATCTTCTCGCGTTCGGCCTTGTCGGCGGCGGCGTTGGCCTCGGCGTCCTTGACCATCTTCTGGATCTCGGCTTCGCTCAATCCCGTGCCCGCCTCGATCTTGATCTTCTGCTCCTTGCCGGTGGCCTTGTCCTTGGCGCTCACGTGCACGATGCCGTTGGCGTCGATGTCGAAGGTCACTTCGATCTGGGGCACGCCGCGGGGGGCGGGCGGGATCTCGGAGAGGTCGAACTTGCCCAGGGTGCGGTTGTGCTGGGCCAGCTCGCGTTCGCCCTGCAGCACGTGGATGGTCACGGCCGGCTGGTTGTCGGCCGCGGTGCTGAACACCTGGCTCTTGCGGGTGGGCACGGTGGTGTTGCGCTCGATGAGCTTGGTCATCACGCCGCCCAGGGTCTCGATGCCCAGGGAAAGCGGTGTCACGTCCAACAGAAGAACGTCCTTCACCGCGTCGTCGCCGGCCAGCACGCCCGCCTGCACGGCGGCGCCCACGGCCACGACTTCGTCGGGGTTCACGCCCTTGTGGGGCTCCTTCCCGAAGAACGCCTTCACCTTTTCCTGCACCGCGGGAATGCGGGTGGATCCGCCCACCAGGATCACTTCGTCGATCTGGCTCACCGACACGCCCGCGTCCTTGAGGGCCTGGGCCACCGGTCGGATGGAGCGTTCGACAAGTTCCGACGTCATGGCCTCGAACTTGGCGCGGGTCAGCGTCAGTTCCAGGTGTTTGGGGCCCGAAGCGTCGGCCGTGATGAACGGCAGGTTGATGCTGGTGGAAGTGGTGCCCGAGAGGTCGATCTTGGCCTTTTCGGCGGCTTCCTTGATGCGCTGCAGGGCCATCTTGTCCTTGCGCAGGTCGATGCCGCCGTTGTCCTTCTTGAACTCTTCGGCGATCCAGTTGATGATCGCCTCGTCGAAGTTGTCGCCGCCCAGCTGGGTGTCGCCGTTGGTGCTCTTCACTTCGAAGACGCCGTCGCCGATTTCCAGGATGGAGATGTCGAAGGTACCGCCGCCCAGGTCGTAGACCGCGATGGTTTCCTTCTTCTTCTGGTCGTTGAAACCGTAGGCCAGCGCCGCGGCGGTGGGTTCGTTGACGATGCGCAGGACTTCCAGGCCGGCGATGCGGCCCGCGTCCTTGGTGGCCTGGCGTTGGGCGTCGTTGAAGTAGGCGGGAACCGTCACGACAGCTTGCGTCACGGTCTCGCCCAGGTAGTCTTCGGCGGCCTTCTTCATGGCCTGGAGGATGAGCGCCGAGATTTCCTGCGGAGTGTACTGCTTGTCGTCGATCTGCACCTTGGCCAGCTCGTCGCCGACCACCTTGTAGGGCACGAGCTTCTGCTCTTCGGACACTTCCGACCGATGGCGGCCCATGAAGCGCTTGATGGAGTAGACGGTGCGTTCGGCGTTGGTGATGGCCTGGCGCTTGGCCACCTGGCCCACGAGCTTGGCGCCGTCCTTGGCGAAGCCCACGATGGAAGGCGTGGTGCGGCCGCCTTCGGCGTTGGCGATCACGGTGGGCTGTCCGCCCTCCATGACGGCGACGCAGCTGTTGGTGGTTCCGAGGTCGATTCCGATGATCTTGCCCATTTTTCGTCTCTCTTTTTTGAAGGGCGATTCGTGAATCGCCCCTACTGTGGTGGATCGATTTCGGGGCGATGCCCCAATTTTTGTCTGGTGCAGGGGCTGTTCGCGAATCGCCCCTACGAAACGACTGCTAGCCGGCGGCCGGGCCGCTGGATACGATCACCTGCGCGTGGCGCAGGATCTTGTCGCCTTTCTTCCAGCCGCGGGCGTGCACGGCCGCGACGTGGTCGGCGGGCACGGTGTCGTGCGGCATCTGGGTGAGGGCGTCGTGGAGGTTGGGATCGAACGCCGCGCCTTCGGAAGGGATTTCCTCCACGCCGGCGTCGGACAGGATCTTGCGGAGCTGTTCGCGGATCAGGCGCATCCCCTTGGCGAAGGCAGCCGGGTCCGCGGGAGTCCAATCGCCTTCGGCCGGCGCGTCCTGGAAGGCGCGCTCGAAATTGTCGACCACCGGGAACAAGGAAGCGTAGGCCTTGCCTTGGGCGGCTTCGAGGGTTTCCACGTAGTCCCGGGCGTTGCGTTTGCGGAAATTGTCGAATTCGGCCACCAGGCGCACCGCCTTGTCCTTGGCCGCTTCCAGCTCCTCGTTCAGCGAGGCGATTCTTTGCTGGAGCTCGACGGTCGTCGGTTCACCGGAGGGGGGCACCTCGCCGGTGCTCGCCGAGATCTCCTCGTTGGAGGCCTCGGCGTCCTGCTGGACTTGGACCTGCTCGGCCCGTTCGGCGGCGAGTTCGGCGGCAGACTTGATGGTTTCGTCACTCATGGCTTTGAAGAATCCTTTGGAGCGAAGTTCACTCCACCATATATCAAGGAACGTGCCAATCCAAACGGCAGCTCTTCGGGAGGTGTTTCGGAATGAATCAATCATCTTGGTGTTTCAGATAGAAACATCTGGTGTGTCGGATTGGGGCGCGTGGAAGAAGAAGGGCGCCACTAGAATCGCAATCCATTCCGGGATGCCAGCTCCGCGGCTCCTTCGGGGATCCATCGTTGCCGGTAGGCGTCTTCTTCCAGCAGGTGGCCCGGCGTTTCCTTCTCCTGCCGCTCGATCAGATGCTTCAGCTCGTCCAGGTCGCCGCTCCAGCGGAATCCATTGAAGAACTCCACCCCGGGGAACCGGGTCTTGTACAGCGCCGACCGCGAGTAGCAGGTGCCCAGGTGCAGGTGCGCCGCGCCCGATTCCGAAAGTTGTCGGACGGTTTCCGTCATCAAGAACGCGCCCAGGCTGCGCTGTTCGTGGTCGGCGTCGTAGAACGCGTTGGAGTAGAACCAGGTTTTGTCGTCGCGGAAAAGGCTCACGATTCCCGCATCCCCCTTCTGGGGGTCCTGGAACAGGGCCACGTGGGTGGTGATGGGGTTGGCGAAGATCCGGTCGATGCGGTCCGGCGACGGGGTGCTGGTCCAGCGGCGCGACGCGTAGTCCAGGCAGAAATCGCGGCGTCGGTCCGTCCACTCGAACTCCCGGCGCTCGACGATCCTGCATTCGATCCCGGTTCCCTTGCGGAGGATGCGCCGGTTCTCCGACGATGGCTGGAACCTGGCCAGATCCACCCGGACCTGGCGGCACAGATAGAAACGCGAAAGATCGGGAAGCGACGGCAGGAAGCCTCGGGCAAAGGCGTCGGCTGGACGCTCGCCTTCTTCCAGGAACCCCCAGATGGCGTAGGGGAACACATATCCCGCGTAGTCGGGTTGGGCTTCCGAAAAAAGGATCCGCATGTGTTG
>Ga0116187_1001923_pt1 | contig 21030 bp, 21 predicted proteins | sample AD_JPNNA6_MetaG_FD_89755 | JGI IMG/M metagenome (GOLD analysis project Ga0116187, IMG submission 89755) | Active sludge microbial communities of municipal wastewater-treating anaerobic digesters from Japan - AD_JPNNA6_MetaG | ecosystem: Engineered > Bioreactor > Anaerobic > Digestate | place... | reverse complement strand
TAATTTATTAGTTATGTCAATCATCTATCTAATCAAAAAAACTGGAGGGAAATACTTTTTCAAAGATTGGTTCTACTTGTTTGGGCTAATTGCCTTTTATGTTTTGTGTGTCATTATTATGAAATGTATAAAATCATGAAATATAACTATACTCACCCAAAAATGAAAGTCACCATTTATTTTTCTTTTAATGGTTTTGAAATAAATAGCACTATTTCATCCAAAACAAAGCAACTTAATGAATCTTAATTTTCTAAATGGTTTGAAAAAATATTTCTAGTAAAACCACTTCTGATATGCCTTAAAAACAAAAAATTCCCAAAGTGATTTGGGAATTTTTTGTTTTATAATTTAAAAAAATTAAGAATTTTTCAAATTGATAATTTCTTGTTCGGTAAGTAATCTCCAGTTTCCACGAGGCAAGTTCTTTTTAGTTAAACCTGCAAAAGCAACTCTGTCAATTCGCAACACATCATAACTGAAATGTTCGAAAATAGAACGAACTACCTTCACGTTAGACGATCTTAATTTTAGACCAATTTCGCTTTTAGCCTCACCTTCAATATAACTTACTTCCTCTACAAAAACACGGTGTCCGTCTAGAACCAATCCTTTTTGTATTTTTTCTAAATCTTCAAATTTCAAGTTTTTGTCTAAAGAAACTTGGTATATTTTGGATGATTTATTGGTTGGCAAAGTAAACTTACGAATCATATCCGTATCGTTGGTAAACAATAAAAGACCAGTTGTGTTTTTATCCATTCTTCCAACAGCGCCAATTTTGGCAGTGGTGGAACCTTTTACCAATTCCAAAACATTGCGGTATTCCTGACCTTCGTCAAGTGCTGTTGTGAAGTTTTTTGGTTTGTTCAACAAGATATATACTTTTTTCTCTGGAGTTAATTTTACCCCATCAAAATTAACGTCATCGCTTGGTTTTACTAGATAACCCATTTCGGTTACTGGAATTCCGTTTACTTTTACGTTTCCAGATTGAATATAAATATCCGCATCACGACGCGAACACACTCCCGAATTGGCAATGTATTTATTCAAACGAATTTCGTCTTTCTCTTTTTGTCTCTTTGGAGCCTGATTTGGTTTTTTAGCAGTTTTTGCCGCTTCCGCCTCCGCTATTTTTACTGCTGGTTTTACTTTTTTAGGTCCTTGTGCTCTTTTTGGCATCGCAGGTTTTGGCTTATTAGAGCTTGGTCTGGAGCTGTTTGCTCTACCGCCGCTTTTTTTATTGTTGCCTTCCTTGTTATTCATAATATGCTATAATTTGCTGCAAAGATAGTTTATTATTGCTTAATTGTTGATTGTTTTTGAATTAGGGTTTGCAGGAGGTGATGGGAACAGTTCAACAAGACAGTTTTCTTGAGATTTATTTTTAAAGAAAAAATGAGGTTAGTATAAGATTCGTTTTATTCCGTTTTATCTTTTTGTTTATTTCGTGTTTCTTGGTCTTTATTAATTTTCTCAATGACGTCCATCGAAATAACATTTAACTCGTCGGTTTTGCAATTCCAGATGTTTAAATATTTTTTTGAAACAACATTATGGGTTTTCCATTTTGTAAATTTTTCATAAAGCATCAAAGTACAAATGTCGGTAGCGGTGATGAAATCTCCGGTTTCTGGCAAATGTGAATGAATTGTTCCTTCAATTTCTTTTCCTTCTTCGGACTTTCCTCCATATTCAATTGGAATAATATTTTTGTGCAATTGTTTTTTTACCATCAATTTATTGTCTTTGTTGAACGTCAATAAGTAGTCGTTACCAAAAATGACAACACCATTGTTTTTTGGTCCTGTCAAGACATACACTTTCTTTTCCTTTCCGTTGATAATAGGAATTAAATTCAAACTGGAGTTGTTATAGTTCTTAAACAAAGTGTCCGATTGGATTTCTACTAATGCAAGTTTTCTAATTTCATAGAGGTCATTTTCAGTAGTTGTAAAATTTCTTTCTGTTAAATTAGTGTTTGCTGTTTTGGTATTGTAGGTAGAGTCAAATGATATTGTTCCAATTACTTTTGGGTTTTCTGATTTAGAAAAAAAGATACATTTTGCCACATCATTGTCGGTATAAGAAAAATAGCCGCCAATATTTTCTCTGTTTTTGTAATTTTCTAAAAACAAATCTGTGCCATACCAAGAGGCCATTTCTGATTTATAAAGTAATTTGCCTTCTGCAACAATGGGTTGAGCTTCTTTTGTTGGGTTTTTTTGTCCGAAAACACAAAAGCTTAGCAAGGTCAATAGTAATGGTAATACTTTGTTCATTTGTATGGTGTTGTTTTAGAGTTATGGTTAACGGAAGTCTAGGAGAAAACTTCGGATTAATCAGTAATCAAATATAATAAAAGAATTGCTCTAAAAACAAGATTTTTCGTATTTTATTGGATTCAAAAAGAGCTAACCTTTTGTAAACATAAAATGAAGCAAGATTAAATCGACCGTAACAATTTCTCTCCGTGCCAAAGTACGCTCGGATTGATAAGTATGATGCAGAAAACGCCCGCCACGATGAGGAATTTCAAGACGTTGTGAAGTAAAATATACTGTTCTTTGGTGTTAGATTTCCATAGACGCAGCAGGAAAAAAATCAAAATAATGAAAGAAGCATAGAAGTAAATATCCATATATCCCACGTCAAAAATTTCGATTAAAACATAAACCGGAATGATTGTCGAGATGGTGAGAATAGTGATTATTTTTTTAGAAGTTTCTTCGCCATAAAGTATTGGAATCGTGTTGTAGTCATTGGCCAAATCGCCTTTGATATTTTCTAAATCTTTGATCATCTCCCGAATTAAAATCAATAAAAACAAGAAAACGGCGTGTCCAAAAATGACTTCATAGAAATTTTTGTAATACAAAAGAATGGCAAAAAAAGGTAAAATTGCCAAGAAAGCGGCGGTCAAATTGCCTATAATCGGGTACTTTTTGATGCGATGCGAATAATACCAAATCAAAAAAATATAAACCGAAAAATATAAAAAAGCACGCCAAGAAACAATAATAGCCAATAAAGCGACAATGAAATTGAGGGTAAAATACACCTGAAGTTTTGTTTTTTGGCTTACCAAACGATCCAGCATCGACTTTGTGGGACGGTTGATTAAGTCTTTTTTACTATCATAAAAATTATTGATGATATAACCCGATGCAATAGTCAAAGAAGAAGCAAAAACGATGATGAACAAGTCAAAATCGAATAGGATAGACAAGGCCCTTTTTTCGGGTGCGAGGATGAAAATGGCCGAAAGATATTGTGCCAAAACGATTATCGGAATGTTGTACCCTCTAATCACAGAGAACAAACTGGCAATTTTCATTAAAAGAATCTTGGACTTTCTGTTCATTTTCTATTTTGGTTGGCAACGGAAAAACGCTAGGTATGTTTTTTCCTCCCCTCTCCTTTGCAGAGAGGCTTGGGGGTGAGGAGATTTAGAATTGGTAAACGACTTCCAGTTTATACTCTTTCAAGGCGCGTTTTGCTTTTTCTAAGTCTTGTGTAAAACCTAGGATATAACCACCGCCGCCAGAACCGCAAAGTTTTAAATAATAATCGTTAGAGTCAATTCCTTCTTGCCAAATGCCGTGAAACTGTTCTGGAATCATTGGTTTGAAGTGATTCAAAACTACTTTGGATAATTTTTTGGTGTTGGCAAACAACGATTTCATATCGCCTCCCAAGAAATTTTCGACACAAGCATCGGTATGTTTGATAAATTGCAATTTCAACATAGTACGGAAACCTTGGTCTTTCAATTTTTCCATAAAAATATTCACCATCGGAGCGGTTTCGCCCACAATTCCTGAATCTATTAAAAACACAGCGCCGTTTCCTTGTAAACTTTGAGTTGGAATTCCAGTAGCCTCAATATGGTCTTTAGAATTGATTAAAATAGGAATGCTCAAATAACTGTTTAAAGGATCTAATCCAGAACTTTTTCCGTGAAAAAAGGATTCCATTTGCCCGAAAATAGTTTTGAGTTGCAATAACTTTTCACGAGTCAAATTCTCAAGAACTGTAATTTTATTTTGAGCATATTTATCATAAATCGCCGCAACCAATGCACCGCTGCTTCCTACGCCATAACCTTGCGGAATACTGGAATCAAAGTACATTCCAGTTTCGACATCGTTTTTTAAAGTAGTTAAATCGAAACTCACTAATTCAGGTTGCTCACTCTGAAGATTTTCCAGATAAGAAACATAGCGTCTCAAATGGCCATTGGATTTGATGGCTGCTTCCGAAGGATTTTCATCTTTCTTTAATGCGCCATTGTAAAAATTGTAAGGAATAGACAAACCTTTCGAGTCACGAATGATTCCGTATTCTCCAAAGAGTAATATTTTTGAGTAAAATAAAGGTCCTTTCATAATTTAATTGACAATTGATAATTGACAATTGATAATTGCCAATTCGTAATTATTTTCCTTTCGATGTATTGATGATACTGATCAAAATTCTCAAAATCTCAGTGGATTTCGGCTTTATTATTTGAAATTCAGCTTCTGAAATATATTTTGTTTCAAAAAGCAAATCTAACCAATATTCTGTTTCGTTTGCTTCTTTTAATGCAATTGATAATTTATGAATAAAATCCGCCTTGCTTTGAGCGTGTTCAGATTCCCTTACATTTGCCCCAATTGATGTTCCGGAACGAAGAAGCTGTTTTGATAAAATAAATTCCTTTCTATCACATAAAACTTTATAAAGATTAACAATTTCAATAGCGAAATGAAATGATTTCTCTTCGATAATGTTCTTCTTCTCCATTATTAATTTTCAATTGTTAATTGTCCATTCGCAATTGAACCCATTCCAATTTGGTCACAAAGGTACTGACCATTTTGACAATAGCCAACTAATTCGTTCTTAATAAATTGCAAAACGCTTTCTTTGACGTTTTCTGGATACAAAACGTGAACATTGGCTCCGGCATCGAGCGTGAAACAAACCGGTATTTTTGTTTCGTTTCTGTATTTCCAAATAGCATTGATGATTTGCAAGGTGTTTGGTTTCATTAAAATAAAATAAGGAATAGAGGTCATCATCATCGAATGCAAAGTCAGTGCTTCACTTTCGACAATAGTTATGAATTCTTCCAAATTGCCACTTTCGAAAACAGAAATCAATTTATCCAGATTTTCGTGCGCTTGTTTAAATCGCCTTTCGGCAAATGGATGTCCGTTCATTAAATTATGACCCACAGAACTCGAAACTTGTTTTTCGCCTTTGTCCACCAATAAAATAGTATCCTGAAAATTCTTGAAATTCTCGTGAATGGCTTTCGGAAATGCTACTCCAAACAAATCAGAACTTCCTTGAATATTGTTGTGATTGCCCCAAACGACAACTTCGCCTTTTACGCTTCGGCAGGCACTTCCAGAACCCAAACGAGCCAAGAATGAAGCCTTGTGGTAAAAATAATCATCACTCATTTCAGGATTTAACACTTTTTCCAAACTCATCAAATTCATTGCCAACGCTGCCATTCCTGACGCTGAAGAAGCAATTCCTGAACTGTGCGGAAAAGTATTTTGAGTATCAATGGTAAAATGATAGTCTTTCAAAAAAGGCAAGTAAACCAAAACTCTTTCGAAAAATTGCTGAATTTTGGGTTTGAAATCTTCTTTGGGTTTGCCTTCAAAAAGCAAGTCGAAAGAAAATGTATCTTGATTTTGTTTTTTGTCGAAAGCCAGTTTTGTAATTGTTTTGCAATTATTTAACGTAAAACTCACCGAAGGATTGGCTGGAATTTGACTGTCTTTTTTGCCCCAATATTTTACCAAGGCGATGTTACTAGGAGAACTCCACTCGAAGTTTCCTTTTTCTATTGAATGAGAATAGGCAGTTGGTATGAAATCGTTTGCTGAAAACATCAATTATTTTTTTTGCAAAGATACTTTTTATCGTTTAAAAGTTTAACCGTTTAATCGTTTAAAAGTTTTGATTAATTTTGAAAAAAAATAAAGATGAATAAAATCTCAAAAATTCTCGTTGTGGTTGCCACTTGTTTAGTTGTTGGATATTTTTCGGGAGTGGTTACGCGTTCGGCAATCACGACTTGGTATCCTACATTAGTAAAACCTAGCTTTAATCCGCCGAATTGGATTTTTGCTCCCGTTTGGAGTATGCTTTACATAATGATGGGAGTTGCGGCAGGATTGATTTGGGATCGAATAGATTTTGAAAAAGAAATTGTCAAAAAAGCTTTGGTGTTTTTTGCCGTTCAATTGGCATTGAATGCTTTGTGGTCCTATTTGTTTTTTGGTTTAAAAAATCCAATGTTGGCTGGACTCGAAATCATAATTCTTTGGTTGATGATTTATGAAACCTATTTTAAATTCTCAAAAATCAATAAAATTGCGGGTTATTTAATGATTCCTTACTTGCTTTGGGTGAGTTTTGCCAGTGTTTTGAATGCTAGTATTTGGTGGTTGAATCAATAATATTTATGAAAAACCTCTACAGCCAAATTCTACAATCAAAATTAGAAAACGAGAAATTGCTCGCCATTCTTCTAGATCCAGACAAAATCAATTTGAAGAATGTAGAAACATTAATCGAAAAAATAAATCAGTCACCAGCGACACATATTTTTATTGGCGGAAGTCTTGTCGAAAGTAATATTTTGGACAAACTCATCATAAAAGTGAAACAAAATTGTAATTTGCCTGTTGTGTTATTTCCTGGAAATCCATCTCAAATCTCAGGTCAAGCCGATGGGATTTTATTCCTGTCTTTAATTTCTGGTAGAAATCCGGATTTTCTAATCGAACATCAGGTTCAAGCCGTTCCGATTTTAAAGAAAACCCAACTCGAAATTATTTCTACTGGGTATATTCTCATCGAAAGCGGGACAAAAACGGCTGTAGAACGAGTTAGTAAAACTAAACCATTAGACCGAAACAATATTGAATATGTTGTTCAAACCGCACAAGCTGGCGAATTATTAGGCAATAAATTAATTTATCTCGAAGCTGGAAGTGGTGCCAAACAAGCTGTTCCGTTAGAAATGATTCAAAAAGTAGCTCAAAATATAAAAATCCCGTTGCTAGTTGGCGGTGGAATTGTAGATTTGCTTGGAATTCAAAAAGCCTATGATTCGGGTGCCGATTTGGTGGTGATTGGAACAGCTTTTGAAAATAATATAGATTTTTTTAATCAAAACACCTAGATGATAGAGTACTTTTTTTCGCAATATGCAACCTATTCCACCTTGGATATTACTTTAGAAATCGTCGCGGTGATTTTTGGTTTACTCAGTGTTTGGTATGCCAAAAAAGACAATATTTTGGTATTCCCAACAGGATTAGTCAGTACATCAATCTATGTTTATTTGCTGTGGAAATGGGTTTTGTGGGGCGATATGATGATTAATGGGTATTATTTCATAATGAGTATTTACGGTTGGTATCATTGGACAAGAAAAAAAGGAGATGTTGTTGAATTCCCAATTTCGGTAATTTCGAGGGCTGAGAAACGAATGAGCCTAATTATTTTTATATTTACGGTCACATTTGTAGTTTTGGTGTATCACTATTTCGACAAATTTACCACTTGGTATGCTTATGTAGATACCTTCCTAACGGGAATTTTTTTCGTAGGAATGTGGTTGATGGCTAAAAGAAAAATCGAAAACTGGTTATATTGGATTATTGGTGACATCATTTCCATTCCTTTGTATTTTTCAAAAGGGTTTACTTTTACGAGTTTTCAGTATTTAATATTCACAATTGTTGCCATTTATGGTTATTTAGAATGGAAAAAAAACTTAAACAACTCTCAAATAAAGGAGATTTAGCAATACTTAAAATTGCCCTATTTGGCCCCGAATCTACGGGGAAGACTACTTTGGCAAAAGAACTTGCCGAGCATTTTCAGACAGCATTTGTTCCTGAATTTGCCCGTGATTATCTACAAGAGAAATGGGATACTTCTGGACAAATTTGTGATGTAAACGATATGCTGCCTATTGCTTATGGTCAATTGAATTTAGAAAACCAAAGTCTTGTTTCGGCTAATAAATTCCTTTTTTGTGATACCAATTTGATGGTAACCAAAGTGTTTTCGGAAGTATATTACAACTTTTGTGACCCATTATTAGACAAAGCAGCTCGAAAACATGAGTACGATTTGTTTTTTCTTACCGATATTGATGTGCCTTGGGAAAAAGACGATTTGAGGGATAAACCCGAAGGTCGTGAAACTATTTTTTCGGTTTTTAAACAATCGTTAATAGATAACAATAAACCTTTTATTACTATTTCTGGTACTAAAAAGGCTCGTTTAGAAAAAGCCATTCAGATTGTTGATGATTTGGCAAAAGCTAAAAAAATGGGACTTTCTTCCCATGATTTTGTTCAAATTTTCGAACACGGAATTGCAATAGACAACATCATAAGTCAATTGGATTTATTCAAAAACGGAATTTCAAAAGCAATTTTAGCCGAGCCTGCAATGGTTTCTAAAGGGATTTTGAAACTTTCCGAAAAAGATTTTCAAGCAAAAGCCGATTTTTTTGATGCCAATAAGGCGAATTTTAAATTAGAAAAATTTGTTCCTGCATCAGGTGCCGCTAGCAGAATGTTTAAATTTTTGAATGAATTTTTGAATGAATTTGACATCGAAAAAGAAACCATCAATGCCTATATCAATAGAAAAAAGGCTAGCGAATTATCTATTTTTATTGTTGGGATGAATAAATTTCCATTCTTTGAAACAGTCTATTTAAAATTAAAATCTAAGTTCCCCAATTTTGACAGTTTAGAAAGAGATTATAAAAATTATTATTTTATAAAATACCTACTCTCACCCGATTATTTTGATTTTGCTAATAAACCAAAAGGCGTTCTTCTATTTCATAGATACACAGCTCATAATGCAACAGCAATAGAGGAACATTTCTATGAATGTGCTAATTATTCGAGTTCGAATGGAAAAGCAAGTTTGCATTTTACAGTTTCTGAATCGCATAAAATGCTATTTGAAGACATCGAAAAAAACACAAAAAAGAAAGTTGAAAAGGAATCGGGAATAGCAATAGAAACGCATTATTCTTTTCAAAATAAAAGTACAGATACGATAGCTGTTAATCCAAACAACAAACCATTTAGAGACGAAAATGGGAAATTGCTTTTCAGACCTGGAGGCCACGGAGCTTTAATTGAAAATTTAAATAGTCTTGGAGCTGATATTGTTTTTATTAAAAACATAGACAATGTTGCTCAAAATCGCATCAAGAGTATCGCGATGTACAAAAAAGCATTGGCGGGAATTTTGATGGAATTGCAACAACAAGTTTTTAGGTATTTGAATGAAATGGATAACTTTCAAGAAGATGATTTAAATGAAATTGTTGCTTTTGCCACTAATGAATTGAATATTGAATTAGAAGAAAATTTTTATAAATACAAGTTAGAATATAAAATTGATTACCTAAAAACCATTCTGGATCGACCCATTCGTGTTTGCGGAATGGTAAAAAACGAAGGTGAAGCCGGTGGAGGTCCTTTTTGGGTTAGGGATAACAGAGGAAATCATTCCTTGCAAATTGTTGAAACCTCACAAGTGGATTTGGTTAATGAAAATCAAGTAAAAATACTGTCGAGTTCCACGCATTTTAATCCTGTAGATTTGGTTTGTGGAATCCGCAATTATAAAAATGAGAAATTTGATCTGACTCAATTTATAGATCATAATAGCGGTTTTATTGTCGAAAAAAATAGTTACGGTAAGATAGTAAAAAGCTATGAATTGCCTGGTTTGTGGAATGGTGCGATGGCAAAATGGATCACTGTTTTTGTTGAAGTGCCTTTGATTACCTTCAATCCAGTGAAAACAGTCAATGATTTATTAAAAACAGCACATCAACCACAATAGTTTTGGAACCAGAGAAAATCATATCCGAATTACAGTTCAAAGCCGTTCGCAGTAGTGGAGCCGGAGGTCAAAATGTGAATAAAGTGTCCTCAAAAGTGGTCTTGTCATTCGATTTGAAAAATTCGCAAGCTTTGTCAGAAGATGAAAAAGCACTGTTAGAATTCAAATTGGCATCAAGATTAACTTCTGATACTATTTTGATTTTGAATTGTGACGAAGATCGAAGTCAGCTCAAAAACAAAGCCATTGTTACCAAAAGGTTTCTGGATATTATTACCGCTGGCCTCGTAGTTCCAAAAATTAGAAAAGCCACAAAAATCCCTAAATCGGTGATTAGAAAACGAATAAAGGACAAAAATTATATTTCTGAAATTAAAAAGTCGCGCCGGAAACCTGATTTTTAATTTTTTTGCCAACTAATAATTCATAATTCATAATTTATATTTAAGTTTGCGTCGTCTCAAAGGGGTGCTCTAAATAACGAGCTGAGATTATACCCATAGAACCTGAACAGGTAATGCTGTTAAGGGAAAACAGAAATAAAGATGAAGTGCACGTCATCCGAAAAGTCTGGAACAACAATCATTTATTAATTTAACAAAAGAATAATTCCCCCTTTTATTCGTAAAACTATTTACGGATGAACCATTTATTTTATTTAAAAAGACTAAAGTCCAAAGTCCAAAGTCCAAAGTCCAAACTTTTTATAACATCTAGTTTCTTTGTTCTAACTTCTATTTTCTCTACTGCACAAGAAAAACCAAAAGACACTACTAAAGTCAATCAACTCGACGAAGTTTTGGTCTCTGCAGTTCGTGTAACTACAAAAACGCCTGTTTCTTTTAGTAATCTAGACAAAAAGGAAATTAAAACCCGAAATTTAGGGCAAGATATTCCTATTTTGATGAACTATTTGCCCTCAGTAGTGACCACCTCCGATGCTGGAAATGGTGTGGGTTATACCGGAATTCGAGTTCGTGGTAGCGATGCCACTCGGGTAAACGTGACCATCAACGGAATACCTTATAACGATTCTGAAAGCCACGGAACCTATTGGGTCAATATGCCCGATTTTGCTTCTTCATTAGAAAGTATTCAATTGCAACGCGGAGTTGGAACTTCTACTAATGGTGCTGGAGCTTTTGGAGCCAGTTTGAATATGCTGACTGAAACGTATTCTAAAAAAGCAACAGCCGAAATTTCAAGTTCATTAGGGAGTTTTAATACTAATAAAAACACAGTAAAATTCAGTACAGGTTTATTGAACAACCATTTTGAAATGGCAGGACGTTTGTCTGTATTAAAATCTGATGGATATATTGATAGAGCCAGTTCTAATTTGAAATCCTATTTTCTGCAAGGAACCTATATCGGAAATACAACCTTAATCAAAGCTTTGGTTTTTGGAGGAACTGAAAAAACATACCAATCTTGGAACGGAATTGATGCTGCAACAATGGCAACTGATAGAACTTTCAACTCGGCAGGAATATATACTGACGAAGCAGGAAAAACTCGTTTTTATGACAATGAAACCGATAATTATAAGCAAGACCATTATCAATTGCATTGGAACGAAAAGCTATCCGAAAATTGGAGTACCAATCTAGCGTTTCATTATACCAAAGGGAAAGGATATTATGAAAACTATAAAGAAGATGCTAAATTTTCGAGTTATGGATTAACTCCAATTGTTATTGGCGGGACAACCATAAATACAACCGATTTGGTACGTCAGAAATGGTTGGATAACGATTTTTATGGCACTACTTTTTCAGCTAATTATAAGGATGAAAACCTAAATGTAATTCTTGGTGGTGGCTGGAATAAATACGAAGGCGAACATTATGGAAAAGTAATTTGGGCTAGATATGCTTCGCAAAGCGAATTGGGCGACCGTTATTATGAAGATCAAGCAACCAAAACCGACGGAAATATTTTTGCTAAAGCCAATTATCAAATCACCCCAAAAATAAGTTTGTTTGGTGATTTACAACTGCGAAATGTAACTTACAAAGCCAACAGTTGGGAAACAGGAACAGTCGATGATACCTTTACTTTCTTCAATCCAAAGGCAGGTTTGAATTATGATATTGATGCAAAGAACAAATTGTATTTCTCCTACGCAAGAGCCAATCGCGAGCCGAATCGAACCGATTATGAAAATGGAAACCCCAAACCTGAAAAGCTAAATGACTATGAATTGGGCTGGAGATGGAATGCTGAGAAAGTAAAAATCAATACAAATATTTATTATATGGCCTACAAAGACCAACTGATTTTGACTGGAAAACTAGACGATGTAGGAAGTCCAATTCGTTCTAACAGCGATACAAGTTACCGTTTGGGGTTAGAAGTTGATGCAACAATTCAATTGTCTAAAAAGTTTATTATTCGACCTAATTTTACTTTGAGTGATAATAAAAATGTCGATATGAATATTGGGTTAGGAGATGTAACCACTAATATTGCTTATTCACCTTCGGTAATTTTCGGAAATATTCTGGTGTATTCGCCCATCGAGCAATTGCATATTTCGTTGTTGCAAAAGTTTGTAGGAGATCAGTATATGAATAATTTTGATTCAGTAGAATCCAGATTGCCTGATTATTTTGTGAACGATCTTAATATTGTATATTCCATAAAACCTAAAACCATTTTCAAAGAAATAGTTTTAACAGGTCTGGTAAATAATATGTTGAACAAGAAATATGTGTCAAATGGTTATATGTGGGATGTGTATCCTTATTATTATCCTCAGTCAGGAATTAATTTCTTGGCAGGAATGACTTTGAAGTTTTAGATTATTTTTGTTATACTTTGTAGAATCCTGACAGTTTTTTTAGACGGTCAGGATTTTTTTGCTAATTGTAAATGCGTAATATTTCTCCGTTAACTTCCACGCGATATTGCTTCAATGGGTATTGTTTGCCAGCACTTTGACCTGAAAACAAACTGTATTCTGCGTTGTCGCAAGGGCAAACAATTGTTGTTTTGTCAATTTTTAATGGGTCATTAGGGTCTAATTTTTTGAAATTCATTGTAGAACAACTTGTCAATGCTTGGTTAGGACAAGCACCATCAAAGGCAACATAACCACTTCCAGTATTGAAAATATACAAACCTCTAGCGCCTTGACTTGGGTAATAAACAGCATTACTCACGAATTTTAGACTGGAATAAGCAGGCAAACTCATGTTAATATCAAGAGTAAAAGAGTAATTCGGGATGTAAGGATTGTTGTTATTCGTAGAATTCGTGTCGCAACCAAAAAGCAATGGAAAGGCAATCAAGAGAAGAAGATATTTTTTCATTATTCAGAATATAATTGATTTATTAGTCAGACAAATTTAATTTATTTAGTTTTTAAATGGATATGTTTAACTTATATTTATAGATTAAAATAAAAATAGTACTATCTTTGTGAAAAGAAATCCCGTCCTGATGGGATTTTTTCTATTTTATATAAATGATGAAGTTATGACGAAAGTATCTTATTACACAGCCGAAGGATTAAAAAAATTAAGAGACGAACTAGACTATTTAAAAAGCGTGATGCGTCCAAAAGCATCTCAAGATATAGCAGATGCAAGAGATAAAGGCGATTTATCCGAAAATGCCGAATACGATGCTGCCAAAGAGGCACAAGGAATGTTGGAAATGCGAATTGCTAAGCTAGAAGAAGTACATTCGAATGCGAGATTAATTGACGAAACTCAATTAGATATGTCAAAAGTTTTGGTATTATCGAACGTGAAAATCAAGAACCAAACCAATGGAATGGAAATGAAATACACACTTGTGGCCGAAAGTGAAGCTGATTTGAAGACCGGAAAAATCTCTGTGACTTCACCAATTGGTCGAGGTTTGTTGGGAAAATCTGTTGGAGAAGTTGCTGAAATAACAGTCCCAAACGGTGTTCTGAAATTTGAAATATTAGAAGTTTCGAGAGACTAATTTTTTGTTTAAGAGTTTAAAAATTGTTTGAAGGTTTAAGTTGTTTTTAGAAGTTTAAACCTTTAAACTATTTTAAACAAAATAGTAAATTTATTAAAAATGACAGTTTTTACTAAAATCATAAACGGAGAAATTCCTTGCTACAAAATAGCCGAGGACGAAAATTTCTTTGCTTTTTTGGATATTAATCCAAATGCAAAAGGACATACTTTATGTGTTCCAAAACAAGAAATAGATAAATTATTCGATCTCGATGACACTACTTATCTTGGGCTAATGCAGTTCTCCAAAAAAATTGCAGCAGCACTCAAAAAAACAGTTCCTTGCGATAGAATTGGAATGACTGTCATAGGACTTGAAGTGCCACACGCTCACGTTCATTTGATTCCTTTGAACGAAATGCGAGAAATGACATTCAAACATAAAGTGAATTTGACTAAAGAAGAATTTGAAGTTTTGGCTAAGGAAATTCAGGCTAATTTGTAAGAAAAGTGAGTTATAAAATAAAAAACACTAAACTAAAACACGACAAATCAATTTTTTAGAATACTCACTTGCATTGTCGTTCCTTTTCCAATTTCAGAATGCAAGACTTTTATTGTTCCTTTATGGTACTCTTCGACAATTCTTTTGGTTAGCGAAAGTCCTAAACCCCAACCTCTTTTTTTGGTCGTAAAACCAGGTTCGAAGACGCTTTTGTATTGGTTTTTTGGAATTCCACTTCCTGTATCCGATACTTTTATTTTTACAAATTCGCCCTCTTCTTCAACAGAAACAGATAACTTTCCGCGACCTTTCATGGCGTCAATAGCATTTTTTACAAGATTTTCTATTGTCCAGCCGTGTAAAGTGGGATTGAAAGAAGCAAATATTGGATTATCAGGACCTTTGAATGAGAACTCCACTTGTTTTGAAAATCGGGATTGCAAATATTTATACGATTGATGGGTTTCTTCAACAATATCTCTGTTTTCGAGTTTAGGTTCTGAGCCAATTTTCGAAAAACGTTCGGTGATGGTTTGCAAGCGTTCAATATCTTTCTCGATTTCATCGGTTGTCGATTTATCGATATTTTCAGATTTAAGAATTTCGACCCAGCCTACTAATGATGTCAATGGTGTGCCAATTTGATGCGCAGTTTCTTTGGCCATTCCTGCCCAAAGCTTGTTTTGAGTTGCCATTTTGGTACTCTTATAAAAATTATAAACCAATGCTGCAAACAAGATAATGATGAGTAATAAAGCAATAGGATAATATTTGAGTTTTTTCAATAACTCTGAATCTCCATAATATATTTTTTGAAATTTTCCGGGCACATATTCAATAATGATGGGGTCGTTTTCATTTTTTAGTCCAGACAAAAAGGCATTTGCTCTTTTTTTATCCTCAATAATTTTCTCGTCTATATTTTTAGAATTGATGATGCTGTCGTTCTCCGTTAGCATAATCGGAATAGAAGTATTGTTGCTGAAAATTTGAAGGGGAAGTTCTAAGTCAGTGTTTTCTCCAGCATTGATTAGAATTTTTTCAGCATTGGCCCAAAGACTCATTTTCAATCGTTCTTCGTGTTTGAAAATCTGAAAAAAAGTATAGGTGTTCCAAAGTATTAATGAAATAATAAAAAAGGAAGCAAAAATAATAATCCAACGACTGGTGTTTCTACTTTTGGAAAACTGCATAAATTAATTTTTGAGGCATAAATATAACGAAATAATTTAAGTATGATTGTGTTTATTTGGGAGTTATTCTTTTTAGAGAATATCCGAAAACAATCGAATTAAAATATTTTCTGAAAATTGTATTTAATTTGAAACTAACTGATAAAATACTATATTTGTGTATCACAAAAAAAATAAAAAATTAAGATGGAAGTTATAGGGAAAATCAAAATGATTGATCAAACCAAAGAGGTTGGGTCATCGGGTTTCAAAAAAAGAGATGTTGTTGTTACAACTGACGAACAATATCCACAACATATTTTGGTTCAGTTTGTTCAAGACAAATGTGATTTGTTGAATAATTATCAAGTAGGCGAAGCTGTAAAAATTGACATTAATTTAAGAGGTCGTGAATGGACTAATCCACAAGGAGAAACCGTTTATTTTAATACTATTCAAGGATGGAGAATAGCAAAAGCACAAGCAGAAGCTCCTGCGGCTCCAGCGCCACCAATGCCTGCCGCTGCAGCATTTCCGCCAGCAACAAGCATCAACGAAGATGAACCAGACGATTTACCGTTCTAAATAAAACTAAAAAATCCTTGAAATTTTCAAGGATTTTTTTTGGTCTTTGACGAAATTAATTCAACTGAATTAATGCTCCCATCCCGATTTGACTTCCAATTTGGGGATAAACAAAGGCCGTTGTTTTTTTCTTTTTACCCAAAGTCATCGAATGAAACGGATTCCAATAGGAAACAATCAATCCTGATGCTAATCCGATTCCAGCTCCGGCAAGAACATCCGAAGTATAATGTTTGTTGTTAGCAATTCTAAGAACTCCAGTTGCTGTGGCAAACAAAAATCCGCTACTAGCATACCACAAATTTGAATCTTTGTATTCGTAATATAATAAAGAAGCGTTGGTAAAAGCTAGTGCCGTGTGGCCTGAAGGAAAACTTAAATTATCGGATTGATCGGGTCTTTCTTGGTTGGTAGTATTTTTTAGGGCGAAAACAGTGGTTCCCATAATCAAATTGGCAACGACTATATTAATGGTTTGCTGTTTGAAATTGTTTTTGGGTTGAAATCCAAAGGTCTTTCCTAAATAAATTTGAGCAACAGGAACAAATTGAAGATAATTATCAGCCGAAGTATGAAAATTGTCGCCAAACAATTTGTTAGCATTCTTTTGTAAATCATCATTCAGTTTAGTGTTCAAAAGCAAGGTTCCTGTGGTTATCAGGGCAGCGGGAGCAATAAGTTGTTTGTAAGTTATTTTTTCTTTGGGTTTTAGGCTTGAAATAGAATCTTTGGTTTGTGCATTTCCGAAGAAAACCAAAAATGAAAATGTAAAGTTGAGTATTTTGGTTTTCATAGTTTTTCAGGTTTGAATTTTAAAGCGTAAATTCAATTTTTCAAATTTAAACTTTTGTTCTAAAACTATGTGTTTTTTATCCAAAGAATTATTTTTTTCTTCTTGTTTCAAAAGCCAATCCTGATGGAATTCTGGCTATTTTATTCAGAACTTTTGATTTTGCAATACCAAAATGGCCTGTTTACAATAACTAAGATTTTTTTGAAATACGTAATCTAAATACGAATTTCCTGCTTAAAAAATATCCTGAAGAATATTTAGAGCAGATAGTATAAATTGTAGGTAGATTGAACCAATTGCTTTGAATTAATTCAATCTAACCATTAACAATTTACTGTTTAACAAATTTAACATTTTGAATTTTTGAATCTGATGAGATTCTAAGTATGTAAACTCCTTTTGATAATTTTTCTAAATCATTTAGGGTAATACTCTCTTGAGAATTTGAAATCGGATTTGAATAATGATACACTTCTTTTCCAAAAATATCAACTATAGAAATTTCAGTTGGTCCATTTATGTAATTTTCAAATTTCAAGTTTATACTATTCAAAACAGGATTTGGCCAAAGTGTTATGTCCTTGTTTTTGGATTCAAAGGAAGCTATTGCTAATGAAGAATCCATCAATCTGGTGTAAAAACCCTTATTGTCGCTTTCGCCAACAAGTATAATTTTACCATCGGTTTGCATTGCCATATCAAAAATAACATCATCGCCAGGGCTTAAATCATAGAAACCTTGGGTTGTTGCGGTTTTAAAATTAAAGTTGGTATCTACATTTCCAACAGAATTAAATTTCTGCAAATACAAACCCTTGTTATTTGTTGCGATAGAAAATCCGCCCAAATAGAAAGATTCGTTGGGTGTAGGCAAAATTTTGTAGGCACTACCATCCACATTAAATAGTGATGTTTCTGTGGTATGCGTTAAATCACTCATACTAATCCAGTCGGCTCCCGATGCTGTAAAACCTCTAAATGCTGGAATTTGTTTTCCGTTCCATAAATTTGCAGTACTTCCTGCCCCACACAAATAAATATTGTCTGAACTAGCTATAAACATCGAGTACACTTCAGAAGAAGTACTTAATAAAAAATAATTGTTTTGAGTATTTATTTCATAGTTAAATACTTTTGATCCGTTATCTCCAAAAGTGGTGTCGAGTGTTCCGTTTGTATTTAATCGAGCAACAATTCCTTGTGAACCTGGAGATGTGCGATGTCCAGCCACTATTATTTTTCCTTCCGATTGCACACCAATTGCTCTGGCTTGGCAATCGCTTCCAAAGGCCAATTTTACATAACCTGTACTGTTGAATGTAGTGTCAAAAGTATAATCAGTATTCAAACGAATAATAATCATTCGACCTTGTGAGAGAATACATCGTCCAGCCAATAGTATTTTTCCGTCGGCTTGAGTAGTTGCTGCAAAAATATCAAAATCATTTTCACCAATATCAAAAGGGATAATGGTAGCCATAAGGAATTCTGCATTATCTAAACTACGAATTTCAATTCCTTTTAAATTGATTCCTTCTCCCAATAAATTGCCAACATAATAATCTCCGACTATTGGTAAAGGAAAGTTTTTGTTCAAACTTCCTCCAGCCACGTTCGAAGAACTAGAATAAAAATTCGAACCGTTTACATCGACAAAACCACAGCCAGCAAAAGAAAAATTGGCTGAAAGAAAATGTCTATTGGTTATCAAATCGAACTGATTATTTACGGTATTCAATTTTATACTTCTATTCGAAGATTTCAAAGCGGTATCTGCATTTACAATATATTTAATGCCATAACTCGGTTCGACAAAATAGGTTCCCGCTGGAATTAGCGAACAACCACTAGTGCAACCCGGAGTTCCGTCGCATTGTTCGCCTGCTTCGACAATGCCGTTGCCACAAGTGGATGCAGTGTTTTTGAATGGGTTAATTTGTGCAACAATCAATTGGTTACAACTAACAAAAAATAAAAGAAGTAATGCTTTTTTCATAATAGTGGGTTTTAAATTCCATACAAAGATTTTAATTCGCATTGAATGAAAAAACAACTAATAGACCAACGACATTTTAAATAGACGGATTACATTATTTAAAAGTGGTCTTCATAAAAACATCAAATTCTGGCAAGTTTTTATCTTCATAAATGGTTATGAACTGACCAAATTGCATATAAGCATATACAAAAGGATTAGAGGCTGCTTGTTCGTAGTTTTTTGTAAAATAGTCTTCTTTATTTTCTCCAGTTGGAATTGGATTGGGCAGTTTTTCAAACATTTTTTTAGCCAGTTCATAACATTCGTTAAGTTCTTTGGTTTTGCCAATTTTTCTCCAATACAGCATTGCAATGGTGTTGGCTAAATGTTCGTTTTGATAACTAACTTTACTGTTTTTATAATCATAAATTTCTTGATAAGCGTGACCGTATTCGTGAATTAAATAAAATCCGTTAAAGAACAGTCCGAACATTCTTTTTCCTTCTTCTTCACTTCCCGCTACTTCTTTCGTAAAAGCCTTTAATTCGGGTAAAACCTCACTCCAAAGCGGAATATTCACTTGGTTTTTGCCGTCAAAAAATATTAAATAAGGCGTTGTATTCACAATAGTTTTTGTGGTGAACTTTCCGTCATTTTTAAATTTAGACACCTCTGTTTTAAATTTTTCGGCAATGGTTGTGGCGTCGGTTAGCAATGAAACTGAGTCTTGGTAGGTTGTAAACCAGTTGTTTTGAGCAGAAACCGTTTGCAAACAAAGAAATAAAAACGCATAAGTGAATATTCTTTTCATATTTTTAGTTTTTAAAAGATAATTTAGCCGTGTGGTCTAAAATTGTTAAAGTAATGTTTGATGATATTGGTAGTGTTTTACTGGTCAATGGCTCTGTTAAATTAATTTCAATTTCTTTTATAACAGTTTGGTCGGTTTTCTTATTCAGCTTGTAATAAATGGTAAAATCATTACAATCCACAAATTTTTGGTTAAATCTAAATTTGAAATTTATAGCTATTTGTTTCAAATAATTTTCACCGTCTTTATTGACTTCAATCCATACTGATTTCAAGGATTTGAATTTTCTTGGGTATTTATGATCTCCATAAACAATTTTATTGAAGTCGGTTGGCGACATTGTTTTCTTAATTTCATCATCTGTAAAACCAAGCGTTTTTAGTTCTTCGGCACTGTATTCAAGAATTGAAAATTCCAAATTGGTTTTATTTTCTTTTAATTTCAGTGCATCATACCACAAATGTTTTTTGGCATCTGATTCTAGATATACTTTTTCAATTTCTACTTTAGAATTAATATCTTTTATGCTATCCAATACGCCTATTTTTCTGGATTTGAATTCGATACCAATATCATTCAAATGGTCTCCAAATTTATTGTTTTTTGAAGGTTGTAAAAATTCTAGTGTAGCAAATTCGCCCATAAAATATTTTCCAGAATACTCGTCTGTTGTTGTTTTAGTGGTGTTTTCTTTACAAAAAAACAGGGTGTCTTTAACATAAGAATTTTTGAATAACGCATCATAATCGTCTTTTTCAATACAAACAAAAAGCGTGTTGCAATCCATTTTATATTGCGAATACAATGGCGAAGAGCAAAACAAAATCACGTAAAAAACTAGAAATCGTATTTTCATAAAAACATCTATTTTCAGTAAAATTAATATCTTTAAAAGTATAAAAACACATCAAATAGACCAACAACATTTAAAATAGACCAATAGTTATTTGTTTTAATTTATTTATATATTTGAAAAAGATAATTTAATAGATGAATCCTTTCAATTGTATTATTATTGATGACGATGAAATAGATCGACTTACGGTTGTATCTTATGTCAAAAGATTTTCAAACTTGAATATTGTTGGCGTTTTTGAAAGTGCGGAAAATGCATTACAAATTTTGGATAAGGAAGAAATTACTGTCTTATTTTTAGATATTGACATGCCCACCTTAAACGGATTGGAGTTTCGAAAGAAAGCCTCTGAAGTTCCAGTTTGTATCTACATTACTGCACACCCAGAACACGCTGTTGCAAGTTTTGAAGTTGACACTTTGGACTTCATAGTAAAACCCATAAAAAAGGATCGCTTTGTTCAGGCCATTAGTAGAATTGAAGACTATATGG
>Ga0116187_1001914_pt1 | contig 21089 bp, 21 predicted proteins | sample AD_JPNNA6_MetaG_FD_89755 | JGI IMG/M metagenome (GOLD analysis project Ga0116187, IMG submission 89755) | Active sludge microbial communities of municipal wastewater-treating anaerobic digesters from Japan - AD_JPNNA6_MetaG | ecosystem: Engineered > Bioreactor > Anaerobic > Digestate | place... | reverse complement strand
GGCTGTTTAAGACAGATATTTTGATGATTCTACGATAAATTCATACATTTTTTTGCAAAATCCCCTTGATTTTTCGGGGGGGTATGATATGCTAAAGGAAATTTGACGTTTTTAGAGGTGCCCAGAAATATCAAGGAATATACGAACAGTTAGGAGATGTTTACAGTGGAAAATAACAAGGATTTTTTAGGTACGCAGCCCGTTGGAAAACTGCTTTTTAAGTTGGCAATTCCTACGGTGATAGCACAGTTGATCAATATGTTGTACAACATTGTTGACAGAATCTATATCGGTCATATACCGGATGCAGGCGATCTTGCTCTGACTGGTGTCGGTGTGACTATGCCTATTATTATGATTGTGTCGGCATTTGCAGGGCTTGTAAGCTCAGGGGGTGCGCCGCGTGCTTCCATCTCGATGGGAAAAGGCGATATGGACAGCGCAGAGCAAACCCTTGGTGGATGTTTTCTTTTACAGGTCATTACTTCAATCGTTCTGACAGCGGTGCTTTTACTTTTTGGAGAGAATTTACTGTTGGCTTTTGGAGCCAGTGAAAATACGATTGAATATGCTGTTTCCTATTTGAACATATATGCGCTTGGAACATTGTTTGTGCAGTTAACATTGGGAATGAACTCATTCGTAACTGCTGAAGGATTTACAAAAGTGTCCATGGTATCCGTCGCAATCGGCGCAATTCTGAATATCACCCTCGACCCGATTATGATTTTCAGATTGAATATGGGTGTGCGTGGTGCTGCTTTGGCAACCATTATTTCGCAGGCAGTTTCATGTATCATTGTTGTGGCATTTTTGTGCAGTAAGAAATCAACACTTAGACTGAAATATAAGAATCTGAATATTAAGCCTAAAGTTGTGTTCCCATGCATAGCACTTGGAACCGCGGCATTTATTATGCAGGCGAGTGAAAGCGTTATATCCGTATGCTTCAATTCTTCCTTGCTGAAATATGGTGGAGATATTGCGGTAGGAGCAATGACGATTCTTACCAGTGTCATGCAGTTTGCAATGCTGCCTTTACAGGGAGTCGCCCAGGGAGCCCAGCCAATTACGAGCTATAATTATGGCGCAGCCAATACAGAACGTGTAAAAAAGACTTTTCGTGTTTTATTAATGGTAAGCCTGATTTATTCTGTCACACTTTGGCTGGCTGTAATGCTTATGCCACAATTCTTTGTGAGCATTTTTACCCCAGAGACAGCGCTGATCGAGTTTGCGTCAAAAGCTCTGCGTATCTATATGGCAGTCATGTTTTTATTTGGTATTCAGATTGCCTGTCAGATGACCTTCACAGCCCTCGGCAATGCGAAAAGTTCCATTATTGTGGCAGTTACAAGAAAGTTTATTCTGCTGTTACCATTGATTTATATTATGCCGCATATGGTTTCAGACAAAACCATGGGTGTTTACCTTGCAGAGCCGGTAGCAGATTTCATAGCAGTAACTTTTACTTCGATTTTGTTTTATTTCCAATTCAAGAAAGCAATGCGGTCCATTGAATCATAAAACAAAAGATTTACATAGCAGTCTTAGACTTCGGTTTAAGGCTGCTAATTTTTTTGAAAGGAGTTTTCTATGGTTGAAAATGAGAAACAGACCAATAAGGAAAAGCTCAAAGACATCACCGACAGCATAGAAAGAGGGATTGAAGAACTCTTTCAGTCGGACAAGTACGCCGAGTATCTCCGCACGATGAGCCATTTTCACAAGTACAGCGTAAACAATACCATGCTCATCTATATGCAGAAGCCCGACGCCACCTTGGTGGCAGGCTTCAACAAGTGGCGAGACCAGTTTGAACGCAACGTGATGAAGGGCGAAAAAGGCATTAAAATCATCGCCCCCACGCCCTACAAAAAGAAGATTGAGCAGGAAAAGCGAGACCCCGACACGAACTTGCCTATGCTTGATGCAGACGGCAAGGTTATTATCGAGGAAAAGGAAATCAAAATCCCGATGTTCAAGCCGGTGACGGTGTTCGATGTGTCGCAGACAGACGGAAAACCCCTGCCGCAGCTCGCCTCTGACCTGCAGGGCAATGTGCAGAACTACGAGGTCTTTATGGAAGCCTTGCGGCGTTCCTCTCCCGTACCGATTGACTTCAAGCCGATTGCGGATAACGCAGACGGTTATTTTTCTCTGGATAAGCAGAAAATCGCCATCCGTGAGGGTATGAGTGAGGTGCAGACGGTATCTGCCGTCGTTCACGAAATCGCCCATTCCAAGCTCCACAATCAGAAGAAAATCGAGGAACCGAAAGATGCTGAAAAGTATCAAGAGGTAGAGATTTTCGATGTGCCAGGGCTATTCTTCAACGGTCGCATTGACCCTGCCGCCATTCCCGAAGGAATGTATGTCTATGACCTACGTGGCTCTGACGATGACCCAGGACAGCCTATCACGGTGGAAAACCACGTTACTGTCAATCACGCCGGTTCGGTTATCACAGCCAAGCCCCTTGACCTTGGCGAAGAAGGACGGCTGACCTTCACCGAGGAAGAAGGTCTCAATTTTGTCGGCGGTGAGATTTCCGCTTACCGATTCTTCAACGAACAGCGAAAAGACCGCAACACCGAGGAGGTCGAAGCCGAGAGTATTTCCTTTGCCGTTTGTGCTTATTATGGTATTGCAACGGGAGAAAACAGCTTCGGTTATATCGCTACCTGGTCGAAGGATAAAGAACTGAAAGAGCTTCGTGCAAGCCTTGAAACCATCAACAGCACTTCCTCCGAGCTGATTACCGACATAGACCGTCACTATGCCGATATTATGAAAGAGCGTGAGGCTGAAATGACGGTTGAGACCGCAGAGGTAGCTACGGAGACCACTCCCGACGTATCCGAGGACGAAAATCCCACAAGTGACAGCAACGATGTCATTGATGAAATTGCTCTCAAAGTGCAGGAGGAAACCCCTGTCCAGGCTCCCGACAACTGATATATGCCTGACCCGTCAATGTCAATCGAGGCGATGAATGCTTACGGCTATATGGATTCGGATATGCTTCCTCTTTCCAAGGAGCGAGCGTTGGAGCTGTTTGAGCGTGATGTTCCCATTTATATGCTCTACGAGGGCAATACCGAAGCTATGGCGTTCGACACCGAGGACATTGTTCTGTTCTCCGGTTGCTTTGGTATCACCCGTGAGGATTGGGATGCCATCAAAAACGAAGTGCCGCCTATGGATGCCGATATTATCCGCCAGAAGCGTGAGCAGGCGTTCCTTGAAAGTCCCGGTGACACCTACGCTATCTATCAGTTGAAGCGTGACGATGCCACCACGGATATTCGCTTTATGAACTCCGACTATCTGAAATCCAAGGGCTTTGAACCGCAGTACGAAAATTATGAGCTTATCTATACCGGAGCACTCACCAAGGACGGCAGCCAGATGGATAAGTTAGAGGATTTGTACCGTGTTTTCAACATCGAGCACCCCCAGGACTTCACAGGACACAGCCTTTCTATCAGCGACATCGTGGCGTTAAAGCAGGCAGGTGTGGTATCCTATCACTACGTTGACAGCGTTGGATATAAGGAGCTGCACAACTTCCACAATACCGACAATTATCTGAAAAACGCAGAAATGCAGATGGAGGATGACTACGGTATGATTGATGGTGTTATCAATAACGCACCGAAAGAGCCGGTCAAAGCTCCTGTTCCCAAGAAGGAAGAAACCAAATCAAAGAAACCGTCCGTTCTCGCAAAGCTCCGTCAGTACCAAACCGAGGACAGACAGCAAACGACACAGCACAGAAGTGCGGAAAGGGATTTAATATGAACTTCTCAAACGATGAAATGAACCTTATGTGTATCTACGACACGGGTACACGCACAGGGCTTATCGAAGCTCTGTCGGAAATGCGTGGCGAGCTTGGAGCTGATGAAGCCGAGCTTCGCCGCTTGACCGATTCCACCATTGAAAAGCTCTCCGCTATTACGGATGAGGAATTTGCAAAGGTGGAGCTTTACCCCGATTTTGATGATGAGGAGGACGTGGATGCCGAGTAAATTAAGTTTTTACGCTCAAATGGCAGACCACACCGCAAAGCAGGTCACAGGCAGTTTCGGAGAGTGGACGGCGTTCCTTGAAACAATGGGACGGCTGTATAAGTACCCGTTCCACGAGCAGTTGATGATTTTCGCTCAAAAGCCAAACGCAACTGCCTGTGCCGATTACGACCTTTGGAATAAGCAGATGGGCAGATATGTCCGTCGTGGCACCAAGGGTATCGCTTTGATTGACACTTCCGGCGACAATCCAAGGCTCAAATATGTGTTTGATGTTTCCGATACGGGCGGCAGAGAGAACTCTCGCCGCCTTAATCTTTGGGAATACAAGGACGAGCATCAAGACGCTGTTACCGCAGCTCTGGAAAACCGCTATGGCGTGTCCGGTGGAAAAGGTCTTGCCGACCAACTGGAGCAGGTTGCTTCCAAGCTCGTGACCGAATACTGGAACGACAACAGCCGTGACATCCTCGGCATCCTTGCCGATTCCTTCCTTGAGGAGTATGATGATTATAACGTAGAGGTTGCGTTCCGCAATGCCGCTACCGTCAGCACCACCTACGCTCTTATGTCCCGCTGTGGTCTTAACCCCAGCGACTACTTTGAGCACGAGGACTTTTTAAGCGTATTCGACTTCAACACCCGTGATACCATTGCCGTGCTCGGCTCGGCTGTTTCCAACAGCAGCGAACAGATTTTGCGGCAGATTGCAGTTACGGTCAAAAATTATGAGCGAGAAGCAAGCCTGCAGAATCAGGCAGAAAGGACACAGAATTATGGAGAACACATTGAATTACACGAAGAACGGGGATTACTTCATCCCGAATCTGACTCTATCCGACACCGAGACGAAGCCCCTGGGCAAGTACGGCAGGATGAGGAAGAAGTATCTGCAGGAGCACAGACAAGTGCTGTGGAACCAGATGATTCTGTCGGAGACCCTGTACCCGCATCTGAGGGAAATCGACGAGACGGCGAACCGCAGAATGGAACAGATGATGCCCGAATTGATGAAGCTGAACGGCGTGACGGAGGAACTGAAAGCCAGCGACCCGATGATGTGGACGGGCTTGATGAACAACCTCAAAGCACAAGCCGAAGAAACAATTCTCGCAGAACTGATTTACGCATAAACGGTCAGCTAACCCTCTTTGACGTAGGGTTATTCCCAAGTGAACAAGAACAAATATCCTTCATTGATGAAGCGGAGAGTGTAAAACCTGCACCCTTCGCTTTTTCTTTTGCCCAGGAGGATATTGACGATGTGCTTCGCCTTGCAAGCAACTCCGAGAATACTCGTATGGTCGTTGCCGCCGCTTTCCAGAAGCAAAAACCGATGGAGGAAATCGTGCCCCTGCTCCAAAAAGAATATTACGGTGGTGCAGGCTTAAAGTCCGAGCGTGGTGAGTTCTCGGTATGGTATGCCGAGGACGGTATTCACCTTGCCAAAGGCAGAACGGCGAGATATTCCAAGACCGCACAGGTCATTTCCTGGGAGGATGCCGCCGAGCGTATCGGTCAGCTTATGGACGAGGGTAAATACGCCACCAATGTGGAGCTTGCCGAAGCGGAGCTTCACGAGCGTACCGAGCTTTCTCATAAGCTGTGGTATATCCGTGGGGATTTGAGCGATGAAGCCAGGGAGCAGAATGTTCTCGGCACTTTGCAGGACTACCGCAGAGGCGGTTTTCCCGATGCGACCGCAAGGCTCGCAGAGGATTTGAAAGACCACACTTTCCGTGAAATGCTGTCTGCCGATTACTCCGCTTTTATGGATGCCTACAAAGCAGACCGTGATGTGATGCGTTTCCACTACCACAAGCCCGTTGAGATTTGGAACGCTCTGCAAGACCTTGACTTGCCAAGGCGTGAATATACCTCCGATATGGCAGAAGTGCCGAAGGTGGGAATGTTCATCACCGAGGACGAGATTGATGCGACCTTGAACCGAGGCAGTAATGTCGAGGGCGGCAAGGGTCGTATTTACGGTTATCTTACCGGTTCTCACAACTCTAAGGAAAAGGCAGACTTCCTAAAGAACGAGTACGGTATCGGCGGCAGCTCTCACTCTGTATCCGGTCGTGGATGGATTGACAGCTCCGGCAAGGGCATCCGCTTGCAGAAGCCCGATTGTGCCGATGTGGAGCTGAACTGGAACAAGGTTCTCACACGCTTTGAAAACCTTATCCGAAACGGCAGATATTTCACCCCCGAACAGAAAGCCAAGTATGAGGAAATGCAGACCCGTGAGGGACAGTTCCGCAAGCTGATGGATGCTTACAATGACATCAAGCACGAACACCCCGATGACATTGTGCTTTTCCAAGTCGGAGATTTCTTTGAAATGTACGGCGAGGATGCAAAAACCGCTGCAAAGCTGCTTGACCTTAATTTGACTACACACCCCGTTGCCGGTGCCGGTCGAGTGGAAATGTGCGGTATTCCTGCCCACAATTTGGAGCAGTCCGTAGAAAAACTCCGTGCCACCCACGGCGTTACTGTCTCGGAGTTTAACGGCATCGTAAACGAGCATATAAGCCGTTCCTTGCCCGTTCTCCCTGCGGTTGAGGAATTATCCCAAGAACCCGAAATCGAGCCTGTAAGCGTTACTGAAGCCCCAAATGAGTCCCCATCTGCGACAGTTGAAGCTCCCGTTGTCTCCCGTGAAATCACGCAAGCTGAAATTGATGAAGCTCTGCAAAGATGGAATGGCGATATAGAAAGCAAGCGTTCCGTGGTTCGCTATATGGCAGACCACGCCCGTGAGCGTGACACAGCCGCTTGGCTCTCCAAGGAATACGGCGGCGACGTATCGAAGCCCCTGCACATCACCGTGACAGGAACGGACATTGATTATGAAATGTCCTGGGCAAAGGTACAGCGCCGAGTGGCACAACTCATCAAGGAGGACAGGTTTTATACCCAAGAGGAATACGACCGTCTGGACGATATTGACCCCGTGTATATCCGTGCGGAGCTTGCCCTGCGTGATGAACTGGAGGAGCTGCTGAACTGCCTTGAAACGGTGGATGCAGCTTCTTGACCCTCTGAATTGTAAACAAATTTCAAAATTCTTTAGTCCTTACTTGACAGCGGCTGATGACGGCATTTCTGGTACCAACACCAAAAAACGTGATGAATTCAACCGTATGATCGATGAGTGCATGGCGGGAAACATCGATATGGTTATAACCAAATCCATCAGCCGATTTGCTAGAAATACCTTGGACTGTCTACAATACATCAGAAAACTTAAAGATAAAAATGTTGCGGTATATTTTGAGAAAGAAAATATCAATACACTGGATGCCAAAGGTGAAATTATGCTTACCATTATGGCATCCTTAGCGCAACAAGAGAGCCAGTCATTAAGCCAGAATGTAAAGCTTGGTTACCAATACCGATACCAACAGGGAGAGGTAATGGTCAATTGTTCTAGGTTTTTAGGATATACCAAAGATGAAAATAAGCGATTAGTAATTGTGCCGGAGGAAGCTGAAATTGTTAAAAGGATTTACCGAGAGTATCTTGAAGGCTCCAGTATGGATAAAATCAAAAAAGGACTTGAAACTGATGGCATACTTACGGGAGCGGGGAAAAAAAGGTGGCATACCAGTACTATAAGGAAAATATTAAGCAATGAAAAATACATTGGTGATGCATTGCTCCAAAAAACTTATACGGTAGATTTTCTTACAAAAAAGAGGGTTGTGAATAACGGAATCGTACCTCAGTATTATGTAGAGAATAACCATGAAGCTATTATCCCGCGTGAAATTTTCATGCAGGTACAAGAAGAGTTAGTTCGTAGAAGTAGAGGACATATAAGTACTAGTGGAAAGAAAAGAAACTTTAGTTCAAATCATGTATTTTCGCAAATTATCTTCTGTGGTGAGTGTGGCGAAATATACCGTAGAGTTCATTGGAATAATCGAGGTAAAAAATCGATTGTTTGGAGATGCGTCAGTAGACTTGAGAATACAGGGTTAGCTTGTCATTCCCGAACCGTGCTGGAGGATATGATAGGTATTGCTACGGTAGAGGCAATTAATAAACTAATAGTGCAAAAGGATGGCTTTTTAACTATCTTAAAGGAAAATATAGAAACAGTGATAAGTGAAACGGGCAATAATGTTGTTTCCGAGATAGATAAAAAGCTAGAGGAATTACAAAAAGACCTTTTGAGACTGGCCAATTCCAAAGAAGATTATAACGATATAGCCGATGAGATTTACAGGCTCAGAGAGGAAAGGCATAAGGCTTTAGCAGAAGAAGCTGGCAAAAAAGGCTCCAAGCAAAGACTAGAAGATATGGAAAAGTTCCTAAATGAACAATCCACCCTCCTTGAGAAGTATGATGAGCAACTAGTAAGGAGACTTATAGAGAAAATAACGGTCTATGATGATAAACTAACTATTGAATTTAAATCTGGTGTAGAAATTGATATAGAAAAATAAAACGAATTTGACCGCCGATTGAGGAGAAATACTTCTTGATGGGCGGTTCTTTTCTATTTATACTTGGGGATAATCTAATAAGTGAACTCGTTTCAGCAAGCTGAAACATCGGGGAATCAGATGGAGAGTCTACTCCACCTGATTAAAACCCACCTACGCTGCGCTTAGAGGTGGCGGTCTTGACCGTAAAGCTAAAAGATAAACACACTTGAACAATTACTCATATGTTTTTATTGACAAACGGAGAATTGAGGTTTATAATATATATGAAAGCTTATTCAAGTGTTCAATTGAATGATAAAGAGGTGATATAAATATGGCAAAAAAAATTCAACCAATTGAAAGATGCGACTGTGATGTAATACATGAGGAAATTGTAAATAAAGTGCGAGAAAAAATGCCTCAAGAAGAAACTCTCTATGACTTAGCAGAAATATTTAAAGTATTTGGAGATTCAACGCGAATCAAGATACTATGGGCTCTTGATGAAGCTGAAATGTGTGTTTGTGATATTGCTGTATTACTTAACATGACACAATCAGCAATTTCCCATCAGCTGAGAGTCTTAAAGCAGGCTAACTTAGTAAAAAACAGAAAAGAAGGTAAGGTAGTATATTATTCCTTAGTTGATGAACATGTAAGACAAATATTTGACCAAGGTTTAATTCATATCAATGAGTAATGAAATAAACCAGTTAAAATAGAATTGAATGTTTATTTGACTATATATGAATATATGAACATATAATTAAATATTCGAAAATTGGCAGAAAATACTCCAAGAAAAAACTTGGAATATATAATAAATAATATTTAGGAGGATGGATGTTATGAAAAAGAAATTTATATTAAAAGGATTAGATTGTGCAGATTGTGCAGCAAAAATGGAGAGAGCTATTAATAAGCTTGATGGTGTAAAGGAAGCTACAGTTAACTTTATGACTCAAAAGCTTGTTATTGAGGGCGAAGATGAGAAGATGTCTACAATTGTACAAGAGGCAGAAAAAATCGTAAGGAATATTGAACCTGATACTGTTATGAAAAAGGCATAAATGACTTTTAAACTAAAGATTAACTTTATATAAATCTAAATTTAAAAAAATATAATTAAAACTATATTTTTTAATAATCAAGATGAATATATATTCAAGTGTTCATGTTGAAGATAAATAGTCTAAGAATATTTAATGATAATACACAAATAATATAGGAGGATGAGTGTTATGAAAAAGAAATTTATATTAGAAGGATTAGATTGTGCAGATTGTGCAGCAAAAATTGAACATGCAGTAAATAAGCTTGATGGTGTGAAGGAAGCAACAGTTAACTTTATGACTCAAAAGCTTGTTATTGAGGGTGAAGATGAGAAGATGCCTACAATTATGCAAGAGGCAGAAAAAATCGTAAAGAAAATTGAACCTGGCACTGTTATGAAAAAAGCTTAAAGGGAGTGTGAAAATGAATAAACGTCTTTGGAGAATAATCATTGGTGCAATATTATTTATTGTGGCCATAGTAATTGATGTAAATATTGAATGGTTAAATATTGCTCTATATCTAATCAGCTACATAATTGTAGGTGGAGATATAGTTATGAAAGCAGTTAAAAATATTTTTAGAGGTAAAGTTTTTGACGAAAACTTTTTAATGTCTATTGCTACGATTGGTGCAATGTTAATCGGTGAGTATCCAGAAGGTATTGCAGTTATGCTGTTTTATCAAGTTGGTGAACTATTTCAAAGTTACGCAGTTGATAAGTCAAGAAGATCAATTGCCGAGGCTATGGATATACGGCCAGATTATGCCAATGTTAAAAAGAACGATGAAGTTATAAAAGTTGACCCTGATGAAGTACAAATAGGTGATATAATTGTAATTAAACCAGGAGAAAGAGTTCCTCTTGATGGTAAAGTAATTGAGGGAAATTCAACGGTTGATACATCAGCACTTACAGGTGAGTCTGTTCCGCGTGAGGTAGAAGTAGGGCATGAAATTCTAAGTGGATGCATCAACATTAATGGAGTTATTACTGCAGAAGTTACAAAGGAATATGGAGAATCTACTGTAAGTAAGATTCTTGATTTAGTTGAAAATGCAAGTAGTAAAAAATCTCAGTCAGAACAATTCATTACGAAATTTGCAAGATATTATACTCCAATTGTTGTAATTATTGCAGTTTTCCTTGCTACTATTCCGCCTCTTGTTATAGATGGGGCAACCTTTAGCGACTGGATATACAGAGCATTAACATTCCTAGTAGTTTCTTGTCCATGTGCTCTTGTAGTCTCTATTCCTTTAAGTTTCTTCGGTGGAATAGGTGGAGCATCTAGAAAAGGTATTTTAGTCAAAGGTAGTAATTATTTAGAGGCATTAGCAGAAGCTGAAATAATCGTATTTGACAAAACGGGAACACTTACAAAGGGTGTATTTAATGTACAGGAAATTCATCCAGAAGGAATTACTAAGGAAGAGTTATTAGAGTTAACTTCATATGCAGAAAGTTACTCAAACCATCCAATTTCTAATTCCTTAAAACAAGCATATGGCAAGGAAATTGACAATGGACGCATTTCGGATGTAGAAGAGATTTCAGGTCATGGCGTTATTGCAGCGGTTGATGGGAAAAAGGTTGCAGCAGGAAATATAAAACTTATGAAAAAGTTAAATATACCTTGCTATGAAGGTGAAGCTGTTGGAACTGTTGTACACGTAGGAATTGATGACAAGTATGCAGGTTACATCGTTATTGCAGATGAAGTTAAAGAAGATTCAGCTCGGGCAATTAAGGAACTTAAGGAAGCTAAAATTAAGCAAACTGTTATGCTAACAGGTGATACAAAAAATGTTGCATCAAAGGTTGCCAAGCAGCTTGGATTAGATAAGGTATACTCCGAGTTACTACCAGGAGATAAGGTTGAAAAGGTAGAGGAATTATTAGCACAGAAATCTGCAAAGGGTAAGCTTGCCTTTGTAGGTGACGGAATCAATGATGCTCCTGTTTTAGCCCGTGCAGATATTGGTATAGCAATGGGTGGTTTAGGTTCTGATGCCGCAATTGAAGCTGCGGATGTTGTAATTATGACCGACGAACCTTCAAAAATTGCCACAGCAATAAAAGTTTCTAAGAAAACATTAAGAATTGCTCGTCAAAACACAGTATTTTCAATTGGAATAAAAATAATTGTTCTTATTTTGAGTGCTTTTGGAATAGCTACTATGTGGGCAGCTATATTTGCAGATGTAGGTGTAACTATTATCGCAGTATTAAATGCTTTTAGGGCACTTAATGTTAAAAATCTGTAGCATTACGAAAATATAATTTTTTATCGCCGATTGGGAGTAGAATTTATCTTAATCGGCGAATTTTAATAGCAAGTAGAGTATATTGTCTTTAACGAGAAGCAAAAACGAGGAGGTTATATAATGAGCACTATTAATGAATGTTGCCATGGGCACAATACACAAAAAATAGAACAAACTAAGGTTCATTGTCCAGTATGCAATACAGAAGGTATTTCCGTTAGTAAAGTGACAGTTGAGCACTTAGTAACAGACGATTATCTCAAGTTAGTAGATGGGGAGCAATATAAGATTTGCATGAATGGAGATTGTAGTGTTGTCTACTATAACGTTGATAATGGGGTAAGATTCTTAAAAGAACAAGTTAAAGTTCCTGTCTGGTTTAAGAAAGATGCAGATCCTAAGTATGCTTGTTATTGTAGCGAAGTCACAGAAGGTCAGGTAATTGAAGCAGTTGTAAAGCATGGTGCGAAAACCGTAAAAGAAATAAATGCCATAACAGGAGCAATGAAAAATCCTAATTGTAAAGAAAACAATCCGTTGGGGGTTTGTTGTCATAAGATTATTCAGGAAGCTATCGATAAAGGCTTAAAAATGGAATAATTTCAACTGAATGTTAAAAATCTATAGTATAAGGAGAAAATTATGCAAACACTTATTTCAGCGTTACTTGTATTCATTTCTACATCGATTGACTATTTAGTTGTTTTAATAATTCTTTTTGCCAACCAAGGAACCCGAGGGATAAAATCTATTTATATCGGGCAATATTTAGGGACTGGTATATTAGTCGGGGTAAGCCTCATTGCTGCCTATTTCCTCAATTATATTCCTCAGGATTGGATGATTGGGTTTCTAGGTTTGATTCCTTTGGGTTTGGGGATTCGTTCGATATTTGTTGATGAGGATGTGGATGAAGATTCCATTGGAAATCAAATTAAAAACAATCAATCCCAAATTTTTGCTATTACAGGTCTGACTTTAGCTATGGGAGGAGATAATCTTGGGATTTATATTCCATATTTTACAGGAATGAATGTTGGTCAGATTGTTATAGTTCTTGCAGTCTTTATTATTGGCATATTCCTTCTATGCCAGTTAGCTAAAAGATTTGCTACTATCCCAATGATTGGTGGAATTATCGAACGCTATGGGCGTATTATTGTGCCCGTTATCTTTATCGGGTTAGGAATTTATATTCTTGTCGAAAATGGCACAATTAACTACCTGATTTCTTTTTATAATTGACTATATTCTTGATAAGTTCTTATAGTTAGTGTAAGTTTGAAAACCGAGATGCGCCACATTTCTTTTCGGTGAATTAGGTTTTTACAATAAACTCACACGAAAGTCTATAGTTGATTTGTTCCCACATACGTACACCCTTAGTCGATATGTTCCCTCGGAGAGAATTTCAGTCTAAAAAATACAGGCTGCTAATTCTTGACAGCTATCCACTCATCTCCAAACATGTGGAGTGTGTGGTATTGATGTCAAGGGTTGAGAAGTAAGAGTGTAATAAGATTAGTAAATAAAGGCTTTCCGTGGTTTGAGGTCTAGTTATAAGCCGGAAGGATAATCACGGTTTTTTATTTGTGGGAACTTATCTAGGAATGGCGGAATTGTAGGTTGAGTGCTTAGATTTACTTTAGGCTTTGTGAGTTGATAGGATTGCTGACAAAAATGTGATGAGTGGATAGAATAGTTATCACGCTAGATAATGCTGATTGTATTTTTGTGGTTTATTTCTGAATTAATAAGATGACCCTTGTGGATACTGTCAAGAAAATAGATGTATTAGCTCTTAGAAATGAAGCCTTTACAATTATATTTAAAGGAGATTGGTTAAAAGAGTGGGGATTTAATTCAGGAGATAACTTAAATATCATTTATGAAGGTAGCGAAAGGCTTACATTTTAACATCAGAGTAGTTTGGTGCAGCGGTTTTGGATAAATTGGCAGTCATGACCGCTGCTTTTTGTTTTTTGATTGGATGTAATTCACATAATTCAATTGATTTATGGCGGTTCAACGCTTATAATAAAATATGCAGTTTTGTATGATTTCATAGGAGAAGAACATGGAATATATTACAGTTAAAGAAGCAGCTGAAAAATGGAAGTTGTCTGAGCGTAGACTTCAAACAATGTGTAATGAGAGACTTATTCCAGGAGTTATGAAGTTTGGACATGCGTGGGCAATTCCCAAGGAAGCAAATAAACCTGTAGATAAAAGGATAAAGTCGGGTAGGTATTTGAAAGCTTCTGAATAATTTTAAGTGTGAAACAAGACAAGAGGACAGTGTATAAGTACGTTTTTTGGGACACATAGAGATGTATACTATTACTGAAAAACTATACTGATTAAAGGAGAAACGATTTTATGGGGAAGATGGCACCAAATCAACGTCAATTAGAGGCGATAAATACAATTGAAGGCCCATTATTTATTTCCGCAGGACCAGGAACTGGAAAGACAGCTACATTAGTTAATCGTTATGCTAATATGGTTAATCAACATGGAATACAACCAGAGAATATAATGATGGCAACTTTGACAGAAAAAGCAGCTAAAGAAATTGTCACAAGAATTTCAGCAGCTATTCCTGATTTTGACTTGAATGATGTTTATATAGGAACATTTCATTCAATATGTCTTAGGATTGTTCGAGATAATATTGTCTTTGTTCCAAGATTAAAAAAGAATTTTACATTGATGGATGATTTCGATCATAAATATTTCATTTATCAAAGATTAACATATGACTTTTCAAAGCTTCCTCATTTTACATATTTAGATTTTGGGAACCGGGGAGTGTGGGATCGAGCTTCAATTCTTGCAGACTGGTTAAATGGGTTAGCAGAAGAACTTGTTGATGTTGATGAATTGATTAATTCAGGGGAACCACATTTTATGGGGCTGTCGCACTAAATAATTAGTGCACAGCTCATTTTTATGCAGAAAAATAAATCTCAGACTCTATGAATCTGAGATTTATGATAAAATATTTCTATGCTAAAAGAAAATGTTTCACAAAAAAATTATACAATTAATCAAAAGTTTTATCAATTAAAACTTCCGATTAATATTGATTATATGATTCCAGTAAATGATTCAGTGCGATTACTAAGTCAATTTGTAGAGGAGATGGATTTAAAAGATTTATATATGACTTATTCCAGAGTTAAGGAAAATCAAGTATCGCCAAGAAATTTACTAAAAATTATGATTTATGCCTATATGAATAGGATATATTCATCTCGAGATATTGAAACTGCGTGTCGCAGGGATATCAACTTTATGTTTCTATTAGAAGATGGTTCTGTTCCGGATCACTCTACTTTTGCAAGATTTAGAAGTTTACACTTTGCACCATGTGCCGAAAAAATTCTAGCGAAAGCAACTAACTTTCTTTATGATATTGGAGAAATATCTGGAGAATCCATTTTTATAGATGGTACTAAAATAGAGGCATCTTCAAATAAATATACATTTGTATGGAAGAGAGCTGTAACTAAAAATATGGCTAAGTTACTAGTGAAAATTACCGACCTTGTTAAAGAATGTGAAGATCTCTATGATATCAAGGTTATTTATAAAGATACAGTAAAAATCAAGCATGTAAAAAAACTCCGCAAAAAGCTTTATGCTTTGAAAAAATCAGAAAATATAGACTTTGTTTATGGCTGTGGTAAAAGAAAAACTCCCCTTCAACGTTCAATAGAAAAGTTAGAAGAATATCTTTCTAAATCCAAAGAATACATTCATAAAGTATACACTTGCGGAGAGAGAAATATTATTCAAAAACTGATACTGATGCTACATTTATGCGCATGAAAGAAGATGCAATGAAAAATGGTCAATTAAAACCTGCTTATAATGTGCAACATGGTGTGGATTCTGAATACATAACTTGGCTTGCAGTTGGCCCTCAACCAACAGATACCAATACACTAATACCATTTTTAAAAAATATGGAAGAAAACTTGAATTTTAAATATTTAAAAATAGTTGCAGATGCGGGATATGAAAGCGAAGAAAATTATTCATTTATAGATAGAAATAATCAGATATCTTTTATTAAACCGGCAAATTATGAAATTTCAAAAACAAGAAAATTTAAAAATGATATCGGTAAAATAGAAAATATGGATTACAATGAGGAAGAAGATTATTATACATGCAGGAATGGTAAAAAATTAAAAACTGATAGTATAAAAATCAAGAAATCTAAAACAGGGTATGAGAGTAAAAAAACAATTTATGTCTGTGAGGACTGTAGTAACTGCAACTATAAAAGTAGTTGTATTAAGGGAAACAATTCGAAGGCACCTTTAGAAGAAAGAACTAAAAAATTTGAAACTTCTAAAGAATTTAACCGCCAAAGAAAGGCTGATTTAGAAAGAATTATATCTACGGAAGGTTGTTTGCTTAGAATGAACAGAAGTATACAAGCAGAAGGTTCTTTTGCTCAACTAAAGCAAGATATGAATTTTAGAAGATTTATGTCTCGTGGGAAAAATAATGTATTAGCGGAAAGTATACTTTTAGCATTAGCTATAAATATAAACAAATTACATAATAAGATACAAGCTAACCGAACTGGCAAGCATCTATTTGAATTTTAAAAAATAGCATAATTAGAATTAATAAAAAGTCTTTTTATTAAAGGCTTATTAAAGTGCGTTCATTTTAGAGTATTCTAATTATTACCAATTAAATTATTATATTTTTATAGAGAAAAGAGCTATCGCTCACGGATTTTTAACCGTTAAAGCGACAGCCCCACTTTAGATTGGATTAGCAGATTTTTATCAGTTTATCTTTTATAAAAGCTAATAGCTTTAACAGGACAATTATCAATTGCTTTATTAAGTTTTATATCATCAAGAATGAAATCGTATTTTTTAACTTGTGCTTTTTTATTACTTATTTCAAAAAGTTCTGGATAGTTCTTTACACATAGAGAACAACCCATGCAAGCATTTCGATTTATTATTACCCCTTCTTGTTCAGGTGTGGACTCGCTTGGTATATCTTCATCTTTAACAATTTTCGAAGTTATCCATGAGAAAATAACAATAGCAATAACAGTGAGAATCCAACGAAAAACCATAAATTCAATTCCTAGAAATTTTATTTCATTTAGAAGCATAGGGATTTTTATAACTGCCCAAGAACTGAGTATTATGACAATATTTTTTATTGATGCTCCTTTTTTATGCAACATAATACAGACTGGAAAAGCAGCATAAATAGGTCCGGCAGATATTCCTCCAAGAAGGAATGATAGAATAGTGCCTTTAAATTTTGATTGCCTACCAAGATATTTCATTATTGTTTCTTTTGGCACCCATACATCAAGCAAGGCTGTCAAAACGAAAATAACCGGCATAATCATAAGCATTTCTTTTAAATAGTAGCCACTGTTGCTTACCGCAGTCATACCAGTTTCAGGTTTAAGAATAAATATTAATACGTATGCAATAATAATTATTGCGGTAAATAAATTTTCTTTAATTATCTTTATAATCTTTGTCATATTATCACCCCCATAATAAGTGCAATAGCTATAGCAAATACAAAGCTAAGTCCATTTCTGACAATTGTAAATTTCATTCCAAATTCTTTTTTTTCAAGTGGAAATGTAACAACTCCAACCATAGTTAATGTTGTTAAAAAAGCAATAGAAGGGACAACCCCAACACCTGCACCAATAAGTGTTCCAACAAGAGGAAATGCAATAAAAGCAGGAATAAGAGTAATTGTCCCAAACAGTGCAGATACGATGGTAGCAATTAAAACATTTTGATTCTCAACATATCCTGCAATTTGTTCAGGTGGAAGTAGTGCCAAAACAAGACCTATTAGTAAAATAATTGACAATATACTTAGAATCATACTTTTACCCATACCAAAAGCCATTCTAAGTGCGTTTTTTGTTTTTTCTTTGTTTTTTGACAGAGAAAAAATAAGAAAAATAATTGTTCCTATCCAAATTGCTATGGTGAATATATCCATTTAAAATCCCCCTTTGTTATTTGATAATCGAATTATAATTGTTTTTTATATACTATAATAGACACCAATGTTTCTTTTTGATATAATATTAAAAAGGGGGCATAATATGAACGATATTGACTTTATAAAATGTGTTCCGATTTTGGAATCCGTTACTAATACTGAATTACTCGTTTCTCAAGGTCAAATCAAAATTAAAAGGTATTTTAAAGGTGAAACTGTATATAATCAAGGCTGTCTATGTAATTCTCTAGATATTGTGGTTACGGGCAGTCTTATAGCTTATTCTCTTACTGAGAGTGGTTCGTCAACAATTATGTTTGAATTTAAAAAGGATAGTATTATTGGTGCAAATCTGTTGTTTGCCTCCAATAATATCTATCCTCTTAGCATATATTGTTCATCCGAATGTAAGCTTATTCATATAGAAAAAACAACTGTAGAAACATTACTTCACAATTATGATTTTGTAATGTCATATGTAAAATCTCTATCGCAAAATTCTCTTGGACTAAATCACAAAATTGCCATGTTTTCACGAAAAACACTTCGCCAGAATATTTATGAGTATTTATTACAACAATCAATTGTTCAACATTCGCAAACAGTGTATTTGCCTTTCAGCAAAAAGGAATTTGCCGATTATCTCGGAGTACAGCGCCCTTCGCTTTTTAGAGAATTAAAAAAAATGCAGTTTGACGGCATTATTAGCATTGATAACCGAAAAATAAAAATATTAAAGCATATGTAAAATTATCTTCATCTTTAAACACATACTTATAAAGCGAATATTGATTATTGCAAAAAATAATAAGTTTCGTTGCATTTGCAACATACTTTTGCAAAGATTAACAGTATAATAAATATAAATCGATTGGTAGTATTAATTGTTAAATATATTGAAATAATAATTGAGTTGGAGGAGGAGAATGCATCATGAAGTACATTACCAATATTATCCGCATATTGTTTTTTGCTTTGTTTTTATTTTTATTAGCTAATGGGAAAGTGATGCTGTGGCTTGCTTTGTTTGTGGTGAGTTTGTTTTTAGCATTAATTTTTGGAAGAATTTACTGTGGGTATGTATGCCCTATGAATACACTGATGATCCTTACACAATGGCTGTCTAAAAAGTTAAAAATAAAAACATTAAGCGCGCCTAGGTGGCTTAAAAACGGCTATTTTTCATGGATAATTTTAGTAATTAGCGTAGCAACAATGCTTATTTCAAAAAAGTTATTTCATATAAATCTACCTATCATGCTATTCTGGCTTATTATATCGGTGCTTTTCACACTCAGATATAAACCATCGGTATTTCATAATCTTATTTGTCCTTTTGGTGCTCTACAAAGAACATTTGGAAAACTAACGTTATTTTCAAAAAGCGTCAATAAAGATTTGTGTATAGGATGTAGACTTTGTGAAAATGTATGTACGATGGATGCCATATCTGTTATTGGTAAAGATAAGAAAGCAGTAATAAATCCTGCACTTTGTTATCAATGTAATAGCTGTCAGAAAATTTGTCCAAAATCAGCTATTCATTATAGAAAAAAATAATAAATTGAGTTGCATTTGCAACATACGTTTGCAAAGTTTAACAGTATAATAAACATAAATCAATTTGCAGTATTAATTTCTAATAAATTGAAACAATAATTGAGTTGGAGGTGTTAAATATTGATTGAACAAATATTTGAACTGGCTAGAGGCAATGAAAAAGCTGTTGAGAAAGTTGTATTTGACGAAAATGTAAATTATCTTCACATGATTTTTAATAAAGATGAGGGGCTTCCTGAGCATTTCTCAAATTCAAACGTTTATATGACAGTTATTAGAGGAAAGCTTTCAATAGGACTTAATGATCAGGAAATTCATGAGTATGAGGCAGGGACTTTATTAAAAATACCATTTCAAACGAAAATGAATGTAAAAAATTTATACCACGAAACATTGGAGCTTATTGTTGTAAAAGCACCAGCTCCCCAAAATTAAGGAGGAATCAAAATGAGTATGTTTTGTTATCAATGTCAAGAAACAGCAAAAAACACAGGTTGTACAGTGAAAGGTGTTTGCGGAAAGAATGAAGAAGTTGCAAAACTTCAGGATCTTCTGGTATACACGCTTAAAGGCATTTCAGATATTGTTGTAAAAGGAAAGGTTGATATTAATAATCTGGATAAGACTAATTATGAAGTTTTAAGCAGCTTATTTATGACTATTACCAACGCAAATTTTGACGACAGTCATATTGAAAATCAAATTAAGAAAATGATAGTGCTAAGAGATGAACTGAAAAATACTGTCAAAGTCAAAGATTTGCATGATGCATCAATATTCACAGTTGATTCCAGAGAAGCTATGCTTGAAAAAGCAGCATCTGTGGGTGTGCTTTCAACAGAGAATGAAGATATTCGTTCCTTGCGTGAAATGATTATTTACGGACTTAAGGGTATGGCGGCTTATGGAGAACACGCAAAGAATATTGGCAAAGAGGATTTAGACATTAATGCTTTTATTTATGAAGCATTGGCAGCAACACTAGACGATTCTCTTACAGCTGATGACCTTGTTGCATTAACACTGAAGACGGGAGAATACGGTGTTAAGGTAATGGCTTTGTTGGATGAGGCACATACAACGAGATTTGGAAATCCAGAGATTACCGAGGTAAATATCGGGGTAAGAAAAAATCCTGCCATTCTTATTTCGGGTCATGATTTAACTGATCTTGAGCAGCTTCTTGAGCAAACTAAAGGCACAGGCGTTGACGTATATACTCATAGTGAGATGCTTCCTGCACATTATTACCCTGCTTTCAAGAAATATGACAACTTTGCTGGAAACTACGGTAACGCATGGTGGAAGCAACTTGAAGAATTTGTATCTTTCCGTGGTCCTATTCTCTTTACAACGAACTGCATTGTTCCGCCTAGAAGCGAAGAAGTAAGAGGTAGAATTTTTACTACTGGAGCTACTGGATATCCTGGCTGCACACATATTGAAGCCGATGAAAACGGTAAAAAAGACTTTTCAGAAATTATAGCACTTGCCAAGACACTGCCTTCGCCAGAAGAAATTGAGACGGGAAGCATTGTAGGCGGCTTTGCTCACAATCAGGTGCTGGCACTTGCGGACAAAGTTGTTGAGGCTGTTAAATCTGGTGCAATTAAGAAGTTCTTTGTTATGGCAGGGTGCGATGGAAGAATGAAGTCAAGAGAGTATTATACAGAATTTGCTGAAACGCTTCCAAAGGATACTATAATACTTACTG
>Ga0116187_1001913_pt1 | contig 21100 bp, 19 predicted proteins | sample AD_JPNNA6_MetaG_FD_89755 | JGI IMG/M metagenome (GOLD analysis project Ga0116187, IMG submission 89755) | Active sludge microbial communities of municipal wastewater-treating anaerobic digesters from Japan - AD_JPNNA6_MetaG | ecosystem: Engineered > Bioreactor > Anaerobic > Digestate | place... | reverse complement strand
TTATCTTTCTGCATCAAGTATAAACTCGAAAGTGGTTTACGCAAGTTTGAAACTTTGCATTTACGAATGTCATATATTAGTTGCGTAAATAAGACGTTACCAACAAGGCGAAGAAAAAGACAGCGACACTGAAAATGACAGAGAAAATGGTTTGAGAATGAAAAATGAAATGAAAATGAAAGAAAAAAGATTTAGTTTTTTTGCCAACCCGCAAGAAAGAAAAGCGGAAAGCCGACCCACATTTGGCACATTGCCTTTTGCCCGACACACGAGCCATCGCTTCGCAAAAGTCAAAGAGCCAAATCTTGCCGACACACAAATGAATGCTATTAAACAAAATAATAGTAATTTCACGGTTTGTTTAACTAATTGAAAACTTTATAGTAATGAAACAATTAAAACTCATGAAATATCTTAAATACACATTATTAATTGTTGTGCTATTAAGCCAAAGTTGTTCTTTTAATGCAAAAGATAATTATTTAGATGACTTCACTGCTTTTGTCTCCGATATAGAGAAAAATTATTCAAGTTATACTCCAGAAGATTGGGATCTTAAAGATGAAGAATTTAAGCAATTTACTGAAACTAAGTTTGATGAACATAGAAAGACATTAACTGATGAAGATAAGAAAGCGATAGGTAAGTTAGCCGGACGATATTCTGTAGTACGTGCCAAAGGTTATGGAAAACAACTCAAAGATGGAATAGACGATGCCAAAAATTATATAGAAGGTTTTTTAGAAGGACTTTCTGACGAAACGAATAAAAATAATAACCAATAAATTAAATGAATATGAGCAAAATGTACCTTTTTTTCGCAAGTATTTTACTTGCCATTCTCTTCAATAGTTGCGGTAGTTGCGGTAGCAAATATCTTGAAGTTGATACGCAAATACTCCAAACAAGGATTTTTGAGCCGACTGCAATAAAGCATCAAAGCTTGCAGCAGAGTACTGTTTTGTACCTCGACCACTCGACTTGCGTGATTGATGCCAGGAAGAACTCGGATGTGTTTAAAAAATTACTCGGGCAGCTTGGTTTATATACAGACACTTTGTGTCTTATCAAAAAAGATATTTTTGAAAAAATTCCTAATACTGATAAATCACCTACAAGCACAGATGTATATAATATAATTAATGGCATAAAAGATGATATTAGATTTGCTGATATTGGAAAGGCAGTTGAAGAGATTAGTGGGAATAACTCCCAAGCAATTCTAATTACTGATTTTGAATATTTTGATAAAAATGGGAAAAATCAAGATGGTTTCCCATACCTATCTGGTGCTTTTAAAGGTTGGTTGGAAAAAGGACATTCAATTTATATTATTACAGAACCTTACAAGGAAGGAAGCAATGATAAGAAACGCTTTTATGTAATATTTACCGACGATAAATTACCAGCTCCAATAAGCGACCTTATCAAGGAAGAGATTACAGATTTATTAAAAAATGGTGCTTGTACATGGTTTAAAATGACAAATAGTGATATTAGAGTTGAAAGTCCTAAAAGTGACATGGTTTATAACGATTTGGATTTTAAGGTAGATTATTTAAATGGATTTGAGTTGATTTCTATTAACAACTCTTGGGATCAAATTAGGGAGTATGTTATGAAATTGGACAAATATGGAGAACCAGTTTCAGAAGAAAAACCAGAGCCACTTATTAGTAATATCATATTCAACAATGGAGAAAATTACAAAATAAGCGATATCCAAATTGTGGCAACGAATATTACAACTAAATACATTTCAAAAGACACCATTGCTGCTGATAATTTAGGAGTGGATTTTAGTACAATAAATCCAACTGAAATTAACATCTCTGATGGGTTTATTTTGGATAAAGAAGCATTTGAAAGTAACAAACTTAATGTGATGCTAACCGACAAGATATTCACAGGTGGACATCTTTTTGATAAAAACTATGGGGGTAATCTTATTCGTCTTGATTTTGTAATAACACAAGTTGGATTTAACCCAATGAATCCAAATGATTTTGAGTGGCAGTCAATTTGGAGTTCAAATAACGCTATTTGTGTGTCAAAAAGTATCGATAATGCATTGCGAGACGTGAATGTAATACCTACTGCACCAAATAGACGTGTTATCCATACTATTTTCATTAAAACAGCGAGTTTATAATTTACTAATCAAATAAAACAAATTCAACATGAGAAAAATTGAAGCTTTAAAAGAGGTTCAGGCGTTAATAGGAGAAACCTATATGTACGCGGTCATTATCGGCATCATTGCCGTAGTTTTGGCATTTATAATTGCCAATGCAGTTAAGTGGCAAGGTGGTAAAAATCCCAAAGACCACATAAAACGCAGAGTTTGGTTTATTATTATTGGACTTGTTGCACCCATTGCATTTTTCCTTTATAATGCATTATATGTTAGCAGCTACATTGCAAAGGCTCCTTTACAGGCCAAATTTGCTACTGCCAATATTATGGCAACTTTAGCTGTACTATGTGTATATGTAATTGTGGGCATTTTAACAATGCTAATAATGCGTAGCTCAAAATGGGGAAGTATTTTAGGCAAGTCTAAAAAATAAGCAAATAGAATTATGGCTCAAATATTTGTAATTGGAATCGGTGGTACAGGAATGCGTTGTATTGAAGCTTTTACACATTTGTGTGCTATGGGAATGTTCGACAAAACGGATGTTCACTTATTGGCGTTGGATACCGATAAAGACAACGGAAATTTTACCCGTCTCAAAAATCTTAAAGAGGCATACATAAAAACAAAAGGTGTTAATAAAAAGCAGTTTGCACTGGAAGATACTTTCTTTTCAGCGAACCTGCATTATTATCAATTCAGTCCTGATTACTCTAAGCTATCAACTTTTTCTGCAATATATAACTACGGTGATACAAAATTTAGCAATCCTGAAAAGGCTGCTATAGCCGACCTGCTCTTTACCGACAATGCTAAAGACTTTGATTTGAAACACGGATATCGTGCGCAAACACATTTGGGAAGTATGCTCATGTATCATTCTATTATAGATGATGTTAAAACAAATGACCGTAGCGATTTGCGAAGATTTATTCAGGAACTTATTTCTTCATGTACATCTGGCAAACCACGGGTTTTTATTCTTGGTTCAGTTTTTGGCGGCACTGGTGCATCATCTATTCCAATAATCCCAAAAGCAATCAAAGAAGCTGCTGCTCTAATTTCGGATGCAACCGATATTGAGCGTAATGCATATTTTGGGGCAACCTTACTTACCAGTTATTTTTCTTTTCCATTGCCAAACGACAGCGAAAAGGCAAAGCAGAAAGTTATTGCTACTTCCGATAAGTTCTCTCTCAATTCTCAAGCAGCGATGATGTTTTACGAAGCAGACGAAACCGTAAAAGCAACCTATCAAAAATTTTATATGATGGGAACAGAGTCACTGGATTGGAAACCAAGTAAGGTGAAAGATAAAACTATAACCGGAGGTGAAAGCCAGGAGAATGATTCACATTATATTGAACTTTTAGCAGCATTTGCAGCCTATCATTTTTTTACATCCCTTGAAGAAGGTACAGATGAAGCTGGTCTGGCAGGATTGAGTGACTTGAAACGAGAAAAACGAATTGAATATCTTTATCGTACTTTCAATGAAAATGGAAAAATAAATTTTACAGATTTTGTAGGCAGTACAAAAAAAGAAGAATTTGCTAAAAAAATCGGCTTGTTTACCGCAATGAGTTACCTTGTATTGCTTGATGATTACGACTTCTTTGTACAGGCACAAAATGGTGGCTTAAAAAGAGTAAAAATTGATGGCTATGATGACATTGACCTTGAAGAAGTTAACAATTTGAAGAAATACATGTCATTATATCATTTCATTCCAAATGGTAACGAGGTTAAAGACGGTTGGTTGCGCCAAGTACACCGGTCATCTGGTGGTGGTGATAATTTCCTTTTAAACTCTGGGAATTTTGGGTGTAATTCTATTAATGAGTTTAATAGATTCAATTTCAATACTAAACTGTTTCAAAGAGATTCTGATTTTGAAACACACAAGTTTAAGGCTGCAATGATTTCAGATGGAAACTCAAGAAATATTTTCAGCAAGTTTGTTGGTGCATTTATCGCATCAAAAGAACCTGAAAATATTGCAAACAAAAATGAAAAGCTGATAAAAAGGGTATATGACACTCTCTGTCAATTGTATGACTTTAAAAATTAAGAATTATGGGTAAAGCAAAATTAATAAAGAGCACAGAGGGGTCAAAATCTAACCCCGAAGGCAAATGGTATATTCATGACCAAATTAAGCCTTTTATACAAGGTATAATTGCCGGCGACCTTGATATTAATCAAGTATCAAGCACTCTTATTTCCGGCGTCCCCACTCCTTGGGCGCGAGCTAAACTTTTTTGGTTTGCATTCGACTATCTACAACGTCAGGATGCAAATATAACAACGTCTGGTTTGATTGACTTTTATAGCATCCTGCGCGATGAATGGAAAGGAACAATGGCTTTGATTGCCTTATTCCCTGACAGAGTTTCGTTTTCTGAGCCAATATATATGAATCCAAAAGAAAGCAACTTATTTGAATTGTCAAGTGCATTTGGTCGGATGCTTTTAGATGATGCTGATATTTGGACAGACCAGCAGAAAAAGCAACGAAATCCCGATGAATTACCTTATATACAGTTATTACGCTACAACGGTCAATTAATTGGCGGAACTTCTCCTTTTTCGATTTTCTTCCCAGCAGTAGAATATAATAATTTAAAACATGCTGGCGATATTCCCTGGTATAGAAATGGAAAGTTTGAAGACCCAATGAAATATTTAGACAAGGATAAAACACAAAAACTTTATCTTTTTTTGAAAAATATTAACGGTAATTTCGAGAAATACGAAAATAACATCAATATAGCACGACCAAATAATAGATTAGACTTATCGGGTTTAAAAACCTATTTGCGTAAGTGGCAAAAAGATATAGAGTTAAAAGAAAACAACTTGCAGAAAAACGGTACAGTTGCAAAATATTCCAATCTTGCAATGCCTTATAATGCCCTGTTGTCGTCTGTACAAAAAGTATATCAACTAACAACTGGTGAATTTACCTTTGATAAACCGGCAGATGCTAGTTTGATTAAAGCTGAGCTTAGTGATTTGCAAAACATTCTCAAGGAAGATAAAAAGATAGTTGGTTGGTTTGAATCTTCGGACCGTAAAAATCCATTATCTGCTTCAGCGGTTTATTATCTGAAAGTGAACGATGTACGAGATACCGAGAATCCGACTAAATATTTCTCATTACCTTTAAGTATGGAGGGGATTCAGATGTTCACACAACAGTTGGGTAGACTGGTTTCTCATCAAGACCCGAAATTTGATGTTGTCGGCAAAATTAGCGAACAAGGCAATTTAATTGTTGACTTAACAGTTTCTATTGACAACCAGCCGTATAAACTCAACTCCAAAGAATACGAAATTGAATGGGCGACTTCGAATAATAAAGTATTCATGTGGCCCGATTTTATTTCAGATAATTGGGATGCTTATTATCTTTATTCGGAATACCCTTTGAACGTGCAAGGAGTTAAATTTGTACCTTTCTTTAAACGTGGTCAAGAGCAGAAGATAATAACCTTAGAAAGAAAACACGGAGATAAAAATGTGAAAACCGTTGTTTATTCCAATAGTCCTGAGGACGATTTACAGGATGGCAAATTAGACATAACGCAATTAGTAACTTATCCTGCAGGGCAAGTACCACAAGAAATGCATAAATACGAAGTTTTAAAATCAAACCGTCCTATTGCAGGTTTGGAAATTCGCATTGAAAATGCAGGAAAATCAATAAATGCAGGTTACTTAATTGTGAAGAATCCAGGCGATGAAACTATGGGCAATAGGAAAATTGTCGATTTGACAACCGAAAATATTACAAAAGAAGCTATTGTTGGGATTGACTTTGGAAGCAATAATTCATGTGTTCATTATACATTGAAGTCTGCGGCTAATAATGGAGCACAACCTATTCATTTTAGTAATCGCAGACTTGCTCTCATAGGTATTGATGCCGAAAGCGGTGCAACTGCTGAAAGAGATGAATTGCTGTTTTTTTCTAATAAACCTACAACAAATGGACAAATCAAATCATGGTTGCACGAACATGATGTTAGATACATTGGAGCTCATAAGGATAAGGAAATTTCTGGCGGTGTAGCCGTAAACGAAAAAAATATCCTTGTTAAGGAAATGGATAAAGAAAAAATCACTACACAAGCCGGAATATTAAATTATAATATGAAATGGTTGTCTGATATTGCTGGTCTTTCCAAAAAAACTGCTTATTTGAAGGCTTTGTGGTTAACTGTTTGTGCTGATTTATACGCAAAAAAATGTCTTCCAACTGAATTAAGATGGTCATTCCCTGGTTCTATGGCTTCAACCGACCTAAATCAATATACTGCTATTTATAATGGTCAATTACCTTCTATTACACCAATACTTGATAGCAGTACAGGGATGAGACTCCGTCCTGTTTCTATTTTGGAACAAACAGAGGCAGAATCAGTATGCAAATATGCTTTAAGTAGAGATTATGGGTTAAATAATAATCTTTTTTTGGGTATTGATGTTGGTGGAAGTACAAGCGATATTTTGTTGTTAGCAAAGGATATTACCGCAGATAATGCTCCTCGTTTATACAAACAAAGTTCTGTGCGTATTGCTGCAGGCGTATTTTTTGAAGCTGTAATAAAATCTGCTATTTTCCGAAAAGCAATCTATAATTACCATCAGGGACAGAAAAGAATTAAGGTAGAAAACATACAGGAAATTTTATCAGAAGGTCATAAAGCTCCATTTTACTTAAATAGTGTTTTTGACCAACTCACCGATGATGATTTTTCTGCATTTTACAGTTTTATAGGTCGCGAGGCTTCATTCGTTTATGCTATTCCTGCTTATGTTACAGGGCTTCTAATTTTCTACGCAGGTAAACTTTGTTCTAAAACTATTAAAGAAAATAACTTAACTGTTGTTAGAGAAGTGCATTTAATGCCTTTCGGTAAAGGTGGTCGTTTGTTTCATTGGTTGCAAACTATACCCGGAAGCACTAGCACTAATGCGTATTATGAAGAATGTTTTCGCAAGGGTTATGGAGAAGGGGCAGAAGCAATTCGATTGGTATATCGCAATGATATTTCTATTGACAATAAATCAGAAGTTTCAAAGGGATTGGCTGTTGATACAGAATTAATTTATGATAGAAATGTTCGTTTTACTTCCGATATTTTTGCTGAAAAAAACATCAAATATTTGCGTGATGGACAGTTTGTTGAATTTGCTGAAGATGAAGTTGTCTCTGATGAATATTTTGAAAAAATTGACAAATTCCAATTCCCTGAAAAATTGGAAAATTTTGAAAATTTTCTGCGGATTTTTATTGATTTTGTAGGTCATAAAGCTGGTTTAGTTCGTAATATTGCCGTTCTTGAAAATCGCAGCAAAGAATTGACTAGTCGTTTATCTGCATTTATTGACAACGATTCGGAATACAAAAAAGCACGAAATGCTAAGCAACAAACCAATCGTTTCGAGTATCGTTTCCCAATTTTTATTGCAGAAGGGCTGTGTTACTTGGAACAAATTCTCATCCCAGAGATTTTTAAATCATAAAAACAAATGAGTTATTTGGTATTACATATTGATGTAGATTTCATTGTCGGCGCTGTTTGTGCCGACAATGGAACTTCATTCCCGATAACCAATGGGCAAGAAGAATTATTATGGCTATACTTTTTTAACAATCCACATCAAAATAGCATTTCATATGGAAAAGACAACAAAACACATTTCAATAACTCAGAAGTAAATTATTATGGCAAATTTTTTGAGAAAATTGAGAAACAACAAGAAACATTTATTTTAAGGGGTATCGAACATCCTGTTATTGACTTATTAAAAGAATCTGGGTTACTTGAAAATATTAGAGAAACCTATTATCATAAAACTCTTGACAACACTGATAACATTCCGACCTAACTAACTTTTTCTTCCTCCATAAGTGACAATGCAAAACAAAAAACTGTCGATTTTCTGAAAAACAACGCTTTCGAAATAAAATCATACACTATACCATTAGCAGAGCTGGTAAGCTACCATGCACTAAGTAATAAAAAAGTGAAAGTAGCTAATGGCAGTGTTGCAATCTTTTTAGAAGCAACTAATCCAACATTACATTTGATGAAACTCTCGCTTTCGGATAACTATTTTTTGTTGGACGGGAAACCTCAAATTCGCGAAGGGATGGGATTTGACCCAAGAAAATTAGCATTGCTCCGTTATGTTGTAAATGAGGCAAACAAGTCAATTGGAGCATTGTTTACTGAAAATGAAAAACTAGAGGAATGTAAAAGATTTGAAATGCAGGCAGACGATTGGTTAAAAAAACTGGATGCTACGAGCTGTAATATGCCTTATAATATTCGTTCAATTAGTTTCTCCAAAATGCCTAATTCTAAAAAAGATGTTCTGGTTCGCAAATCAGATTTAGATAGCGATACAGGTGCATATACACAAGGATTAAAAGATGTTTTCGAAGCATTTAGAACTGATAATTTGCGCGGCGATGTTATGGCTGTTTTCCTGTTGGGTAACTGTTTTCAAAATGATAGAGTAAGAACAAGTTTCGAGCAAATGCTGGGTGCAGACAAACTCTATTTTTACGCTAATAAAGATATTCAGGATATTTTGACAATGTACCCCAAAATAGATATAAGTCGTTATGCAAGCGAAGAGTCTAGAATTAAAGAGCGTGCCAAAGCTGAAGAACTAAAGCAAGCTGAACAGCGAGCCTACGAAGATAGACAGCGAAAAGAGCAGCAAGCAGCAAACGAAAAAGCCGCTGCTGAGCAAAAAGCCGAAGAAAACCGCAGAGAAGCTAAACAATTCTTTGAACGAGCTTTAGCGTTAGAAAAAGAAGGTAAATTGAAAGATGCCAGAGTTAATGCGGAAAATGCTATTGCTCTTGATAAAACCAATAAAGAATACAAACAGTTTTTCGATGATTTAAAAGATAAAATCAAAAAACTAATTGAAAAAACAGAATTATATAAAAAATATTTAAGCACTGCCGATGATTTACTAAAAAAGGGAGAACTTGAAAAAGCATTAGAAGAATATGAAGCGGCAAAATTTGTTTTTGATAATGCTGAAATTATTGCAAAAATTATTGATGTAAAGCGACTTATAAAAGAGCATGAAAAGCAAAAAGTAAAAATTTATCAGCTGTTAAATGATGTAAAGGAACTTATTCAGCAAAAGGACTTTAAAAATGCAAAAAGCAAAATCAATGATATATTATCCATTGATAAAACAAATGCTGAGGCGGCCAGACTACTATCCGAGATTGACCAAATTTATAAACAGCAGGAAAAACAATTTAATGATTTTGTGAAATCTGCTGACAAATATTATAATTCTGCAAATTTTTCAGAAGCTATAAACCATTATAAACAGGCATTATCAATAAAATCAGAAGACACTTATTGTTTTCAGCAGTTAGAAAAGATTGAAGATACTATTCAGCAACAAAAGGACAATCAGGAAAAGTGTAAAAAAATAATAACTAAAGCAGATGAATTGTTTCGAAGTGAAAGATGGCCTGAGGCACAGGTGCAATATCAATTAGCATCTAATTTATGCCCTCAAGATAAAGAGTTACAAAACAAAATCAATCAATGCAATGATAAAATTAAAGCGCAAGAAGATGCCTTTACTGACTTATTGATGAACGCAGCTATTTTAGAAAAAAAAAGCAAATTGAAAGATGCACTTGAAGCATTGGAAGCTGCAAAAAAAATAAGACCTGATAATGAAGATATTAAAAGGCGTATTAAAAAGGTGAAATTTGCTTTGGAATTTGAAGATGGCACTAGTTTACCAGCGCCTATTCCAAAACCAGCAAAAGTCGAAACCAACAATGATGACGATTTTTTTGGCTCAAAACCAAATAAAATATTACCTAAAAAAAGCGGCAATGAAGATGACTTTTTAGGAATAAAAATAAACAATTCAACCTCGAATAAAAAAAATGATGAGGATGATATTTTTGTAAAAAAGCCAAAGAAAACCATTGATGATGACGATGATTTTTTAGGAATAAAGAAGAAAAACTGATTTTCAATCATAATTACAAATTGTTTAACAAATTAAAATTTAGAAAAATGGAAGAAGTAACATTGAAACCGAAAGTAACCCTTCGCAGAAAGGGAGAGTCTGCACCTTTTACATTTAATGAAAAGTTGCAAATTGAAATGGTATGGTCAACAGAGACTGATTTAGACTTATGCGTTTTTTGGAAAACCAAAGATGGACAGGAAGGTGGCGTATTCTCAAATGAATATCGTCAGAACAACGATGATATGGGTACTCTTGACAAGTTCCCGTTTATCAAGCATTCTGGTGATGAAAAAGCACCTCGCCCAGGTGGTGAATCCAACGAGCAAATCAAAGTAAAGTCAATTGACACTTTAAGTGAACTCTTTATTGTTGTTGTCAATTACGATGCAGCAATAGACAACAAGAATGTAACATTTAACGAACACAAAGGACGTGTTGAAATCACAACCGATACAGGCGACAACTTTGAAGTTCCTGTTGATGACGAAAGAAGCGGACATGTGTATATTGTATGCAAAATTGAAAATGGAGATGCAGGTAAAAAAGCTATCAACAAAGGCGAAGTTATTACCTTAGGTCAGGCATTTCAACAAATTCCAGGTTTCAAATTAATTTGTAATTAATATAATCATGGCAGAACTAAAACGAAAAGTTACCATAAGGCGCAAAGAAGCACCTGTGGTAGATAAAAAATCCAAGTGGTGGCTATGGTTATTGCTTGCGAGTGTAATAATTATTGGTGTCATTCTAATTGTCAAATACAATTCCTCAAATAGTACGGATAAGAATTTGATAGCAAAAACAGAACAAGCAAAAGTAGTAGCAAACGAAATTATTGCTGACGTTCAAAGTGGCAATGTGGATTTTGAGGAAGCAAAATCAAAAGTTGCAGAGGCTCAAAAGGCAGTTGATGAGGCAAAAGCAAACGCAAAAACAGATGATGAAAAACAAGCAGTTGCTGAAGCTCAAACCAAAGTTGATGAAGCTACTAAAGCAGTTGAAGCTTCAAAACAAGCTGCTCAAACTTCTGAAATAGATAAAACTTCATCTCCAGAGCAAGGAGAAGGAGTTGCAGCAACGACACCTGTCGAAACGTCAAAACCTGATAATGCTACAAACCAAAATTCAGTAGCAACAACACAGGCTAATCAACCTTCTACTAATAAACCAAGCCCGAATGTTAGTTCACCATCTTCAGCAACCGTAACTGAAGGTACACTTGAACAGAAAGCAAAAGATGTTATCAAAGGTATTTATGGTAACGGTGCTGATCGCAAAAGAGCTTTAGGCAGTGAATATGATGCCATACAAAGCAAAGTTAATGAGATGTACCGTAATGGTAAGATAAATTAATAACAAAAAAGGGGTATTGTTTGTCATGGATTCAATACCCCTTTTTAAACATTTTTAAAGAATGACAGCAGCACTAATAAAAGTATTAATTGGTCTTTTCATTTGGATGGTTTTGCCCCGATTAATATACAATAAACGAAAGTATAAAAAAAACACAACTCAATTTTTTGTCAATATTGCATGTAAAATCATAGGTATAGCTTTAATTATTTTTGCTGTAGTTGGGTTAATACAACTATTATTTGATTTCTAATTTAATAAAACATTTGAAGCATGACAGATGATACCGAGTATTTATTTACGCAGTTTAATCGGTTATATAAAATTGAGCATTTAAGCAAATTGGTCAAATTTGTTCCCCTTGTTTTATTCGTGCTATTAAGCCCAATTCTTATTTATGATGAATTTATTTTAGGGAAATATTTAACTGTAGTTTTCTTGTTAATAGCTGAGTTTTTATTTCTCTTTTTATCTTATTCAATGTATTCAGACATTAGAGATAAAACATCTTTTACGAAAAGCCGAATTTATAAAGGCTTTCAAGATAAAAATATTGTAAATAGAATAATAGTATCAGACAACAAAATCCTTTTCGATATTTCAGACATGGAAGATGAAGCGATATACCTTAAAGATTCGGAATATAAAAGGAATATTGTTAATTCTTTGAAGTCGGTATTTGGAGAGTCAAAAATAGTTTCTAATGTCTAACAATTAAATTTTTAAAAAATGAGTAAACTAAATGAATTGAAAAAATCAATACTCGCCGATGGCGTAATTAATGAACAAGAAGTAAAACAATTACGTGAGGTCTTATATGCCGATGGCGTAATTGACAAAGAAGAAGCAGAGTTTCTGTTTGAGTTAAATGATGCCGTTAGTGGTAAGGAAAACCATTCAAGTTGGGAAATCCTTTTCGTAGAAGCAATTACCAGTTTCTTATTAGAAGACGAAGCATCTCCTGGCGTTGTTGATGCCGATGAAGCAAATTGGCTATTGGCTAAGATACAAGGCGATGGCAAGTTGGATAATATTGAACTTACTTTATTAAAGAACTTAAAATCTAAAGCAAAACAATTACCACAATCATTATTAATTTATTATAGAAAGATGGAACATAAGAAGCATTACACCGGGCTATCCAATGAGCAAGTTATTGAAAGCCGAAAGAAATATGGAGAAAATATTTTAACTCCACCAGAACGCGAACCTTTATGGAAACTTTTTTTAGAAAAGTTTGAAGACCCAATTATAAGAATTCTTTTAATTGCGGCTTTTCTTTCGTTAGGTATTTCATTCGTTCACATGGAATTTGCTGAAACTATAGGCATTTTTTGCGCTATACTTTTAGCGACCGGTGTAGCTTTTTGGTTTGAAATGGATGCAAATAAAAAATTTGACGTTTTAAATAAGGTTAACGACGATACTCTTTATAAGGTTATCAGAAATGGTAATGTTTGCGAAATTCCAAAGAAAGATATTGTTGTTGGTGATATAATTATTCTTGGCACTGGCGAAGAAGTTCCTGCTGACGGCGAATTACTCGAAGCGGTGTCTCTGCAAATTGATGAATCATGTTTAACAGGGGAACCAATCATTGATAAAACTACCAACCCAGCAAATTTTCATACAGATTCTACATACCCTTCAAATTGGGCAATGAGAGGTACTAAATTAATGGATGGTCATGGTATTCTTGAGATAAAAAAGGTTGGTGATGAAACAGAATTTGGGAAAGTTGCAGAGAAAGCCACGGAAATGAGTGGGGAAGAAACGCCATTGAATAAGCAATTAGACAAGCTTGCTAAGTTTATTGGTGTTGTTGGTTTTGCTTTAGCAGTTTTAACATTTTTAGCACTTTTTGTTAAGGATATATTTTTAGGTGAAGCCCAATTCACAATAGGTCAATTAGGTTCCATAGGGATTGTAATCCTATCAGCAGCAATTGTATTAACTAAAGTTTGGTTACCAATTATTTACGATTCATTTGAATTACTAGGTAGAGAAAAAGAACTTCCCAAAAGTGTTGAAGAAGGAAGTTGGTTGAGGTGGATAATCTACGGCATATTAACTTTCTTGCTACTTTCTGCTTCTGGCTTTTTGTTTGGCATCAACCCCTTAAACGCTGAATCATGGGTTAGTTTAGATGTCGCAGGACGTATATTGCAATATTTTATGGTTGCGGTTACATTGATTGTTGTTGCTGTTCCCGAAGGCTTACCAATGAGCGTTACCCTTAGTCTTGCACTAAGTATGCGTCGAATGTTGCAAAACAATAATTTAGTTCGAAAAATGCACGCTTGTGAAACTATGGGTGCAACTACAGTAATTTGTACCGACAAAACAGGGACGTTAACACAGAATCAAATGCAAGTATATAAAGCTGATTTTCTGTGTTTAAATGGCAATCATTTAACAAATGACGAAAATAGCAATATTATAAAAGAGAGCATATCAGTAAATTCAACTGCTTATCTTGATTATTCTGAACCCACAAAAATAAAAACGTTAGGCAACCCAACAGAAGCTGCTCTTTTATTGTGGTTACATGAGCAAGGCTTAAATTATTTAGATATTCGTGAAGATGCTGAAGTAATCGAACAACTAACATTTTCAACGGAAAGAAAATTTATGGCTTCATTGGTTAATAGTCCTTTGCTAAACAAAAAAGTTCTATATGTGAAGGGTGCACCTGAAATTGTACTTTCAAAATGTAGTTATATATTGTCTGAACAAGGGTTGAAACCAATTAATGAATATAATTCTACAATCGAAAATTCCCTTTTGCAATATCAGAATCAAGCAATGCGGACTTTGGGTTTTGCGTATGAAATTGTAGATGATAATATTGACAGATTTGAAAATGGGAAATTGATTAACTCAAGTCTTATATTCCTTGGAATTACAGCTATTTCAGACCCTGTGAGATTAGATGTTCCTTCTGCTGTTACAAAATGTTTAAATGCGGGCATCGAAGTTAAAATTGTAACTGGCGATACTCCGGGTACTGCTAAGGAAATTGGTCGTCAAATAGGAATCTGGAACGATAGTGATAACTTACACAACATAATTACTGGGGTTGAATTTGAAAATCTTTCGGACGAAGAAGCTTTAAAGAGAGTACAGCATTTAAAAATAATGTGTAGAGCCAGACCGACAGATAAGCAAAGACTAGTTCAACTATTGCAAAAAAATGGTTCTGTCGTTGCAGTTACTGGAGACGGAACTAACGATGCTCCAGCTTTAAATTTTGCACATGTTGGTTTGTCAATGGGTTCAGGTACATCTGTCGCTAAAGAGGCAAGTGATATAACCTTATTAGATGATTCATTCAGTAGTATTACAACTGCTGTAATGTGGGGTCGTTCATTATATCAAAACATTCAGCGTTTTATTCTATTTCAATTAACAATAAATGTTGCTGCCTTAATTATCGTATTTTTAGGTTCAATTTTCGGTCATGAATTGCCTTTGACTGTTACACAAATGTTATGGGTTAATCTTATTATGGACACCTTTGCAGCAGGTGCTTTGGCTTCCTTACCACCGAATTTGAGGGTAATGGATAATAAACCTAGAAAAAATGAGGATTTTATAATAACACCTCCAATGCGTTCAAATATTTTATTTGTTGGTTTTTCTTTCGTTATTATTTTATTAGGTCTCTTATTTTATTTCTCAAATAATGGTGAGGTTAGCCGTTATGATTTATCTCGTTTCTTCACAATATTTGTAATGTTACAATTTTGGAATATGTTTAATGCTAAAGCATTTGCTACTGGGAAATCGGCATTTCATGGTTTAAATAAATCCATTGGCTTCTTAATAGTTGCTCTTGTAATTCTAATAGGACAAATTTTAATTGTGGAATTTGGTGGGGAAGTATTTAGAACAGTTCCATTATCATTAAAGGATTGGGCTATAATTATCGGTTCAACCTCATTAGTTTTATGGATTGGTGAAATTATTAGAGCAATTAAACGCTAACGCACATAGCCAAGCACAATGGCAGGTCGCACAAGCCCACGCTAAAGCCAAAACCTGCCATAGAGCTTGTCTATTTCCCAACGCTGACTTTGCCGACACTAAAAAAACTAAATCTTTTAAAGACAGTGAAAACGGTATGACTGAATTGAAAAATTATCTCAAACCATTGTCAGACAAGAACGCCCAGTTGGTAACATGCGGTATATTTTATTGCCGAGTTAGTGCTAATTTGAAAGGTTGTGGCTCGCTTCAAACTTCATCGTGGGTTGACAGTGACGTGCTCCGAAATCGGCAACAAAAACATACCGCTGTCCGTTAGCGGTAATTTAACAAGACGATAATGGATGGATTAATAATAATAGGGATAATTGTTTTTGTAATTTGGATAATTATAAAATCTAATTCAAATAGTTCATCGAAAAATTCAAATTCGACTAAAACGACTTATGAACCAAAGTATGATTATGAAAAAGAACAAGAACGCAAACGAGAAGAAGAAAAGCGAAAAGAACAAGAACGAATACGCAGGGAAAATGAAGAACGCCAACGTAGAGAACAAGAAGAACGCAGGCGTATAGAATTACAGCAAAGACAACAACAGCAACAAGCAGAAGAACAAAGAAGAATTGCAGAACGCCAAAGAAATTGGAAAACTGATTGGCAAGCATTTCAACGTGTTATCGCTGAAAAAAACATTACAGTCCTTTACCATTTTACTGATAGAGCAAATTTACAATCAATACGAAATAACGGCGGTCTTTATAGTTGGGAATATTGCGAAGACAACAATATCAGGATTACATTTCCGGGCGGTGATGATTTGTCGAGAAGTTTGGATAGAAGATACAATCTTGAAAATTATGTTAGATTATGTTTTACAAAAAATCACCCGATGATGTATGTTGCTCAAAAACAAGGTAGGATAAACAATCCTGTAATTTTGGAAATTTACCCAGAAGTAATTTATTGGAAAGACACATTGTTTTCAGATATGAACGCAACAAAAAACGGACATACAAAAGGCGGAACACTACAAGATTTTCAAAGGATTAAATTTGAAGTTGTAAAACAACGAGTTCATTTTGATGTTGCCGAAGAGCTACAAAAATATTATCAAGCAGAAGTAATGATAAAAAAACATATACCTTTGCAATTTATTAGAAATATTAATAACCTGTAACCATGATTTACATTGATAATATAAAAAAATCAGAAGCCACTTTAAATAAGCAATATCCCAATGCAAAATATGTTGATATTACTTCAAAAGCTACAACGGGTCTTGTAAAGTTAAGTCCGTTTTATCCTCATGGTGATATTCCTATTCCATTTTCAAACGGTAAAACTGCAAAATGTGTTGAAGGAATTTGGCAAGGTTTAAAAGTTTTCGAGTATGAAGACATTGATACTTCAATGTTTGAAAACGCCACTATGAAAAATATTAAAAGAACTGTTAGAAAATTTGGCAAACCCAAAGGACATAGAAAAGGCGTTTATGGTAAAGAATTTTTGGACTACATTGAAGCACGGATATATATTTATTTACCAAGTTATTTGTGGGTTTTAGAAAACAAAGTTCAAACGATAATAGAACGTTTAAAAATTGCAAGTAAAGAACAAGATATTGTTTTACTTGACTATGCAACAAATTGCGATGTTTTAGACCCAAGAAAACCTTTATCTCATGCTTATTTAGTAAAAGCATACGTTGAAGGTAATTATCCAACACCTGAAAAATTACAAGAGAAATTACAAGAAATTAAAACATCTGGTGTTAATCCATATCAATTTACCGAGCAAAAGAAAGAACCAAAAAAATTATCTGAAAAGGATAAAATGTTATTAGATAAAATTTTGGACTTAATTGCTTTAAAACCTTTAAGTTCAAATGAAATACTTGAACGGCTTAAAATTGACTTGAAACCGAATACTTTAACGAGAATGTTAAAAAAATCAAAAGAAGTTCAGACAATTCAGGGAAAGCCACTAAGATTTAAGCGAAATAATATAAATCAACAAAGCCTATTTGATTAAATGAAAAGAAAAGCATATTGCATAATTAAATGGTCAATAATAATACTATTTGCAGTATTTTTTATAAATTTGTTTGTGTGTTTTCCTATTACAAAAGATATGTATGCAAATCTATTGGAAAATACATTAACAGTTTCAAGTATAATAACTGCAATAGTTTTCGCATTTCTTTTTTCCAAAGTATTTCAAATTCAATCAGAAAAGGAAAAACGACAAATTAAAATAGATAACCTAAGTTTTAAATTGTCAAATTTTCGTCGTTTAATTTATCATATTTTTTCAGATAATAAATTTTGGAAAGATTATTCAGTTGTAAATAAATTCAAAAAGGAACATCCCGATTTGACTTTTAACATAGTTCACGATGACAAAAATGATTATGTTCCGACAACCTCAGAAGATTTTTATTTAGCTGTTAATGAACTTGTAAATATTAATCACTCTGAATTTTGGATTTACAACACAACTCAAAAAATAAGCTATTCAATTGACGAAATCGCTAAATTTCACAAACCAATAAATCAAATTTGGTATTATTTAGAACACAAATGGTTGAAATTTGGACAAAACCATTTTAACGAACAATTAATAATAGATAAAAGTGATAATTCTACAATTATAGAGTTGATTAAAAGCATTAAAAATGAACAAATTCAACAGAATATAGACAGACATAAAATTGCATCAATATGTGATTATTTTTATAACAAAATAATTCCTGATTTATACGAGCTAAAAGATGAAAACGCAAAAGGATTGCCTTTTTTCACAAAAAGTCTTTTGCTAAGTCAAATTATTATAATGATTTTTGGTGTTATAATTCCTTTAACATTAACAACCTTAAATTTAAATTTTGATTTAGCCAAATATTTTCTTTTTAGTAGTGTATTGATAACTACAATGTCAGTTTTATGGTTGGCTTTAAATGTTAAGCAAATTATTGATAATGAAATGAATAAATACCGCTAACATATGGTAGAGCGTTCATTGCTTTTTTTTGTGGGCAGATGTGCAAACTTGAAACTTTGTGCAAGAAAGATACTTTTGTGCGTAACCGAACATTTGTGCCTTGAAATCCCACAAAAAAAAAGCAACGCCGCCTACCATTTTTCGTTGTGTGCAACCCACAGTGGACAGTAGCACTTCAACTCGACGGAGAAAGCCGAAAGCCGAATAACAAAGTGGAAGCGAAATAATATTGTTGAAAAATGACAAAATTTTTTATCCGAGTATTCTTGATAATTGCTACAATTGCAATTACGGCTAATTTATCTTACGGTCAGACCGATTGGCAATCGTATCAGTCGCAAACGCCTTTACCCAAAAAGGCAAAGTTGAAAACAATCAAATTCAAATCCTACGGCTATGCCGCAGAAGGATATGTTTTTGAAAAACAGTTTGTAGAAGGACAAGAAATTACCTTTTACAATACTAAAACACAAACAGATGTAATACCTGTTTATGTTATTCCTGTCCCCGTTAGCAAAACGACACTAACAAATCCAATTATTAGTGGGAAGTATTTTGTAAGAGAAGAAAATGCTTATCTTGAAAGTTCAATAAAGCAAGAAGATGATGATTGGAGAGGTAGATACAAATACTCGCTTCAAGGAATTTTCAAAGTAAGCAATACATACAATGGCAAAGGATTAACGGCAAAGACGGATGAAGCAAAGTCGTTAAATGTAGAAACGGCAGATATATTACAATATTCGGGATTTTACGAAGATGGAAAATTTCCTATTACACTTCAAAAAAATGCGAATGATTATGCTTTGAAAATTGAATTTGAGGATAGAACTTTGCAAACAATAGTCCCTTTTGACCATTTGAAAGAACACTTTTTTTCTTCCATTACAAACATTTTTAAAAATACGGAATCCACTTATGCAAGATATTACATTTCTCTAAATTTGGATGACTATCTCAAAAATGCTAATGATATAATATTGACCTACAAAAATGGAAATAATTTTTTAGGAAAAGTAGAAAAGGATAATAGTTACAGTAACACAACCTTTGTTGCAAAAGAAGGTAAATATACATTTGCTAATGGAGAAGTATTTACAGGAGAACTTGATAGGTATTCAAAAATTTGGACTAATGGAAAGTGGAAATTTACAGACGGAAGTATTGAAAATGGGAACTGGTTGGAAAAATATGATGTAAGAGAAAATGAACTGTCAAACGTTGAAACAATGACAGATAAACACAATTTGGCGATTCAACTTTATGAAGAAAAAAAACGCAAAATTGAGGAAGAAAGAATTGCAAAACAGCAAGCCGAAGAAAAAAAACGAATCGCAGAGCAACAACGAAAAAACACATTGATAAATAAATACGGTGATTATTGGGGTGAACTTATTTACAACAAAGAATTTACGCCCGGAATGACCAAAGAAATGGTTTTGGAATTTACCTCTGACAAATGCTATAAAATCAGTCGCTCTATTCGTAGCGGAATGACTATCGAAACCTGGATTTTTGACAAAGATAAAATGCAATTGGAACTGTTGAAGGAAGTAGCAGATATGGACGAAGACCAAAAACAAGCGGCAGGAGCAGCGTTTTTATTAATGGAACTTGCCGAAGGATTTGGTTACAACATTCGAGACCAATTTCCAACGTTGGTTTTTACTAATGGTAAATTAACAGATGTCTATCAATATTAGAAAGTTATGGGAGTATTGAAAGTTTTAGGTTATTCAGAGCGAGGTGTTTTTAACAGCATTGTTTTCCAGATAAGAGAACATCCCGAAAAAATGCAAGAATTTATTACAGCTCTCAATGTAGAAATTGATATTAACGAAAATATGAATTTTATACTATTAAACGAACAATCATTTTCTGACTTTGGCAACAGTGATTTAGTTATCATTATTGAACAGAATAAACAAAAAACTGTAATTTTCGTAGAAGGAAAAGTTAAAACATACAATCAGAAGTCATATTCTTTGGTAAAAGAGTTTGAGAAAATCAAGAAAGACAAGCACTACAAACAGGTATCTTCTAATATATTTGCTCAATTGTACTACAAGTATCTATTGACCCAAATAGATGTAAATAACCAATTTACAGATAGTAAAGTTGGAAAAAAGGTAAAGAAACTTGGTAAAAATCAAATTATCATTAATGCTTACGAACAATACATTAAATTTGCAAGCAAATATTATTTTGTAGCCATTCTTCCAGATAATGATGGGTTCTTAGTCAAATACAAACAACTTGATTTTATGCCCGTAGAAAATATTCATTGCACAAGTTGGAAACAAATTGAAGAACTGTTTAATGATAGTCCTTGTGTAAAAGAAACTTTTGAATACAACAAAGGACAGATTTATTAAAAATGTGCAATATTCACAGAATTTTTTTATATCACTTATGTATATATTTGTATCATTGCGTAAGACAAGTGGGCTGGCACACAACAAACGGTATAGTTAATTGCCGGTACAGTGCGTATTCGAAGGATTCAGCCTGCATCAAGAGTAGTTGTTACTTGATAAGAATGTGCTTTGAAATCGGCAACTAACCATACCGTCGAACCGTTAT
>Ga0116187_1001911_pt1 | contig 21108 bp, 22 predicted proteins | sample AD_JPNNA6_MetaG_FD_89755 | JGI IMG/M metagenome (GOLD analysis project Ga0116187, IMG submission 89755) | Active sludge microbial communities of municipal wastewater-treating anaerobic digesters from Japan - AD_JPNNA6_MetaG | ecosystem: Engineered > Bioreactor > Anaerobic > Digestate | place... | reverse complement strand
GGTTCGTGGAGTCCTACAACGGGAACGAAGCCATCGGTGCGCGCATCGCCGCCGAGACCCTGCCCGGCTTCGGCTTTTCCTCCTTGGAGATCGAACGGATCCTGGACATCATCCTGTCCACCGAGATGCGCGAGATCGACGGCGTCTTCTGCCAGGATCCCGGCGACGACCTTCTCAAGAAGATCATGTGCGACGCCGACCTCGACAACCTGGGTCGCGAGGATTTCTTCCAGGTGTCGGACAACCTGCGCGAGGAACTGCGCCACCAGGGCACGGATTTCACCGAGATGGAATGGTTGGCCCGCCAGGTCCTGTTCGTGTCGCAGCAGAGCTGGTTCACCGCCACCCAGCGAGCCGACCGCGAAGAGGTCAAGGCGCGGAACCTGGCCCGACTCCGGCGCGAACTCGCGGATCTCTGACCTGGCCCGGGGCTGCCCCGGCGACGATTTCCGACAGGATGGATTCGGCTAGGCCGGGGCGGTCGGGGTTCCTTCGATCGTTCCACCAGCGCTTCGCCGCCCTGGTCGCGGCGGGGAAGAGCCCCGGAAGCAGGGGGAGCGCCAGGCCGATGCCGCGCGCCCACAGCGAAGTCGGCGCGATGCGGGTCCACGGCACCAGACGCGACAATTCCTGTGAAACGAGCAGGAACGAACACAGTCGCGCTCCGTGGAGGGCGAACGACCGGAGGCCTTCCATGGTCACCGGGGTTCCCGACAGGAAGTGGCCGGGGGTTTCCAGGAGGTGCAACCAGGCCAGGAAGGCGAAGTAGGGCCAGGATCTCCAGACCACGAGCCAGTTCCCGACGCCGCCCTTGGCGGCCACGACGATCGCGAGGAACCCGGCCAGGCCCAGCTGCGCGGCCATCCCGGAGACGACGAAGGGCAGAACCAGGAGCGTGGACCAGATCGCGATCCGGAAGGGCCGCATCGGCGTCTCGCGGAAGGTGCCGTGGGCGGACGAATCGATCGCCTTTTCCAGGCGGGTCCACAGGCCGGGGCGCGAGATGCGCCGCGCGATCCAGGCCACCGCGGTTCCCGAGGCGATGGACCAGGCCAGGATCGGGCCCAGCTGGAACAGGTTCCCCGCGTGTCCCACCAGGACCACGGTCACGACCAGAAGCTGCAAGGCGTTGAACGTGGCGGAAAGCGCGACGCTCGCACCCACCCATCCGATCCAGCCGCGTCGGGAGGTCCAGGCCACCACCGGTCCGCACAAGGCGATCGCGAGGACGCCCGAGAGCGACGAAACCATGAACGTCGAGGGCGGCTGCCCACCGAACGCCAGCGACAGGACGTTGCGGGCCAGGAACAGCGACAAGGTCGGGCGGACGCCGAACGACAGGAGGAACGGAAGGAGGATCGCCCACGACAGCCCCAGCCGCAGCCACGGGAACACCGGGATGCGAGGCACGAGGGATTCGGCGATCTGCAGGCCCGCGGCGAGGATCAGTGCTCCCGCGAAGATCCGTTCGGAGGCGAGTGGCGGTTCAGTGGACGGCATCGAGGTCCCCGTCGCGACGGTTTCCGACATCTTCGACCACGATCACCAGGTGCGAGGGCACGCAGACGAGCTGGTCGTGGAGCCGGGAGACGCGACCCTGCCGGAGGCATACGCGGTTGGGGCAGGGCGAGGCCATGATCCGCACGGCGCCGTTCCCGTGTTCGATCGCCACGGGGCCCAGGGCGCCCACCACGGTGTCGTTCGCGGGCGCGCCGTCCAGCGTCCACCAGGCCACGGCTTCGCCTTCCACGTAGGCGGTGGCGCGCGAGCCGTGCGCCTGCGGTCCCGCGACCCAGGCCAAGGCGGCTCCGGCCCCGATGCCGAAAACGACGAGGATGTCCAGTGGGCCCAGGAACCGGAGTCTCGGCATCACCAGTCCGAAGCGCATTCCGGCACGGCGTCGGCGGCCAGACGCCCGTGCCAGGCTTGGGTGCGGCGCGAACAGAGTCCACCGGACGTTTCCCGGATCCAGAAGGCCTGGAGTCCGAGCGAATCGGCCAGGATCCTTCCGCGCCGGGGGCCCAGCACGAACATGGGTTTGCTCCAGGCGTCGCACGCCAGGCTGGTGGGGCACAACAGGGTGACGGAAATCGTCCCACCGCGCGCGGGAGAGCCCGTGCGCGCGTCGAAGATGTGGTGGTACCTGGCGCCGTCGGATTCGAAGTAGCGTTCGTAGTCGCCGGAGGTGGATACCGCCATCCCCGAATCCAGGGTGATCACGCCGGCGAGGGAATCCAGAGCCCTGGGGTTCTTGATCCCGATCTTCCAGGGTCCCACGGGTTTGCGGGCGCGGGTCAGGATCTCGCCACCGGCCTGCACGAGGTGGACGGGGTATCCCAGTTCCGACAATTTCCGGGAGAGCCGGTCGACGGCGTACCCTTTGGCGATGCCGCCAAGGTCGATCGGGAGGCTGTCGGACAACAGGACGACTCTCCCGTCGGGCAGGATGCGAAGCGGGGATGGGAGCGTGTCGGTGGCGGTGGGCGCGAAGCCGAACCTCCGGATCAGATAGAGCTTCACGGAGTCGGCGGGTGGGACGTGGGCGTTTTCCGATCCGATCCCCCAGAGCTGCTTGAGGTCGTGGACCCCGATGTCGAACGAACCTCCCGAAGCGCGATCCACGGCCAGGGCCTGGGTCAGCACCTGGATGATTTCCGGATCCACCCGGACGGTGTCGCCTTTTTTGCCGCGCAATGCCGACAACGGGCCGCTCGGGTCGTAGTCGGTGAACAGGCTGTCGTAGCGTGCGCTCAAGTCCTGGAGGGTGTCCAGGGCCGATCGGGGCGGCACCTTGCCGTCCGATCCGTGGATGGCCGCCTCGAAATTGCAGCTCATGGCGGTCCAGTGGCGCGAGACCGGCTCCGGACCGCAGCCGGCCAGCAAGGCCGCGACGGAAATCGACATCAGCAGGGCGTTTCGGATCGCGGATTCGGCCATGGAGCCAAATCTAGAGATTCGGGTTCCCGGCCGGTCCGTCGCGGGTCAAGTCGTCTTGCGGTAGCTCAGGACGGCCCAGCCGTTCATGACCAGGGCGCACGCGCACAAGGCCAGGAATTGCGGCTGGAGATCCCGGAATCCGCTGCCCTTGAGGTACACGCAGCGCATGGCTTCGATGAAGTAGCTCAGGGGATTGATCCGGGTGGTCGCCTGGGCCCACTCCGGCATGCTGGACACGGGAGTGAAGAGCCCGCTCATCAGATTGAACACCATCACGAAGAAGAACATCACGAACATCGCCTGCTGCATCGTGTTGGAATGGTTCGAGATGGCCAGGCCGAACCCGGAGATGGCCAGGATGTACAGGCACGCGAAGAGGTAGATGGTGCCCAGGCTCCCCAGCGGGACCAGTCCGTAGACCAGGCGGGCGATCACCAGTCCGATCGACATCACCAGGAGCCCGATGAGCCAGTAGGGGAGAAGCTTGGAGAGGATGAAAGTGGATTTTCCGACCGGGGTGACGTTGATCTGCTCGATCGTTCCCTTCTCCTTTTCCGAGACGATGTTCAAGGCGGGCAGGAATCCGCAGATCATGGTGAGCAGCATGACCATCAGGGCGGGCACCATCATGGATTCGTACCGCAGATGAGGATTGAACCGCAGCCGGGGGACCGTCTCGATCCTTCCCGGTCCGGCGCCGGCGGGTTCCGGATGGATTTCCTGACGGATTTCGTCGGCGAAGCCGGCGACCACCCCCGACAGGTAGGCGCTTCCGATCCCGCCCTTGACCCCGTCGACGGAATTCGCCGAGATCGTCACCCGGGAGGTCCCGGTCCCGACGAGGTCGCGCCCGAACCCCGGCGGGATCTGCAGGACCATGTCGGATTCGTCGGATTCCACGCTCGACAGCGCCGAGCGGTGGTCCGGGGCCTGCCGGGAGAGCTTGAAGTAGCCGGACGCCGCGATCTTGCGCACCAACCGGGACGAGGCGTGGCTCCGGTCGTGGTCCACCAGGCAAAGCCGGATGTCGCGGACTTCGAAGTTCGCGGCCAGCGGAAAGACCAGGAGCGCCACGCACGGGAAGGCGAAGATGATCCTGGGCAGGAACCGGTTGCGGAAGATCTGCTTGAATTCCTTTTCCAGCAGGTAGCGGAGGATCATTCGAGCCTCGTCTTGAAATTCTTGAGCGCCACCGCCACGAAGAAAACCGTCATTCCGGAAAGGATCGCGAGCTCCTTGGCGACGGACTGGAATCCGAGCCCCTTGATCATCACGTCCTTGACCGCGGCGATGTACCAGCGGGCTGGGATGGCGTTGGAAATCCACTGCAGGGCCGCGGGCATGCTTTCCACGGGGAACATCATCCCCGAAAGCAGGATCACCGGCAACATGAACGCCATCCCGGACACGAGCATGGCGGCGACCTGGGTGGCGGCGATGGTCGAGATGAGCAGCCCCAGCGCCAGCGCCAGCAGGATGTAGACGAACGACACCAGGACCAGAGCGGGAAGCGAGCCGGCGACGGGCACGTCGAGCACGAACACCGAGACCAGGAGGACCGTGGCCAGGTTCACGCAGGAGAGCAGGAAATAGGGGGCCATCTTGGCCAGGATCACGAAGATGGGGCGCACCGGCGACACCAGCAGGACTTCCATGGTGCCGGTCTCGCGTTCGCGCACGATCGAGATGGACGTCATCATCGCGCAGACCAGGAGCATCATCATGCCCAGCACGCCGGGCACGAAGTTGTAGGCGCCCTTGAGTTGCGGGTTGTACAGCAGCCGCACTTGCGGAACGATCCCGACCGGCGCGGCGGCGGGAGGCTGGTTCTCCCGGGCGTACGCGGTCGCGACGCTCGTCGCGTACTGGAGGAACACCGTCGCCGTGTTCGGGTCCGTGGCGTCGGCGATCAGCTGGATTTCCGCGCTTCCGTCGCGCAGCAGGGATTCCCGGAATCCGTCCTGGAAGACCACGACGAGCGAGGCCTTCCCGCGCCTGAAGAGGGGCTCGACCTCGGCCGCATCTTCCAGGTGCGCCACGACCTCGAAATAGCGGCTCGCGTCCAGGTCGCGTTCGATGCGCCGCGAGGCTTCGTCCCGCGCGAGGTCCAGGATCGCGACCTTGGTGTTCCCGACTTCCGTCGAGATCGCGAATCCGAACAGCACGATCTGGGCGATGGGCATTCCCAGCAGAAGCAGCATGGTCCGCTTGTCGCGCAGGATGTGGAGCAGTTCCTTCTTGGCGAAGGACAGGAACCGTTCCATCAGTCCGCCCTCCGCGTGGCCTTGCGGGCCAGGTTCCGGAAGACTTCGTCCATCGAGGCCGCGCCGTGCGCCTGTTTCAGGCGCGCCGGGGTGTCCAGCGCCTCGATGCGCCCGTCGACCATGATGCTCGCCCGGTGGCAGTATTCCGCCTCGTCCATGTAGTGCGTGGTCGCGAAGACGGTGATCCCGCGATCGGACGCCTCGTAGATGAGTTCCCAGAAACGGCGACGGGAGACGGGATCCACTCCGCCGGTGGGCTCGTCCAGGAACACGACGCCCGGGCGATGGAAGATCGCGATGGAGAACGACAATTTCTGCTTCCACCCCAGGGGGAGCGACTTCACGAAGGTGTTCTTCTCGGACCGGAAATCCAGCAGCTCCAGCATCTCGTCGGTGCGGGACGGGATCTCCCGCGACGGGACGCCGTAGATCCCTCCGAACAGCCGGAAGTTCTCGGCCACGGTCAGGTCGTCGTAGAGCGAGAACTTCTGGCTCATGTACCCGATGCTTTTCTTGACGGATTCCGTTTGGCGCCCGATGTCGAACCCGGCCACCCGCTCGGTCCCAGATGTGGGGACGCTCAGCCCGCACAGCATCCGCATGGCAGTGGTCTTGCCGGCGCCGTTGGCTCCCAGGAATCCGAAGATCTCGCCGCGGGCCACCTGGAAGTCCAGGCGGTCGACCGCCACGAAATCGCCGAACCGCTTGGTCAGCCGTTCCGTCTCGATCACGTTCACGCCGACACCTTCCGTCCCAGCATCTCGATGAAACAGTCCTCGATGCCGGGGCGCGCGGGCGCGACCACCACCTCCTGGTGTCCGCGCTCCTCGAGGCGTCGCGCGAGCCCGGCGGGATCCTTCGCGTCCGGGCGCGGCTTCACGTGGTGCGCGTCGCCGAAGGCGAAGGCGGATTCCACATCGGGGTCATCCCGAAGGCCGGACAGCAGCGCGTGCATGTTCCGGGCGCGCGCGATCCACAGCGGACCCGGGAAACCTTCGACGATTCCGTCCGGGGTGTCGATCCGAAGGACGCGTCCGTCGTCCATCAGGGCCACCCGGTCGCACAGGATGGCCTCGTCCATGTACGGCGTGGAAACCACGATGGTGATCCGCTGCGATCTCAGGTTGGCCAGGATGTTCCAGAATTCCTTGCGCGACACGGGATCCACGCCGGTGGTGGGTTCGTCCAGGAACAGCACGGAGGGCTTGTGGATCAGGGCGCAGGACAGCGCCAGTTTCTGTTTCATGCCCCCGGAGAGCGCCCCCGCCTTCCGTTTGCGGAACGGTTCGATGTGGCGGTAGATGTCGTCCACCAGGTGCCGGTTCCTGGCGACCGTGGTCCCGAAGACGTTGGCGAAGAACTCCAGGTTCTCCTCGACGGTCAGATCCTGGTAGAGCGAAAACCGGCCGGGCATGTATCCCACCCGCTCGCGGATCTTCCGCGCGTCGCGCACGACGTCGAATCCGTCCACCGCGGCGGTCCCGCGATCGGCCAGAAGCAGCGTGGAAAGGATCCTGAACAGCGTGGTCTTCCCCGCGCCGTCGGGACCGATCAACCCGAACAGCTCGCCGTCCTCCACGGAGAACGACACTCCCTCGAGAGCCTTCGTCGACCCGAAGCTCCGGTCGAGGTCGCGGACGTCCAGCGCGGGCATCGGCCTCAATCCAGCTTCAGGGATCCGTACATCCCGATCTTCAGGTACCCGTCGTTGATCACGGAGATCTTGGTCGCGTACACCAGGTTCTGCCGTTCGTCGCGGGTCTGGATGGTCTTGGGGGTGAACTCCGCCTTGCTGGAGATCCAGGCCACCGAACCTTCGTAGACGCGGCTGGTGTCCCCCATGTCGGAGCGGACTTCCACTTTCTGTCCGAGCTTCATCCTGGACGCCTGCGAGGCCGTCACGTAGGCCCGCAGCGTCATGTTCCGCAGGTCGGCCAGCCGGTAGAGGGGCTTGCCGACGGTGGCGAGTTCGCCGGCTTCGGCGTATTTCACCAGCAGCGTGCCCTGGAACGGATTGCGCACGCGGCACTTGTCGAGCTGGTCGTCGACCTGGGCCACCTGCACGGACACGACGTCGGACTCCGCGCCGATTCCCTTGTCCGTGGTCTCCAGCGTCGACTTCTGCGCGTCCAGCTGGCGGACCAGGACGGCGATCTGTCCGTCGATGTCGTCGAGCTGTTTCCTGTTGGCCGCGTTCGCCGCCAGCAGCCGCTCGATCCGCTGCCGCTCGGCGCGGGCGGTGGCGATCTGCTGCCGGGTCGCCGCGATCTGGCGCGCGACGTCCGGGCGGCGGCTCTGGACCGCCTTGCGGCTCCGCAGGAGCTGCAGGCGCTTGAGATGCAGCTGCACGCTGTCGATGCCCGCGACCGCGGCCCCGGAATCCAGGGCATCGCCTTCCTGGACGGGGAACGACAGGATCCGACCGGTCGCTTCCGACGAGACCACGATCTCGCGGGCCTCGAACGCGCCCGAGGCGTCGACCTGGTCGGATTCGGGGGTGCAGGACGACACGAAGGCCGCGGTCGCCGCGAGCAGGATGTTCCGGATGGGTTTCATGGTGTCGATGCCCGGTCGTTGGTGGTGGAGTTCAGTTCCGCGACGGCCGACAGGAGCTGCATCTCGTGCAGCGCCTTTTCCTGCCGGGCCAGGGCTTCGGCGTTCACCTCGCGCACGAGGTCGGACACGGACATCGCCCCGTTTTCCAGCTTGGCCTCGGCGGCCTTGCGGATGCGTTCCCGCAGCGCGACGATCTCGTCGTCCCGCCGGAGCAGCTCCCGGTGCTTCTCGATTTCCCTGCGTTGACGGGAAATGTCGAGATTCGCCTCGAGCAGGAACGATTCCCGCTGGAGTTCCACGTTCCGGCGCTGGAGTCCGATCCGCGCGAGTTCGTTCCCTTGGCGCCAGAATCCGCCGAGCTCCCAGGTGAACCGCATTCCGGCGACCCAGAACGACGCGTATTCCCTGTTGGACAGGACCAGGCCGGGTTTTCCGCGCCCGATCTGCACGAACGCCCCCAGCCGTGGACGGTTGCCGGCCACCACCAGGTCCTTCTGCGCCGCGATCAGCTCCGATTGGGCGTCGAACACCGCCATTTCCGGGCGCAAGACGGCTTTTGTCGAACTCGAAGGAGCCAGGGAAGGACGTTCGAGCCGCGTGGAATCGCCAAGCGCGTTGCCGGTGAGGATCCCCAGCATTTCGCGGAAGGCGGCCCTGGCCGACTCCAGTTCGACGCGTCGACCTTCGACCTTCAGCAGCTCCACCCGCAGGACGTCGACGTCCGATTGGTTGGCCACTCCGTTGGCCTGGAAGGCGCGCACCCGACCGAGGTTGGCGGCCAGGTCCCTGGCGAGGAGTTCCGTCTGGACGATCTGCTGTTCCAGCGACAGGATTCCCAGGAACACCTGGTCGACCCGTCCCCGGAGCGCGTGCAGGTCGGCCTCCAGACGGGATGCGTCGGACTTCGCGGAAAGCCTCTCGATCTTCCTGCGCGAGGAGATGGCGCCGCCGTCCCAGATGGTCTGGGACAGTTCGAGCGCGATCTGCGATTGTTCGGCCAGGAGCCCGCGCATGGGCGCGTCGGACTGGTCGGTGTATCTGCCGGTGACGGAGGCCTGCGGGAACCATCCGCGCGCCGCGCTCGACAGGTTGTAGTCGCGGCTGCGCTCGATCAGTTCGCCGCGCCGGGACATCGGGTGGTTCGCACTCGCATCGCGCCGGCAATCGTCGAGGGTCCTGGTGTCGGCGAAGGCGGCGGCCACCGCCAACAGGAGCGGCAACCAACCGGATGCCGGAATCCGTCGGTTCTTCATGCCTTCCTTCCTTTCGCGGTTCTTCCCGCCTTCGTTCCGTGCTTCCGGTCCGGGACCGGCGAGCTGTCCGCGGAGTCGGGGCGAAGACTCGCCAGCACGATCCTCACGTTCTCCTCCCTGCGCCGACCCAGCAGCGAATCGAATTCCGCATCGGACATTTCGGTCGCGGTTTTCAGGATCGGTCCGGCGAGGAACGGCAAGGCGTTGAGTCCGAGGATGGTGAAGAACAGGTCGACCAGGAGGGTCGGCCGGATCGAGCCTTTGGCGCTTTCGAGGTCAAGCCGCTTCTGCAGCCCCATCGCGATCCCGGCGGGAAGGGGCCCCAGCTTCTCCCGCAAGGCGCGCAACCGTTCCGGATTGGTCAGGAGTTCGTTCACGATCAGGACCGGGATCCGCGGATTACGGGCGAGCATGTCGAAGTGCGACCGGACCATCCCCGCCAGGACCTGTTCGAACGGCAGGGACTCGTCGTGGATCTGCAGGAATCCGGACAGCAGGAGCTTTGCCTTGCGCTCGAAGATCGACTCGAACAGGCGGTCCTTGGTGCGGTAGTAGTAGTGGACCAGCGCCTGGTTGCAACCGGCTTCCTTGGCGATCTCCGTGGTGGAGGTCCGCGCGAAGCCTTTTTCCAGGAAGAGCCGTTCGGCCGCCTCCAGGATCGCCTGTTCCGTGGTCCGCTCGCCGGGAAGCGCGCCGTCGTGGGGTGTTCCGTCGCTTTTGATAGATCTATTAAACACGTCTATCAATATACGGCGTCAAAAGGCGAAATGCAATCGCGGGTCGCGATCCGTCGATGGCGTCGTCAGGAAGGCTTGAGGTGCCGACTCGACTTCAGGGAGCGCCGAAGACGCGCTCGAAGAACCGCGTCCTGAGCGTGTCGATCATGGCCGTGTCGGTGGACACGCGGATCGCGACGGCGCTTCCGGGAACGGAGTCGGGGACGTTTCCTGTCATGGTTCCCGGGACGAAGGTCCAGTGGTACTCCGAGCGGGCCAGTCCCGAGCGGTCGATCCAGCGGTCGAACCAGGTCGTCGAGCCCGCGATGGTGCCCCGGATCCCCAGGCACAGCGTCGTTCCGGGGCCGGTGCGGACCAGGCTGTCGCCCAGCGAGCGGAACCGGATCCGGGCCTGGCGCGGGAAGAACGACGTGTCGATCCCGTCCCAGTCCGCGTTGCGGGACATCGGGTAGGCGAGAAGGTTCGCGACGTAACCGAAGTTCGCGGTGTCGAAGCTCCGCGCCGCGGCGCGGAACAGTCCCGCGGGGAACAGGTCGGGCCAGTAGTCCTTGCGATCGTACTCGAAGATGCCTTCGGGGTGGTAGGCGTAGATCGCCGTGGTGCCTTCGCGCCAGATGAACGCGTCGCCCGAATCGGCGAAATAACCGAACACGGAGGTCACCGAGGCGGGGGATCCCCCGATGACGGTGTCGGAAAGCACGCGCGAAACCATGAGGCCGCGGCGGTACAGGGACCCTTGGCGCATCTCGATGTCGTGGATGGCGACGCTGCCCACGGGGAGCTTCCAGCCGACGGTGGAGTTGGGCCAGGGCGAGTCGGGTGTCTCCGGAGCAGGAACGGAGACCGTTCGCGAAAGTTCGCAGCCCAGGAGCGAAGCGAACAGGAGCGGAGCCAGGCGCTTTCCGACATGGTTCATGATTCTCCAAGATACGGCGATCGCGGTGTTTTCGATTGCGGATCCCCGGCTCCGTGGACTTGGCGCAGATCGACACGGAAGATGCTACGATCGTGTCGCGGATCGAAGCCTGCGGCGAACTTCTAGATTCGTCCCGTGGCCGAGTTCCCTCGCCGCCATCCGGAAGGTGATCGCCCAATGCGGAAATTCCAGCTCGAACATGTCGGCGTCGCGGTGACCGACCCGAAGGCCGCGGCGCAATGGTACCAGCGCGTCCTCGGGTTCGAGATTCTGCACCTCGTCGTCGAGGACGACGCCTCCAACGCCTTCCTGCGCGACGACGCGGGAACCGTGGTCGAATTCTGGCAGATTCGGGGGGTGCGATCCATCGCCGACGATCTCACCCACCATCTCCAGCTGCACCTGGCCTTGCGCAGCGAATCCCCCCTGGAAGACGCCCGGTATCTGATGGACCAGGGGGCGACCTTGGTGGAGATCGCCCCCGTGGCGCAAAACGGAGACCAGACCGTGGCCTTGCGCGACCCGTGGGGCAACTGCATCCAGCTCGCCAAGAGAGGCGCGGGGAGCTTCCTGCGCCGATAGCTGACGGATTCCGTCGCCCGGACCGGGACGCCTCCAGGGGTCACTTCCGAACGGTTCGAGCCTCGGATCGCGACGCGCCCGGAAACGGGAACCCCTTCTTCCGGGGGGCCGTGCGACCTGTCGCCACGGGAGTCTCCTGGACGGAAAACCGCCCTTGCGTCAGGAACACGAGTGTCCGTTCCTTCGAGGCTTGGCAGGAATGCAGGAACGTGTGGTTTTCGTGAACCAGGGTCCAGTCCGTTTCGCCGGGCAGATGCGTGCTTTCCACCGAGACCTTGCCGTCGTCGGGGCCCGGGATGGTCAGGGAATTGAGAAGATTCCAGGTTCGATCCCCCGCGATCACGCCGGTCGGGATCGGGGCCGGGCCCAGGGAGTCGAAGAATCCGCGGTTGGATTTGGAAAGCCGCTTCAGGTTGGGGCCCAGGATCCAGTCGCCGTACCCGAACCGCGATGCGAAGGTGGCGACTTCGCTGCCCTGGTTGGGCGGGGCGATCATCACGGCCTGCCCGAGGTTCCCATGGCCATGCCTGGCCAGGGTGCTTCGCAACAGGATCGCTCCCATGGATTGCGTCACGAAATGCACGCGGCGCGTTCCGGCGTGTTCCAGCGAGTCGAGCACGGGTTCGAGCAGGGAGTCGGCGAGCCATTCCAAAGGCCGTTTGCGGCTGGGGTAGTCCAGGGCGATGGGGTGCAATCCGGATTCCGTCAGATGCCTCTCCATGGAACTCCACATCCCGGCGCTGCGCCCCAGGCCGTGCAGCAGGATCACCACGTCGCCCGGTCTGGCCAGATGCGCTGGAGCCGCGGGAGGTTCCGCCTTCGCCGTGGCGGATGCCAGGAGGGCTGCGCAGGCGACGAATCCCCATGGAATGCGAGAAGGTGTCGGCGATCCGAACTGTTGTTTGCTGCTGAAACGAAACATGCCGCGAATACGGAGCGATAGTCGTGCCGGATTTTGTTTGGCGTCAAAAATTGGATCGCGCGGTAGGGGAGGCCGTCAGATTGATGCAGTGTCCTGCGATGATCCTGCATGCGGGAAGCTGCATGCCGACGAATCGAGGCGGAGCGTTCACCCCGCATCGCCGTCAGGGGCGATCGATCGAATCGAGGGCTTGTTCCAGGAGTCGCCGCTCGCGATCCGGTCGGGCGGCCAGCCTCAGCCAACCGGGAAGCCCCATGTTCGCCGCGTCGCGCAATCGGATCCCGCGTTCGCGCAGTTCGTTCGCGATCGCGGCGGCGTTCCATGGCGGCGGGGGCATCGCGACCAGGAAGTTCGCGGTGCCCGTCCGGACCTGCCATCCGCGGCGGCGCAGGAGCGTTCCCAGCTCGGCGAGCAGCCGCTCGATCTCGGGGCGGGTGGACTCCAGCCAGGCGGTCGTGGATGGTTCCACGAATTCCCGCAGCAGTTCCACGCCTTCGGCGGACAGGATCCAGGAGGCCGCGCGCTTGTCGAGCGCGGCGGCGAAGTCGGCGGTGCTCGCCACCAGGTATCCGGCGCGCACTCCGGCGCAGTCCATGGATTTGTTGGGAGCCCACAGCTGTTGCGCGCCGTCGGGAAGATCCGGTTTGGCCCGGACCATGGGCGCGTAGGCCAGATCCAGGACCAGGCGGCAACCCGACCTGCCCGCGAGCGTGGCCGCACGGGCCAGGAACTCGGGCGAATGCAGGGTGCCGTCGGGGTTGTTGGGGTGGCACAGGAACGCGATCGAAGCGCGGGCGAGCAATGCCAGGAATTCCTCGTCGGAGCTTGCCCGCAGGACGGGGCGATCGAACGCCCAAGCCGCCTTGCGATATTCCACGAAGGTGGGTTCCCGCACCAGCACGGCGCCGGGAACGGTGGCGACCAGGCGCGCCACGAGCTCGCTGGCGCCGGCTCCGACGACGATCCGTTCGGGAGCCGCGCCGTGGTGGGCGGCGAGGCGTTCCTTCAGCTCCCGGTAGGCCGGGTCGGGGTATCTGCGGCGATCGGCTCTGGCGAGGGCCGCGACGGTTCCGGGGCAGGGGCCCAGGGGGTGCACGTTGGTGGAGAAGTCGGCCTGGGGATCCGCCGACGAATCGGTCGCTCCGTGCCGGAAATCGCCAAGGTCGACGGATTCCGTCATCGCGCGGACCCGATCGGGCTCAGAGACGTCCGCTCTTGAACGAGCGCATCATGGACTTGGCCTGCTTGTCGCTGACCGCGTTGACCTTGGTCACGGGGTCCTCGATCCACTTGGCGCACCAGTACTGCTGGTCCTGCCCGACCGACACCACGCCCGCGGTGCCGCCGGTGCGCCACTTGCGGAAGGTGTCGCAGCGGTTGCGGGTCTTGCAGTTGTAGCAGGTCTGGGCTTCTTCCTTGGCCGCGCCGCCCAGGTCCTTCTTGACCACCGTGCGGCCCTTCAGCCGATCGGTCTCGTAGGCCTTGGCCAGGCTGTTGTTCTTGTCGATGAAGCGATCGCCCGAGTAGTCCATGGTCCGTCAGTCCTCCGTCGCGTACTTGATGAGCGAATGCACCGGACGGGGCGCGAGGCGTTCCCTCCCGGGCAGGAAAGTCAATTCGATCAGGAACGCGCAGCCCACGATTTCGCCGCCCATGCGTTCGACCAGCCGGGCCGCGGCCGTCATGGTGCCGCCGGTGGCGAGCAGATCGTCGACCAGCAACACTTTCTGTCCGGGCGCGACCGCGTCCGCGTGGGTTTCCAGCGCGTCGACCCCGTACTCCAGCGCGTATTCCTCGCGGTTGGTCTTGCAGGGGAGCTTGCCGGGCTTGCGCGCCAGCACCACTCCGGCCCCCAGCTCCATCGCGACGGCGGGGGCGAACAGGAAGCCGCGGGCTTCGGTGCCCAGGACAAGGTCCACTCCCTTGCCGCGAAACGGCGTGGCCAGGCGCGTGATCGCGTCGCGAAGCCCGGCGGGATCGGACAGGAGCGTGGTGATGTCCTTGAACTGGATGCCCGGCTTGGGCCAGTCCGGAATGTTGCGCACGAGTGAAGCGAGATCGGACATGCCCCAAATGTTAGTTCCCGGCGGCCGCGGCCGTGGGTGGACGGAACCCGTCAAGTGTCGGCGCGAACGCGCCGCGAAGGGAATCGTTCAGCGGGCGCGGGCGCGGGGATGGCACGTCGCGTGGATCTCCCGCAGGGTGGAAATGTCCAGATGGGTGTAGATCTCGGTGGTGGTCACCGAGCTGTGCCCGAGCATCTCCTGGACCGCGCGCAGATCCGCGCCGCCCTGCAGCAGGTGGGTCGCGAAGCTGTGGCGCAGCACGTGGGGGTGGATCCGGTGGCCGCCTTTCTTCCCGGTGCGGTCGTCGTCCTGCAATCCCGCCGTCCAGGCGTGCTTGTTCAGGATCGCCCAGGCCGACACGCGAGAGAGGGCGTCGCCGCGGTGGTTCACCAGGAGCTTGTCGCAACGCGGCGAAAGGCTCGGTCGGTGGGTGTGGATCCAGCGTTCCAGCCGCGCGATCGAGATGTCGCCCACGGGGACGATGCGCTCCTTGCCGCCCTTGCCCGCCACGCGCACGAGCCCTTCCGTCGGATGCCAGTGGGAGAGCGAAAGCCCCACGGCCTCCGACACGCGCATGCCGGTGGCGTACAGCAGTTCCAGCAGCGCGCCGTCGCGCGCGGCCAGAGGGGCGTCCTCCGTGGGCGTGGCCAGGAGCGCCAAGGCTTCTTCGATCGACAGGATGCGGGGCAGCGGCCGGCCGGCCTTGGGCACGGGCTGTTCGGCCAAGGGGTCTTCCTCCACGTCCCCTTCGCGCAGCAGGTAACCGAAGAAGTTCGCGCTGGCCGATCTCGCGCGGGCGATCGAGCGCGGCCCGAGCCCCGCATCGGCGAGCGATGCCAGGAACGCGGCGATGCGCGACGGATCGATGGCGCTCCAGTGCAGATTCCGGCCAAGCGCCCATTCCCGGAGCTTGGCGAGGTCGCGTCCGTAGCCTTCCAGCGTGCGCTCGGACAGGCCTCGTTCCAGGGCCAGATGGTCCTTCCAGGATTCCAGTGCCGACGTCCAGGCATCGGACGGATCCTGGTTCAGCGCTTCCACTCCATCCGCCCCAATTTGGCCTTCTGGGCGACGGACAGGCCCGCCACGGTGACGTCGATGCCCGTGTTGCGAAGCTTGCGCAGGAGATGGGCGGTTTCGAACAGGGTCGAATCGGACGGGTTCGAGCGCGGGTCGAATTCCAGGACGGGTTCGTCGCCGGCCTGGAGGATCTCGCGGATCTGCGCACGCGGAAGACCCGATCCATCGGTCAGGTGCACGGTCCGGCGGCAGGGCGCGCGCCGCAGGCAGGCGGTCCGGCTGGACGGCGATCCGGATTGACATGTTCCGTCCGGGCCGAGTTCGTGGAGGCAACCGACCCGTACGACGTTGCCTTCCGGCGATTTGTCGCCGAACAGGTCGTGGATTTCCATGAACACCCAGGGCGCGTAGCACGGTGGTGGGGGGAGTTCCCCTTCCTTCGCGGTGCTGGTCCAGGTTGCCTGGGGCGAGGGCGAATGGTCGATCATCGCCGACCTCGCGTTCCGTTGGAGCTGGAAAACGCCAAATACCCTTCCATCGAAGCGATTTCTTCGATGGCGTGCAGGGGCATGTTGGCGATTTTCTGAGCCATAGGTCCAAAATACCACCTGGAGACCCCGGGGAACCGAAGAAAACCGCAAGGAAGATGCCTCGTTTGCAGAAATTTGATTATCGGACGGCGATATCCGTTTTAGATTTTCTCATGGAAAACCAACGAACTTTCCACACACACTGTTTTCCAAAAGAAGGGCCACTTCCAGATGTCGTTCGCCAAACTTGAACCAGCCGAAGCCGCAAGCCTGATCCGCCACGACATGAACGTCGGATTCTCGGGATTCACGCCCGCGGGATCGCCCAAAGTCGTGTCGGTCGCCTTAGCCGAACAGGCCATCGCCGAACATGCGGCGGGGCGCGAATTCAAGATTGGCATGATCACCGGCGCCTCCACCGGGGCGTCGCTGGACGGCGTGCTGGCCAAGGCCGACGCGGTCAAATTCCGTACTCCCTACCAGGGCAACGGCGACATGCGCAAGGCCATCAACGAAGGCCGCGCCCAGTTCTTCGACATGCACCTTTCCCAGCTTCCCCAGACCCTCCGTTCCGGCGCGCTGGGCGAAGTCGACGTGGCGATCATCGAAGCCGCCGACGTCACCGATCAAGGCGAGATCCTCCTCACTTCCGGCGTCGGTGCCGCTCCCACCCTGGCCCGCATGGCCAAGAAGGTCATCGTCGAGCTCAACGAGTCGCACCCCAAGGAGCTCCTGGGCATCCACGACATCTTCGAGCCGCAGGATCCTCCGTACCGCAAGGAAATCCCCATCCAGACCGTGCGCGACCGCATCGGGACCACGCGGTTGTGGGTCGATCCCTCCAAGATCGTCGGCATCGTGAAGTCCAACAAGCCCGACGAGGTCGGCGGATTCGACGAACTCACCGACACCACCCGCCAGATCGGCGCCAACGTATCCAACTTCCTGGCTTCCGAACTCAAGGCCGGACGCATCCCCCGCGAGTTCCTGCCCATCCAGTCGGGTGTGGGCAACATCGCCAACGCCGTGATGGCCGCCATGGGCGACGCCAAGGACATCCCCGCGTTCGAGATGTACACCGAAGTGATCCAGGACGCGGTGATCGGCTTGATCGACTCCGGCAAGATCAAGTACGCGTCGGGTTGCTCGCTCACGATCTCTCCCGAACTCCTCCAGAAGGTCTACGCCGACCTCAAGCGCTACCGCAACCACATGGTGCTGCGTCCGCAGGAGATCTCGAACAACCCCGAGGTCGTCCGTCGCCTGGGGCTGATCACCATGAACACCGCGCTGGAAGCCGACATCTTCGGCAACATCAATTCCACCCACGTGCTGGGCAGTTCCATGATGAACGGCATCGGCGGTTCGGGCGACTTCACCCGCAACGCCTACCTGTCGATCTTCGCATGCCCCTCCACCGCCAAGGGCGGCAAGATCTCCACGATCGTGCCGCTGTGCTCGCACATCGACCATTCGGAACACTCCGTGGGCGCGCTCATCACCGAGTGGGGCGTGGCCGACCTGCGCGGCAAGAGCCCTCGCCAGCGCGCGGAAACCATCATCGAGAACTGCGTGCATCCCGACTACCGTCCGCAGATGCGCGACTACCTGAAGCTCGGCGGCGCCAACCAGACCCCCCACACCTTGTCCAAGGTGTTCCGCATGCACGTGCAGTTCCAGGAAAAGGGAACCATGCAGGGCGTCGACTGGTCCTGATCCGTCCTTCGCACCGGCGTTCCGCGCTCCTCGGCCCCTCCAGGCGGGAGCGTCGGCATCGCCGACGAATCCAGGAGCCTCTCCTTCGCGATCGCGTCGGGGAGGCTTTTTTGCGTTTGAACGATGGCGTGACCCCACCCCGAAGCGGTATGATGCATGTTGGATATCCAGCATTGGAGGACCGCATCCGATGGCCATCAAAGTTCTGATCGTCGACGATTCCTTCGTGGTGCGTCGCGTCCTGGAAGAGGGGCTGCAACGCCATCCCGACATCGAGGTGGTGGCCACGGCCCAAGACCCGATCTTCGCCATGGAGAAGATGGAGCAGGACTGGCCCGATGTCGTGATCCTCGACATCGAGATGCCGCGCATGGACGGGATTTCGTTCCTCAAACAGATCATGTCGACGCGCCCCACCCCGGTGATCATGTGTTCGAGCCTGGTGCAATCGGGGGCCGAAGCCTCGGTGCAGGCGCTGCAGATGGGAGCGTTCGCGATCATCCCCAAACCCAAGGCCGCCGTCCGCGATTTCCTGGAGAGCGCCACCGACGATCTGGCCGGAATCGTGCGGGCCGCCGCGTCCTCGCGCATCCAGAAGCTGGTGCCGGTGTCGAACGCCGCGGTTCCCGCCAACCTGAAGTCCCGACCCGTGCAGGTCGGAGCCGGACCCGACCACATCGTGGCGATCGGGAGTTCCACCGGAGGCACCCAGGTGCTGGAAATGATCTTCCAGGCCCTGCCCAGCACCGCGCCGGGAATGGTGGTCGTGCAGCAGATGCACCCGGAGCTCGTGAACACCTTCGCCGAATCGCTCAACCGCAGCCTGTCCCTGAAGGTCAAGGTCGCGGAAACCGGCGACGTGGTGCGGCGAGGGTGGGTGCATCTCGCCCCTGGCGGGCGCCACCTTTCCATCGAGAACGACGGCCGGTGCTACCGGTGCATCGTGAAGGAAGGTCCTCTGGTTTCCAGGAATTGTCCATCCGTGGACGTCCTGTTCCGCTCCGTCGCCAAGGAGGCGGGGTCGAACGCCACGGGGATCGTGCTGACGGGCATGGGGGAGGACGGAGCGAGGGGTCTCAAGGAGATGCTGGACGCGGGAGCATCCACCTACGCGCAGGACGAGGAATCGTGCGTGGTGCCCAGCATGCCGCGCGAGGCGGTCAAGCACGGCGGAGTGGGCCAGGTCGTGACGCTCGGCGAGATCCCGTGGATCCTGGCCGGTTCGAGGATCGGTTGAGCGAGCGAACGGTCGCGTTGCCGGAAATCGTCGGCGGATGCCCGGGGACGGGGGCGTGTCCTCCCGCACGGCGGACGCCAAGATGACCGGATTCCGTCGTGTCTGGGGCATTCCTCCGAGGCGGATGGCGGCGACGGCCAAGGCGTTCCTGCTGGGATTCCTGGTCGCGGTGCCGGTGTGCGGCGACACCAAGGAGCCGCGCGACGCGATCCTGCGCATCACCAACGGCGAATGGCCGCCGTTCACCTCCAGGGCGTTCGTCCACGGAGGCGTCCTTTCCAGGATCGTGGCCGACGCCTTCGCGCAGGAAGGGATCGAGGTCCGGTACGGATACTTCCCCTGGAAGCGGGCCTACGCCTACGCCAGGGACGGAATCTGGGACGGATCGGTCGGATGGGCTCCCACGCCGGCGCACCTGCGCGACCTCCGGATGAGCGATCCCGTCATCCATGTGGACAAGGCGTTGTACCACCTCAAGGGCGTGTCGTTCGACTGGAAGACGATCGACGATCTGCGAAGGTGGCGGATCGGGGGGACGGCGGGTTATTCCTACGGGCCGGAATGGGACAAGGCGGTCCTGGAAGGTCGGCTCAAGGTCGAAGAGGTCGCGCTGGACGAGCAGAACATCGACAAGCTCGTCACGGGCCGGGTCGACGCGGTCGCGATGGAGGTCGACGTGGCCGAATACCTGATCCGCACCCGGTTGTCGAAGGCCGACGCGGATCGCATCGTGCGCCATCCTTCGCTCCTGGTGTCCACCCCGGTGTGCCTGAGCCTGTCCCGCAAGCTCCGCGACGCGCCGGCCCTGATCGAACGCTTCAACCGGGGATTGGCCAAGTTGAAGGCGAGCGGTAGATATTCCGGCTATCTGGCGGAGTCGCGCAAGGGCGGCTATCTCCCGGTCGAACCGGGAGGGGACTAGCATGTCCCTCCGGGGGAACGGAGCCGGGTCCGAGTCGTGCGCGTCGTCGCGTTCGCGCGCGAAAGTCCTGCGCCGGGGTTCTTCGATCGCGCTGCTTCTGGTGGTGATCATCCTTTCGCTGATCGCGGGGTTGCTGGGAGTGGCGGGACTGCTGGGCTACAGGTGGCTCAAGAGCCACGAATTGTCGGATCTCGCCGCCTTGAGCGAAGTCCTCGCCGATCAGGCCGTGTCCGTGCTGGCCTTGCCCGTGTGGAACATGGACACCGAACAGATCGCCGAAGCCGCCCGGAGCGTGATGAGGGTGGGGGCGGTCCGCTCGGTGGAGGTCTGGAACGAACTGCCGCGCGAGAGGTTGCTCCATCTGGCCAGGGACTCGAACCGGGCGATCGGCTCGGAGGGCGCAAGCGCTCCGCAGGTGGAAGAGATCGTCCGCGAACAGGAAATCGTCTACGCGGGCGAGAAGATCGGACGGATCCGCCTGGTGGTTTCGCTGGAATCGACCCGCCGGCGTCTGCTGCTGGTGGCGTCCACGATGGCGATCGGGACCGGCTTCACCGGACTGATCCTGTCGTTGGCGCTGTACGGGTTGCTGTGGAAGTTCGTCCTGAGTCCGTTGCGCATCCTGGAGCGGTTCGCCCAGGGGGCGGATCGCGGCGCGAACGACGCCTCCGAACTCGAGGCCTTGCGGTTCCGGGGCGAGCTGGATTCGCTGCGGGTGTCCATGCTGGCGATGGTCGAACTCCTGGATGCCCGTTACCGGTCCATCCAGCAGGAGGCCAAGCGCTACAGCGAAAGCGAAGCCCGGTTCAGGGTCCTGGTCGACACGATCCCCGACCTGGTGTGGCTCAAGGATCCCGACGGGGTCTATCTCTCGTGCAACCGGATGTTCAGCCGGTTCTTCGGGGCTCCCGAGACGGAAATCGTCGGCAAGACGGATCGCGATTTCGTGGACGCGTCCCTGGCCGAGTTCTTCCGCGAGAACGACAGGAAGGCGATGGCCCATGGCGGGCCGCTGGTGAACGAGGAATGGGTGGTGTTCGCCGACACGGGCGAGAGGGTGCTCCTGGAGACCCTCAAGACGCCGATGTCGGATCCCGACGGCAGGCTGCTGGGCGTGCTGGGGATCGGGCGCGACGTGACCCGGAGGCACAAGGCCGAAGAGGAGCGTCGGCGTCTGGACGAACGCATGGGGAACATCCAGAAGCTGGAAGCACTGGGCGTGCTGGTGGCCGGAGTCGCGCACAACATCAACAACGTCCTGGCCGCGATCCTGGGAACCGTGTCGATGCGCGGGACCGAATCGACGGATCCCGCCGACCGCGAAGCCTTCGCGACGGTTTCCACCGCCTGCAAGCGGGGACGGGACGTCGTGAAGTCCCTGATGCAGTTCTCGCGTCCGACCCTGCACCAGAGGGAGCCCTTCGAGATCCACGGGATCCTGTCCGAACTGAAG
>Ga0116187_1001904_pt1 | contig 21155 bp, 20 predicted proteins | sample AD_JPNNA6_MetaG_FD_89755 | JGI IMG/M metagenome (GOLD analysis project Ga0116187, IMG submission 89755) | Active sludge microbial communities of municipal wastewater-treating anaerobic digesters from Japan - AD_JPNNA6_MetaG | ecosystem: Engineered > Bioreactor > Anaerobic > Digestate | place... | reverse complement strand
GTTTGTATTGTACTATTATTATACACGATTAAGAGATATTAACAAAATGTATTCTGCTAATCGAATTACGGTGCATTCTGGGCCTTTTGGTAATTTTCTTCGGTTTTGCACGAGATTCTTTGTTATCAATGTGTTTACGCATGTCTTTTCAAGCTTGGTTTTGATGAATTATCTGTATGGTATGTATATTTTCCAAGCTATCGGTAACTTCCCTACTTTGTCTGTTATGTAGAGTGGATACGGTAGTTTGAGTGAGGCATAGGGTGTTGGATGGTACAATTTTGTTGAAAGATATGTTGTCTTTGCAATTTCGTCATTTGTTTTGTCGGTTTTGTTTATTGTTATGTCTATTTCTACGGATGTTTGACCATTTATTGTATCAGGAAAGTAGATGTATTTGTTCTCTGTGAGTTTTATGAGGTGCTCAGCTAGTGTGTATTGAGAATTGATGTTGGATTGTTTGTTTATAGATACGAATGTGTGTTTTACATTCTCTGCCTCTAAGTTTGTTGAGATGCTACTTATGTTTTCTATGTATATCCCATCTCTGAATATGTAAATTTCTTGTGGTTTTTGGCCATGTTTGTCTTGGTATTTGGAGATCGATTTTATTATTTCTTCTTCAAGTGTGTCTATGTTTATTTTTTCATTTAGTGGTAGTCTGTTGTATTGAGCGACATGGATGACTTTGCTGAAATTGTCAACTGCAGATAATAATAATGTACTCTCTCTTGTTGTGGCACGATGTGACAAGTCTATACCTATGAATAGTGTATCTTTTGGAATTTCGTCGATTATGTAGGCTTGCGCTTCTTGAGTGAAATTGAGTATTTTGTACATGTAGCTTTTTATGACGTACGTTGTGAGTTCTTGTAGTTTGGCCTTTAGTATTGGACCTAGTAATACAACATTTGGAAAATGTTTCGGTAGATCGTCTATGGAATGGTAGTTGTAATCGAGCACTATTATTCCAAACACTTTTTCTTGTAGGTTTTCAAAGTATGATTGTTTTTCAATTTCAAATGTGTGTTCATTGTAGAAAAACTTTGATTGGTTTGTGCTTGGATCTCGTATGTATTCTATTTTTTGAAATCCGAGTTCTAAGTGCATTGTTCTGTAGAATATTGAATTTTTTTCGACAAAAAGTGTTTTAAGCTGGGGGTAGACTTCGTTGAATGTTTTTTCTGATGGAAAGAAAAATGCGATTTTGATGCTGGAATTGTTCTGATACGGCATTAGTCTGAATATTTCTTTTACAACTGGTGCGGTACCATTTTTGAATCTGTATGTTGTCGTGATTTTCTTTTTTGCATCATCACCAAGTGTGTATGTTTTTTCAAAGCCAATGCATTGTGTTAAGAAGGCTAATTTTTCTGGGATTTTTTGGTATAGGCTCGCTATTATTTCTTTGTATAGCCTGTAGATTTCTTTGGAAAATCCAAGTCTCTCTGCTTCTGTCAGCGTGTAATTGAAGTAGTAGTTTTCCGGGAATCGTACTTGTTTTGTCTCTCCATCAGGTAATTGTATTGTTAGTACGCCATCTAAAGATGAAATGTACGGGAATGATCTACCTGACTTTGTGTTGAGTAGGTAGCTACTTCTTGCTTTTGACTCGTGTGCTGGTTTCGTGGACAAGAACGTGAGACGAGGTGTTATTGAGAGATAGAAGTTGTCTTTCAAGTTGTATAGTTTTATTTGGTATGATTCGTGATATGAGACTTCTTGATTGGAACTGAGCATTTTTTTGTCGTTAAGTGATATGTATAGATTATTACGTGTGGATATGTAGCCGTTGTCTGTAAAGAGTTTTTTTAGATATTTGTAGAATGTCTTTATGAACAGTTGTTCATCATTTTCTATCGTCTCGACTTCTCTGAGAAAATCTTGTGATTGTTTCGGCTTGATTTGAATTTCTAAGTCTGGCAGTTCAACCCATACGAGGTCTTTTGATGTTGAGAAGCTGAGGTTGTTTACACGTTCCATGTTTGCAGCAAATTCTTCCGGTGGAATATCGGGGTTGTAGTAGTATTGTCTCTTTACTGTTTTTGATATTTTGGAGCTGAAGAGGTTTAGCATTTGCTCATACCTTCTTTCTATACGATGAGATAGTCGTCATCGTAGAATTGTCCTTTGTTTTCTCCTATGGTAACTATTTTTTCTCTAAAGTCTTTTGGTATGGCATAAATTCTTACTGTATCTGTGGATTTATCAATACGCGATTGGATGCCCCTTATCATTTTTGATACTTGGGTATCGTTTAGTTCAGTTTCGAAGACGCTGTATTGTACACGTACTCCGTAGCTTTCAAGGTATTTTGCAAGTTTTCTTCTCTTTTTGTCATCTGAAACATCGTAACTTATGACGTAAAACATGTCTGTCACTCCATTCTGTAGAATGGTATGTATTCTTCTTCTTCGTCCATCACAACTCTTGCATAGAGTCTCGCTTGTTTCTGGAATATTGTTCTGATGTAGTTTTCTTCTTCGTCAAGGTGGTATTTCATCTTTTGGCTCATGTATTCTTCATACTTGGAGATGAATCTTTTCAGTGCATCGTCTGTAAAGTGTACAACGTTTTCTTCTATGTTTTGGAAGTCTTGAGCTGTTATTTCTTGTCTGTTGATGATGTTTAGAACAAGTGTGTCAATTACTATGCATCTAAACTCTTCAACGAGATCAAAGAGTAGTGCTCTTTTTGATATATCAACTGTGTGTAGATTTCCAAAATACGGATCCAAGCCTACCGCGTTTATTGCTGCCAATACTTCGTTGTAAAGGAAGTGGTAACCAAACGAGAGCATTGCGTTTATTGGGTCTTTTGGTGGATGTGCGGTTCTTCCATCAAATGGGAATTGTTTTTGTCTTATAAGCTTTGCAAATCCTTCGAAGTAGTATCGTGAGCCAACTCCTTCTAACCCCCGTACTTCGTCTACATCTTTAGCCGCATCAATTTTTTCTATGATGTTTCTGATGGATGCTAATTGTCTGCTTAGTGCCCCTTTGGGCATTTTCTTGGAACGGGAAAGAAGAAAGTTGTAGTAATTTCGCAGTTTACCACGTACTATGGACTTGGACATCTTTAGTCTGAAGTTCTCGTCTGAAGATTTTTCATATTGCTTCAATCTCAAAAAGACGTTCCAGTCACCATCTGTGTATAGCTTCCCTCTGTATTTCCCGTGTTGTGTCATGAATATGACGTCGACACCATTGTCGAGAAAGTAGTTTATTATCTGTGTTGTGAGTGATATGTTTCCAAGCAAATTGATCTTTTCTATTTTGTTTAGTGGTACTTCCAGTATGCTCTCACCGTTTTTGGATATAACCAATCTGCCTTCGTTCTTGGATAGTACGGCACCTTGTTCTGTGATGTAGAGAACCATTCTTGTATCCGTCCTCCAAATGATCTTTAAAGAGATTACAGTATTATGTTTATATCATCGCCGTTCTTTACAATTTTTCCCCACTCTGTTGTTTCTTCCGTTTTGTCTCCAAGACGTTTTGCGATGATTTTTTTCAGGCTGTCTATTTGTTTTTCTATTTCGAATTTTTCGTTGTTCAAGTCGACGATCTTTTTGACAATTGAGTTGATTTGAATGCTTTCAAAGAATTTCTCTTCACTGTCTCTTATGTAAGCAATTGGAGAGTTGTAAGATGTGGAGAATTTGCAGTTGCATCTGTTGAGCGAGAGTTCTATTTTTGAATTTATGATTTCTTTTTTGATTTCTTCGCACGCAATCGGCATTTGAGATGTATTTGCCAGGAGTGTTTCTAATCTCTTTGGAGAGTAGTTTATCGTTCTGCGAAGTAGTTCTGTTGTTTGCATCTTGGGATTTTGAGTGGAGCTGAGTATTTGTACCAGTAGTCTTTCTTCTTCTTCGGTTATGTATGCTTCTTTTTCTATTTTATCGATTATTTGCGATAGGATGTGGCAGCCTTTTGCTATTATTTTGTAAGGCCTGTCTTGTTCGGTGTGTATCTCTTGACGGAGTATTTTCTTTACTCTATCTTTTTCTGATATGTTTCGTTGACGATGAATTTTATTCGGCATGCCTTGTTTGCTCTCAAAATCTTCGGCTGAGTCGTATAGTTCTCTGTAGAGTGTCTCTATTTCATCCGCGTTGTTTGGTTCAATTGAAAGAAGGAATTCAAGTTGTTTTGGTATTTCTTCAAAATCTTCGTTTACAAACGAGCATCTGTTATTGGTCTTGCGATGCACGCCAAGCGGTACTTTTATTAGGTTTCCAAGTCCGCCACCATGTTCCGCTTGTTTGGGGAAAACTTCTACATTTACTCCATCTGGCAGTTCAACTTGCTCTGCGATTTTTTCAAGGAGTATTTTTAATTTGTATGCAGGAATGGTCTTGTTTAAGAAGATCCAAATATGGTATCCTCGGTTGCCGCTGTATTCGACAACGTGTTTTATGTTGTAGTATTGTAGCTTTTCTTTAAGATCTTTAGTAACGCTTTTGCATAGTTCGAGTTTTGTGACGTTATCAATGCCAACTTCTTGGTTGCTGAAGTCTATGTCGTAAGCACCAAATTTTACTGAACTATCACCTTTGAGGACATAAACTCCCAGTGTGGATTTTCCTGCGAGATGGTCTGAGACGTCGTCTGAGGTCATCGGTCTACGGACAGGTCTGTAACCTCCCTCAAATTGAACTGCAAAGACGTCTTCTCGCCCTGAAAAGAGTTCAAGGAATTTTTTGATTATATTTTCGTTTGGTTTGTGGAGTTTTGCTTTGTCGGTTAGCTCAGCTATTTTCTTTTCTTTGTTTAGTTTGGTGTATATTGGCAATGCTTTGTCTATTTCTTCCAGCTCTTCGTATATCTGTGCAAGTTTTAGTAGCGTCTCAGTGTCGTTGGTATGTTTAGTGAGTTTTTCAAAAATCCTCTTTGCTTCGTCTAACTCACCAAATTCGTACAATAAGTTTCCATATCTTTCGAGCGAACCATCTTCTGGAAGTAATATGCTTTCAGCAATTTTGTATTTTTCGATGGCTTTGTCAAATTCGAGTTCTTCTTCAAGTTTCATTGCCTCTTCTTTCGCTCTAAGAAGCTCGTCATCATCCCTTTTTGTCATCGCCATTCCTTCTTCTATCTTCGCCTGGCTTTATTATTGTTGTTTGACCAAGGCCCATTGTTGTCTTGTAACCAACACCTGAATAGTATGCAAATTCTGAAAGTACGTTAAATGTAGTCAGTAGTTCTTTGCTTATGTTTTCATTTCCTTCTCCTGCCGAGTTGTTTATTGAGAAGGTAACTTCACCGATAAAACCTTGGAGGTAGAAGTTTTCAAAAAATATCTTTCTTTCATATGTGTCATCTTTGACGATCTTAATCTTTTTAAGCTCTTCGACGATAGATTCATCGATTTTTACATCACTGTATTTGTTGAATTTTTTGAGTAATCCCACGTAAATCTTTTCCGCATCAGGCTTACTCAAGTGGAGGTCGCCAATGCGGAAAAGAGTGGGGGTGACAAACGATAGGGTAATCTCTTTGCGCAGTTCAGTGTTATTTTCGATGTAGTCTTTTGGAGAAAAGACCGAGGCCCAATAACTTCTGGTGTGATCCACTATGACTTTTGTAATTAGAAATTCTATGGGGCCTACTCGAAGTGTATTTTTTAGTATTCTGTCTCTCATGACTTTTGTTGTAAAAAGCTCAAATATCTTGTCTTCAAGAAATGTGACTCGCAATTTGTATGTTCTATCTTTTTCTATGATTGTTGGCTTGCCAAAACGCGTCCCGAAAATAGGAGAAACGGTGAATGGTTTCAAATCGGATAGTTTATGGACTTGTTCAGAGATTTTTTCATTTGCCTCTCTCATTGCATTGAAGAGGAAGCCGTGTATCTTTTTGCCTGGAAATTCTAAGAATGTCCCTGAATTTAACGGCTTTATTTCCAGTACGATGCTGTAGAAAATAGAAATCCCTCCTTAGGACTTTATCTTGGATAGAGTCATTTTTATCCATCCCAATGGATATGCAGGCAATCCCATGGAATCGGTTACGAATTTCCTCGATACTGGAAAATCGCTACTGATCTGCTTTTTTGGATTTGACAAATTCATAAGCTTTTGGACGTCTTGCAAGAATTCACTGTCGGGATTACCAACTGCTATTTTTGAAAAGTAACCACTCGAAAATCCCATGCAGAGCAGAATTGTACTTTTTTCTTTGCTCATCATCAATAGTTTCTTGTAAAACTCTATGATTTTACGGAATTTGTTAGGGTCTGATTTAGATAGTTTTTCTATTTCTCTTTCTAAGAGTATTGAGTTGCTGGCTCTCGATTTCTCGGCCATTGATTCTATAATCTCTATCTCTTTTACGAATTTCTCTTTGCTGTAAAGTGTTCTGTATTTTCTGATGAGTGTTCCGGTTAACTTTGTTCCAGGAGAGAGGGTCTCTGCGTATAGTGGCAGTAGATTTTCTCTTTTTTTGATGTTTTGTATGACTATTTCGGAAAGTTGTAGGCTACTATTTTCGGCGAATGAAGAATCTGAGACAACGAGTAATTTGAATGGGGATGAAGTTGGCGAGCCGAATATTTGCTCGTCGGCTTCTACACCGACTTCTTTCAGTGCTCTCTCTCCGCCACGAGGATTTTTTGTGAGTACTTCCGTGATTTTTTCCTTCAGGTGCATCTTGTACACGTTGTCTTTTCCAAATGCGCGTGTGATTGTACTCCTCAAGGCTCCTTTTATGGAACTGCCTGGAAGATATGGCCTACCAGCTGATTTTATGTGTTCGATTATTTCTATATTGTCTAAATTTTTCCCACCGGAGCCGGTAAATTGTAAATCGTATTTCTTCTCGTACTTTATCTTTCCATCTTTAATACCGCCACGGAAAGTTTCTAAGTTGTAATTTGCACGCTCGAATAATTCAAGGCTACTTCTGTCTGCAAGTGTCTTGTCCATGTCCAGAATTTCGATTCTTGTTCCTCTTTGGATGAAGTCGATCCTTTGAAGTTTTCCTCCAGAGGCGACAATTGTTGGTGACAGAATTTCAATGGTATATTCGTAAAGTTCACTTTCATTCATATACTCACCTACTCTCTTCAATCGAACGGGACAATGTATGCCAGACCGTATTTGATGATTCTATGATCTTTAAAATCGCTGGGCGTACCGTCTACAAGTTTTCCAAGTACTGGCTTTGACAAAATTGCCCCTTCTTTTACCATGGTATATATCTCGTGCTTCTTATCTGCCCCAAATGTTGGATATATGAAGCCAGTTTTTTCGTATAGTTCATATGCACTCAAGGCGTTGCATTCTTCCTGATTTCTTGGAATGAGTGAGGATAGTAGTAGATATTTTCCATTGTTGTTCGCAGTGAGTATAGCCTGTTCTTGCAATTCTTCGAATGTAGGCTCGAAAAGCCCCATTCCTATTGAACGTTCTCCACCAAGCCCTTCATCGCCAAGTAATCTGATGGCCGCCTTGATTCTTTCATCAAATTCATCATTTGAATCTAGAAAGAACCACAATCCGGCATTTTCAGAGTACCTTACTATTCTCATATAGTAGATATGGGTTGCGCTGGTGACCCTATCTATCGAAACTCTTGGCCTTTTAATTATCTTGTATGGTGCGCTTTTGAGTTCTTCCTCTGACACAAAACCGTGATTAATTTTGATGTCTTTGAGATCTTTCGATATCACTTTTTCAGAAATGTACTTTGCTTTACTGATTTTCTTTATGTCTACCTTCTCGTTGTCTGTATCAAATTTGTAGTCAATCGGCTTTGGGAGAAAGTATTCGTCTTTTATATATGGAAAGAGTGACGAGACTTTGAATGGTATGTCTTCGTCGCTATTCATGAATTTGTCGATGAGTTTGTCAGTCTCCTCTTTTCCATAGAGTAAGGCGTAGGTATTTACTATTCCGGAAAATATGGTATCGGATGATGCGGTGATTTCAGACACTTCTGGATCGCTTTCGCGAAACCCAATGTGAATTGGTGACTTCATTTTCAATCTCACTTTGTATCTTTTCATCTCATTATCACCTCATTTTGGAACTGAATTATTTTCCCCCCTCTTACAAAAGTTCTTTTAACTTTTCTAAATTTATGCTTTCAAGATTATCAAAATTCAGCGTCTTTGGTTCTGTCCCCTTTTCGTAGTATTCTTTCGATCTGAATTCTACCTTTATGTCTCTAAGCAAGATTTTTCCATATCCCCTACTTCCAGAACCGCCAAGGTAGTCATTTTCAAGGAGTTTTAAAGATGTGATTAGTTCGTTTAGATACTTCATTTCATCGGAAACGCCTGTATCATATTGGTTTACGATAAATTCTGCGTTGAATTTTGCACCGGCCGGTATCCTTTCGGTGACTCTTGGGTTTGCGGCAGATGTGATTCTATCAATTGTGTTTTCAGATTTTGCCTCAGTGTAAGGTGTATCCAAATTTTCGCGCATCTCTTCGGTTATGGAATCTTCTATCAAATAGGCGTCTCTAACAATTAATCTTGTTGGGAGTGTACTATTTGTAAATTCCTTTTCTTTGCTGTATCTGCCTTCTCTGTCATTCTCTATTAGATCTATCTGGAGTGTTTGCAAGACATTATGAGAACCGTGATTTCTACCGAATAAATTGCACACCGGGCAATCTTCGTCGTCACATATGTGCATCCTTACTATGTTGTCTCTTTTTTTGACAACTACTACAATGTTCCCTGCTTCTATTTTCCCGTGGTAGAATTCCATTAAGCTTCTCATTTTGCCTTTCAAACTACTGCCGGGTATGTAGGGCATTCCGTTTGCATCTTTGATTACTGGGTTGTCTATACCACCTATTTCGAGTGATTGTCCACCAGAACCAATGTGCAATCCTGTTAAGAGTTCAATTTTGCAAGAAAAAACAAATTTCCCGGTAAGGATAAGCTTCTCCATATATTTCCCTCCCACATCACATCAATTATTGTGTACTTGTTTAGTTTACTCAATTTACCGCTGTTTGTGGTATGCCAAAGTAGCTTCGAAAAAGTTCTTTAGTCGGTCCATCACGTAATCTCCGTTCTCGGATATGCGATTTGCCGGGCCTTTGGCTATAGCAGCGTCTATAAGGGTTGTGAAGTTGTCACAAAATACTTCTAAAGAATTACTACGGGCTTTTGCATATACTAATCTTGCTTTCATGTGTTTTAACTGATATTTGCTCTTGTCTTGCACTGCCGATATTTCGTTGGATTTCTTGATGAGATTTCTGAAATCTGAGTGTATTCTTCCAAATTCCGAATAAATCCTTCTTATCTGCGTCTCATTGACATTTCTCATCATTGATGCTAACGTCTCAGCCTTTTCAAAAAGTAAACTTCCATCGTTATCATCTTTGGAGAAAATCTTCGTAGCCTCTTCCTTTGATATGACTCTCATATTTGATCTATCATCTCGCCGTTTATCTCCGTAACCTGTTCGATTATTCCAGTTATTCATCGGCATGAATATTCAACCTCCCTTTAAATAGTATACGGCCACGTGTGAATTGTGTAACTCATCTTGTCATTAATTCAACCCATCGAGCCGAAAGAGCTGCGTATTTGTAAAGTGATTTTCTTGTTTCCAATATGTCTCTTATTATTTCATCTATAGCTTCTTGCTGATCCCGCCTTGTTGATTGTTTCAGTCTACCGATGTAATATTCAAACCTCCAAGATTTGAATATGCTTTTGTTCTCTTGGGCCTCTTTGTACAACTCATCTGCAATGTATATGAGCTGTAATATTCTTCTTGAAACATTATTCTTGATCACTTTTTCTAACTTGTACGATAGGTTGCTGAACTTTTCAAATTCCTCCCAGCCTATTGGTGTGCCTAGTACGCAGATTGCATCTTTTTCTTTATCGTTCCTTCGGTACTCTTTTGCCTCGTCTAATGACTCACCGCAGTCTGTTGCCGTACCGTAGATTGGGTACTTGTCGGCCGGTGCAATTTCGATCGCCATCGAAACTGTAACATTCGGATTGTTACCGGAGAATTTGTCTAACATATCACGAATATCCTTTGCCAATTCTAATAAATCACTCCATGGACCAAGGATAAAGAAATCATCACCACCTGAGTAAACTATTACACACTCGGGATAGTCTTTTTCAATCATCTTTTCCAAGTATACTGTGAATATGAGTTCCATTTCAAACGATAATGTTGATATCTTCGATATGCTTCCACCGTCACTTTTACTATCGCGAGATAAACCCGTTCTGAAGATCTTCCCTAAGTTGTCGACGTCCCCTCTGAGTATTCCCCATCTTTGGATACCTTCTGCTTTTTTTGCTATGTCTTCAAGACTTGCAAGGGTTAGACCATGTTTGCGATAGTAATAAGACGCTGTTTTTGCGTAATATGTAACTTCGTATGGATCATATTTCATTTTGTCTAATGCAAATATAAGCTCTTCATCATTTGGATTGTCTGTAAATTCGATCTCAAATCCGATGGATTTGAATATATCCCCTACATTGTTTATTGTAGAATCGTACGGTTTAGCTCTCTTGAAGATGATATATCCACTTTTGGCGAGTTTAGTCCCCAAGTTGCTGAATGAATCACAGAATTTGCACTCGCCATTTTCGTATTCGTGAATGCTTATTTCCCTTCCGCAGTAAGAACAGCGCCTTACTGGATTGTCCTTTGGCTTGAATATTTCTCCTGATTTGACAAATGTTTCGTATTTTCTGTATTTCTTTAGTTTTAGTTTCTTACTTACGTTGTCGAATATTGTGCCGAAGTTGTTTTCAATCAAATCTCTTGGAGAGAAGGGTTCAACTTCGAGAAGGACTGATAGCTGAAGTTGATGGGCTTTGTACATGATGTTATCTACCCATTCTTGGTATTTTCCAAGTTTCTCTGCACTCTTTGCAGGTAGAATCATGTAGAAATGTCCGCCACCAGAGTACATGAGATTTGGTTCGTATAATCCTTCTTCTTTGAGCATCTTCCAGGCAATTGTGTCGAGAAGGTAGTTGACGTAGAAGGATCTCCCCTTCAACGCCATTAGTGCGTTTTCTGTTGCGATGTTGTAGATGAAATTCTGAATACCGGATATATCCGCTTTCAGTAAGCAGAATATCTTTTCATCCAATATGGAATCTCTTTGTTTGTCTGGTTCATTTGCTCCTACCGCTTCTACAAGACGCTTTACCATTCCCATTCTTTCGGATGATTCCAATTCTTCAAGTTGTCTGTAAAGAGCGGCAGATATTGCGGCTGACGTGGAAGAATGTGAAAAGAGTGAGACACTCGGTTTTGAAGAAATGTTTGATGATGGGATGTTCGATGTGAATTCTCTCATTATGTAATATAACTGAGAAATGGAAACTTCTTTGCGTAAGGACAATGACTTTTCAAATTCTTCCCATAACTGTTTGTAACTCTCTGTTAATGTTTGTTGGTCTTCTGATTCTTCAAGAAGTTCCTCGGGCTGTGTTGCTCTTACAACTTTCTTGTAGCGTGTTCGCTGATTCTGTGCTTTTTCAAGTACTACAGATGAAAGTATTGAAACAAGGTTTCTTAACTCTTGCGATGTCTGTTTCTTATTCATTTTGTCAACGTCCTCGGATTTGCCCGTAGATAATTTGTCTCCGAGTGATACTAACATTGGAAGAAATTCCGAAGTGTCGCAATGGCCAAGAATTCCTTCAATGTACTCTCTTTGTACTCCCTTAATGTTCAACTTTTCGGAAAAATATGCCGACATGACCTCATACGGAATCTTATCTTGAGATTCTATGTTGCACTTTTCTTTGTAAAGTTCGTAGGCCTTTTTCTTGTCGTTAACCAAGTTAGCTCTCAAGTAGAATTCACCGATTTTGTGTAACATTGAGCTAGCATATACAGTTTCTATCGTAAGGTCCTCCACATAATCACCTCACTTACTCAGAAATGGTTCCAAGTTTGTCTATCCTCCCGGTGTAAAAGTAACCATCTTGAAAAAGAACATCACCTCCACTTATAGCGATTTTTTTTGCATAGAATCCATGTTTTTGATGTTTCTTCGTACCAACTCTGTTTAGAGCATATACGAACATGGGAATTTTTTCGGCAGATTCTCTTAGCACTAATATTTTGAATGTTTTTTCCTCATCCTTTTTGTAGACTCGCGTTGGTAGTGAATCAAGTATTAGGATGTCTGGTATTTCATCTCCTAAATTCTCGTATGAATCACCTACAAAAAAGATGTAGTAACATCTTTCGGAAAAATCACATTGAGCACACTTTCGTTTCTTAAATGTACAGTACATGTCCTTTATGCTCTTCTTGATTTGTCTGAGTATGAATGATTGAAAATTCACTATTTCTGTTTCTTCCAAGAAGACTATTGTAACATCTAAGACTATGGGTTCTCCACTCTTCTCACTCGTCATTATTCTCACCTTGAATTTTCTGTTGAGGCCTTTCGGCGATAGCTACATTAATGGCAGATGAACAGAACCAGAATATACTTTTGGGAAGTTAGGAGGCGTGAATAAGACATAGGTTGGCATAAACAATGTCGAATTTTTGTGTTTTTGTGAATGGTAATGGCACATCTCGTTAGGAATATTAATACTGCGTTTAGGCATTGTTTCAATGTCCCCCCCGATTTATCCACCCCAGACGATCTAAGACGATTAAAGAAAAATGCTAGAAAAACTTATGTTTTTCAGCAATTGAGAAATGACATGCTTGAGTGTATTATATCACAGTGCAGCTAACATGAAAAAATTACTTGGAACGGAGTATATGAAAGATACAGTTAACAATAGAATACAAATTCAACCATATTCCTTTTTTAGAAGATTTTTTGCTCACTAGTAGTTATCATTTGAAAATTCTATGAAATTCAGTGCCTTTTCGTGCACGTTTTAAATAATCATTGTGTCAGATGTTCGGGGTTCATTCCGTATATATTACCGAAAAGGGAATGAGTATACAATTACATGATACCTTGGAAGGGAGTGAGCCCGATGATCAATAAGAGCAGCATGAAGCATGAAAATGAGAAGGACTCTATAATCAAGAGTGAACTGCATTTCTATATGTCGATGTTAAAGAAGTCTAAGAAGGATTTGGAAAAGGTCAGTAATCCTTGCACGGATGTTTCAGTTGGTGATATCATTGTTCTGTATGGCGATTTGCCAACGTATGGCCTGGTAAGGGAATTAACGAATTCTGGTGCTGATGTTATATTTCTAAGCTCAAATTTGATTCTTTCGAGTGTCAAGGCGTTGAAGTTGAGGATTAATCATCTGATCAACTTGGTTGCAGTCTCACCAATCGAGTTGACTGTTCCATACGATGTCGTTTCGAAGTACGCAGAGCGAGTTGGAAGAGTCACAAATGAGCAACTTAATAGAATTTTGGAAAATTTTGAATTGTTGAAGGATGTAGAAAATGGAAAGTATGAGGGTGAAAGAGCTTATGCAATTCCATCTCTTCCATCTGTAGGCTTCGGTGAGTTGAAAGAGGAGTATTATCGATTGGAACGTGATAGGATAGTAGGTCTATTGAATTTTAACAAGCATGTTGCTTACGACTTGATTAAAGTTAATTTTATGGATTATTTTCCTAAGGAATATGGTTCGGCTCCTTCGTTGAAGATGTTGGTGGCAAAAGGAGAACATACTATCAGAATTGAGAATGCGATAATGAAATACGATGAAACGAAAGGTATACTGGAAATGTTTATCGCCGATGAGTATATTGGAAAATTCGGTATCGTAGAAATGTATGATAAGATACTCTACGCAGGTATCCTTTCAAAGATGATTGAAGTTTTCAACGTACCATCGTTACCGGTAAGTATGATCAAGGAGAATGTAAAAGTTTACCTAAACGACTAAGGGGTGATCAATTTGTTTAGATGGTTGCTTGAAGAAGACAGGAAAAAGTATGTGAGTTTTTTAGAAACTGGTGCGATAAGTCTTGATGAATTCATAGATGATTTGATAAGTGTGAGAAAGGATAACGCATCTAAATATCCAGAGATGGTTTTCTTAGCAATTAGAAAGGCTATTTCTGAAAAGTACATCGATGTTGACAAATTCAGTACTTTGCTGAACATTCGTTCCGAATATGTCCTTGAACTTTTGAGAGCTGAATACAAGGTAGTGAAATTTCCGGTTGTGTCGAAAGATAAAGCGTTGTCTAAAATCGCACATGCATTGGTGTTTGAAGATGATGCAGGATACACAAACCTTGCACATCAACAGGCATCAATCGATGCTATACGAAAATTGAAAGGAAAGAATTTCTCGGTTGTTTTTGATACGTTGTTTTACGATGATTCTTTCATGTTTGCAGTTGCCGTCGGTGCACTTTCAAAGAATGTGCCAGAAAATATTGCATTTACTGGAAGAATAGGGGAGCATGGAAATATCTTGCCAATAAATTCTTTGAGTGAGAAAGAGGAAGTTGTGAAAGATGAGAACCTTATTTTGCTCTCCCCACTCGACGCAGCACATATCGACGATGTGATAGATGTATTGAACGCACAAGGGGCAAGTGTACCTGTGTTTTATACGTACCAAGATAACGATGATGCGGATAAAAAGTATGAGTCGTTTGTTGAGTTTGTCCATTCTGTACAAGACAACTGCGTTGGTATTTCTGGTATACGGTTGGCAGAGAAGGTTTTTGGTTTTTCAACGTTGTTGAAGTACAAGAAGTTGGAATTTACAGACTGGAACGAATTAGCCATCGTGGGTGGAGACAATTTGAGAATGATTGCAAAGGCAGGCTTTATACCAAACATCGCTTTTGAAGGCCCTGGACCTTTAGCTATGGGTGTTGGCATTAGATTTGGTGCTCAGTATCCGATCGTAATCTACCACAAAGTGGCACAAGGATACGCAAAAGTGATTGATCTGTCAGATAATCTAAGAAAGATAAAGGCGATAAAGCAATCATTCGATAGGTTTGATGTTGAAGTGTCTGGAGATGGAGATATCTGTGTGTACATTATAAAGACTGCATCACATGAACTAAAGGCACAGGTAATCGATTTTGTGAGAAAAAAAGAAGGGAACAATTTTATGTACATCTACGCTTCCCACAAAAATTCTGGAAATCTGCCAGTGGAAGACTGGACAGTTGAGGTCTCAGAACTGATGAGTATAGTCCAGAAGGTTAAGGCGGAGAAGTTGTTAAGTAAGATAGAGTTTTTCATGAGTTGCCCTATACCAATTGCATTCGGATTCGGTATGGCATTTGGACATTTTGGTAATGGCAGCATATATGCGTACAATAATATCGAAAATACGTACACAGCAGTGATAAGGATTGAAGAGTTGAAGTGATAACCCCCATGATTTTTGCACGTTCAAATATCTTCTCAAATATTTTACCGAGTATCTTCCAAGACCAAGTGTTCAAATCTAGTGTAGAATTCCTTTAATTTATCTTTTAACTCTTCGTGACTAATGCGTTCTTTGGCAAAGCCCATGTGATTGATGCTGTTTCTGTATTTCTTAATGCTCCAGCTTATACTTTTAAGGTCTTTCGGGACTTTTCCAATTATCTCTTTTATTACGTCCCTATATTGTTCTTTTATTTTCCAATTATTCTCATTTTCAGCAGATACGGTGAGTACTTTATTCGCAATTTCAAATCGAATGTTCTGGTTGAATAACATTTTTTCGTCTTGCACGTTTGGTACCGCTTTTTTAATTATATCTTTGTAGTTCACTATTACGAATGTCTTAAGTGCCTCTTCCAATGCAGTATACCCTTGTTGAATCATGTTCGCATCTATGCACCATTTGATGAAGGCTAACGACAGCATCAACACATCGTCTGTATTGAAGCTTTGCGTCTTATCTTCAATTAGCTGCATCAGCAGGTTCATCTCTGAAAAAGTTCCGTCTTTGTTGAAAGTATCTTTGGCTTTTTCTATAGCATCTTTAATTGCTTTGTATGCTAAGACAAAAGATGTTTTACGATTCCAACTTTTATCATCATTAGCTGGAAATCCTCTGCATACAGAAATGTCTGATGAAAAGTCTGCTACTGCATCAAAAACATCTGCAATAGATTTACCGTAGTAGCTATCATCTTTCCCTGATTTAGTAACTATGTCTCTCAGTCCACCAGCGTCGCCATGCTTTATAAATGAATGCACTGAGAATGTTAGCTCAAGCAATTCGTTAAGCGGAGAAAGGTTTAAAATGTTTGCCTCTTGCTGATTTTCAACGTATACGCCATAGATGATGCGTAAGATGTTGACTTTTTTTATTAATTTCGCATAGTTTATCGCAACAAGAGAGATGAAAGGTATTGATCTAAAAGAATGTGTTATATCAAATATGACTTCATCTCTATTATCGAGTGCTTCAACTATTATTCGAAATACTTCCCTTATGTCCTCATCATTCCTCACGTTTGGAATCATTCTGAATTTTAAGTCCCATTTGTAATCTTTGATTTTCTTGAGTGCAAGTAGCTCGTTTTCCAATGCAGGCCATCTGAGAGCTTTTGCCTCAGGTGTTGTGAAAACTATGATACTGTCTTCGGATGTCCATTTTTCAGTATAGACAACTGTCAATGCAGAGGCAATCTGTGCAGCTTTGACTTTCATCTTCTCTTCTCCAAAAACGTACGTGACTTTGTCGTATTCACCCATTCCAAGGAATGTTAACAATTTTTTCGACACAAACAATCACTCCAGTTTTATTAAAGTTAATCTGTATTTCTACTGCAAATTCTATTTTTTCTATTATTATATCACCACACCTCATTGAAATTCATCTATCATTCTTTGATTTCCAATAGTATTTCTCCAATTTCTTGTCAGACTCCGATATTTATGTGCGTATATATAAATGGAGGGAGTTAAGAGAAATCAAAAAAATAAAAAAGGAGGTAAGAGTATGGGGTACAGAAGCAGATATAGGGGCGGAAGTTATTCAAGAGGAAAAAATTGGACATCTAGTCGCGGACGTTATTACAATGGTTATGGTCAAAGGATAAGAAATCCGTATTCTTACTTTGAAGCAGTAGGAGAAAACAGATACGGATACAATAGAAGCTACAGAAATGGCTACGGAGAAAGAATATACAATCCAAGTGAATACTTCAGAGCTGTAGGAGAAGATAGATACGGATACAACAGCTGAACAAGGATTGGTTAACAAACTAAAGCAATAAAAATAGATAGAAATACCGTGATTCGAGGCTTTCAAGTTAAAATAATGTCATGTTTATCATGCTGGTTAAAAGTATGCCGGCATGATTTTTTTATTTCTCAGTTCCAATGTACAAGAAACTTCACCCAGCAACATCTCTCAGACTTCTTTGCTGGATGAAGTCTCTACATTTAATTTTCAGTTCATCTCTTCAGTTTATCTTGTCTTGAATTTGGTTGTACCATTGAACAACTTTTGGATTTGCAATTATCTTGTCCGGTGAGAAGTTGACCATTGTGAGGTCGTCGGGATTTGATGATCTACTCAGTGCAACGTAAAGCTGAGATGGAAGGAAAAACCTTTTGCAATCGATGTACAAGCTTGGTATCGATAAGCCTTGCACCTTGTGGACTGTAGATGCGTAAGCAAGTCGTAATGGGTACGCATCAACTTCAAATACTGTCTTCAATTTCAGTTTATCCTCATCCGCAAATATCTTGTCTTTGTGAAATTGAAATGGTGAGACTGTTATTATCTTTCCATCATCTTTTTTAACGATTATCACGTCTGTCCCATCTTCAAGTTCGTCAAATCCGATTATTGTACCTAACTCTCCGTTGACGTATCCTTCATCTTTGTTGTTTACAGTGAACATAACACGTGCGCCTGTTTTGAAGGACGCAATTTCTGGAATATTCTGGCTTTTCATGAATTCTCCAACTTCATTCTCAAACCCTTCTTCTAAAATCGTTGCAGTAGCTTTGGCTTCAAATGTTTCTCCCTTTAACTCCTTTAGCCTTGCTCTGTTGTATTTTTCCACTTCAACGTTAGTTGAAAAGAGTCTTACAGGAATGCTCTTATTTTGCCTTTCTTCAAGTGATTTGAGATAGCGAGTTACTCTTTCGGAATTGTCACCAATTCTTACTAAAGAGAGTATTTCCGTAAATTCTGTATCGTCAGTTCTCTTTACTTTGGTGAGTTCTATTGCTTTGAAATTCCAGTAAGGTGATTCAAAAGCAAATCCTTCTGATTTTACCGGTGGAAGCTGGAAGAAATCACCAACTGCCAATATAGGTATGTCTTTTGCTGAGAGTCTTAATCTGTAGTCTATCATTTCCATAAGTTCTTTACTTACCATCGATATTTCGTCGATTATAATCAAATCTGCAACTCTTAAACATTCCTTTATATTTTTTAAGAATATCTCATTTGCAGCTGCCTTTGTGACTCTCCTCTTTTCAGCTATCATGTCTATGTGCTTTTCATCGGATAGTTGGAGCTGTTCGATATCTTTGGAAACAAAGAATTTGAAGAAGCTATGTAATGTATCGCCACCAATTCTAAGTGCTGAAACACCTGTAGAACCAAGGAGTATGACGTTGTCAAAATGAGTCTTTATCCTGTTGGCCAAATAAGTCTTGCCAACACCAGCTGCGCCGGTCAAGAATATATTTGTGCCGGATTTTAGGTATCGAACTATCAATTCTTCGATTTCTCTATTCTCGGCTTCTGCATCTTTCGCCTTTTTTCTCACCAATTCTTTTTTCACGCATACTCCTCCCAACATCTTGAAATTTCTCGATTTATTTGGAATTACAATGAGTGATAAAGTGAGTGATAAATGGTATAATATTATTATACACTATGATTAAACATATATTGGAGCGAGTGTGTCTTGCCAATACTATAGACACCTTACAGCACGAATATCTGACAGGAAAGAAGTATTATACATTCTTTTGGAGGGGATAGATGTGGCTATAAACATTGGAAACATAGAAAAGTACATTAAAACAGGAAAGTTTAATAACAAGGTATTAGATGAACTGAGAGAAATGGTCTCTTTCGTCCTTAATAACAATCCCAAATTCCACGAATCACTATCTAACTACATCGGCGATTCGTTTTTGGATGACATAGTGAATGAGACATTTCCCAAGTTGGCTAAGGGACGTGATAAGATACCTTTGACAAATGCATTTTGGTACATTTGTGAGATTATCAAAAATGTTTGTGTTGATGTACTTAGAGAAAGAAATACACATGAGGGTAGAACAGTTCTTCCACCAAATGATGAGGAAACAGATGATGAAGAATTCTTGGTTCAAATTGTTCAAGAAAGTGGTGAGTATGATGATGAAAGTTTGGACGATATGTTAATTTCGACCATTAGTGAGGATGTTTTGAAATTACTTATCGATGCAGAAATAAAGGCGGAAAATCTGTGTTATTTCATTGCCAACATCTTTGATCATCCCACGAATTATCTTGCTGATAAAGGTAGAGACGCTCGATACAAGATAGTTGAGCGCACTAAAAAGGCATTGAGAGAATTTGCAAAGAAGTATTCTGTTGAAGAAGAGGTTATGGGGAGAGTCTTGAAACTCTACTATCAAACAATTTGCCTGCAATCCAATGGAGGGCAAGGCGTTCAACAAGGGAGCGATTGTCATGAGTAGTGAGAAGAGTATAAGGAAAGAAAGGAAATTATCAATACTACAAGAGGAGTTGAAATCATACAAATCATTCTTGAAAGGTGCAAGAAAAGCAAAATTCGAGCAAATTCAAAATGAGTCGATCGAATTGTCGGTCGGCGATATTGTAGTTATGTACGGCAGTATAATGACATATGGAATAGTAGTTGATATTTCAGAAACAAAATCAAAGATCGTGTTCTTGACAACAAATCTATTGCTTTCTAGTCAAAAGGCGTTGAAGCTGAGAATCAACCACTTGGTGAACACGGTTGCAGTATCGCCGATTGATCTGTCGATACCTAACGAGAAGATAAGATTGTGTGCTGAAAAGATTGGTCGCATTCCAGAGAATCTACTGAAAAAGGTGTTGGAAAACCACGATGTGCTCAAGAGAATAGAAAATGGGGAGGTTGCACAAGATTTATTCGGTGATATGCAACCCCAGACATTTGGGAAAACAATCCAAGAGTACTACAATTTGGAAAGGTCCAGAATTTTGGAATCTCTTGACTTAGACAATCAAAAGAACGTTGTAAAAATAAGATTCACCGATTATTTCCGAAAGGAAGAGTTTGTAAAACAGTATGCGTCTTTGCTTGCAGCTGAAAATGTATCAACCATTAGTGGTGATGGTTATATACTCGAGCTCGACGCCGAGAACAATGCACTGAAAATTTACTTTGACGATAGATACGTAAGTACTTTGGGAGAAATAGAATTCAACGGAAAATTGGTCTATTCAGGTGAGATTCCAAGTATCCTTGAGATAATCGATGTTCCGATGATATTACCAGGATTGGCTAAGGAATTGATAAGAATAAGGAAAAGATGAAAAGAAATTCGAAACAGATATCAAGAATTTCATATAGATAGAAATGCTTCAATATATGAGTATGCTTCGTACAAGTAGGATTATAATCCACGCCAACCAAATTCGATGTTAGCACTGAGCTGTAGTTTTGTGTTGTCTCGTAGCGTATCAAAACTTATTGATACGAATTTTTGTTCATTTACATGAGCAGTACTGGTTGAAGCAACGGTGTATTTATAAGTTGTTATGGCATTAGAAAGCGACACCTTTAATGTGAATACATTGTCTATCGTCGCTACTGTTTTGTTTGATGAAGCATCCAATATATCACTGTGAATGTCATTCCAAAATCCACCATTGACAGTTAAGTATTTTGCCCATGCATTGGCACTAGATGTAACTATTAATTTTGAATAGGAATTATCGATGTATTTCATAACTTGCTGATTCGCGTCTATTACTTCTTTCATTACGCCAGCAATTAGAATTGCTATTAAACCTGAAAAAAGCAAGAGTATGAGGGCAATAGAAGTACTCAAAAAACCTCGTCTCATTGCGTCACCACCTACCTAATTAATTTTCTCATTATAATCAACCATTTAGCATGAATATTCTGCTTTTTTCGATCGAAACAGGTTTTTGATATGGCCCAGTTGATTCCCATTTTACGTAAAATCTAAGTCCTATAACCGACTGAGGGTTGAAGCCAAGAGTCTTTTTGGCATCTGAAATTTCCTTTTCCAATGTTG
>Ga0116187_1001878_pt1 | contig 21399 bp, 13 predicted proteins | sample AD_JPNNA6_MetaG_FD_89755 | JGI IMG/M metagenome (GOLD analysis project Ga0116187, IMG submission 89755) | Active sludge microbial communities of municipal wastewater-treating anaerobic digesters from Japan - AD_JPNNA6_MetaG | ecosystem: Engineered > Bioreactor > Anaerobic > Digestate | place... | reverse complement strand
TTTCAGAAATTGACTGGTCGTCCGGAACATATAAGCTGATGACAGCAATAGACCCGGAAGGTGGAACGAATTATACCATCACGGGAAGTTCTCAGATATTGAGTGTTCCGTATGCATTACATGCTAAGACAGCTGAAAGTGTAACCGGAACAAAAACCTACTCCGTAGGCGACTTCGCTCATGGCGGTATTGTATTCTGGGTGGACGGAACCGGACAGCACGGGCTTGTTTGCGCTAAAGTAGACCAAAGCGACGAAGTAAGATGGTATGCAGGCACCAACGGTAGAACGCAAGCCAAAGGAGATGGCCCATATGCAGGCAAAGCCAATACTTCCATTATTATTTCAGCTCAGGTTGCAATAGGTGATGATGGCAGTACTTATGCGGCACGTATTTGTAACGAATTACAAATAACTGAAGGTGGTATAAGTTATGGCGATTGGTACTTACCCTCAAAAGAAGAGCTGAACCTGATGTATCAAAATAGGACAAAAATTAATGCTACTGCAGCTTCGAATGGAGGCAGCAGTTTTGCTGGTGCCTACTATTGGAGTTCTACGGAGGACAATACCAACCTCGCTTGGATTCAGAGCATCAGCAATGGCAGCCAGCTCAACTTCAATAAGTACAGCACATTTAGGGTGCGTGCTGTTCGGGCTTTTTAGTTCATTTTACACTATCAGGCTATACCCGAGTCTTTCAACCCATCTTCCTGGAAGGTGGTTGTTGAGTGTAATTCTTCAGCTAATTTAGCGTTATCAACTTAAGCTGAAAAGCTTTTTTTATTAATTCGGCAGTATTTCTTGCTTCCAGTTTGGATAACAGGCTTTTGCGATATGTATCCACAGTATAGATACTGATATTTAGTTGCAAAGCTATTTCACCATTGGTATAACCGTCTTTGATTAATTCAAGCACTTCCTTTTCTCTTCTTCCCAGGACGATATTTTCAGTAACATGAGTTTCAGCCGCATGAAGTGTTTTCGCTACTTCAAACGGAAGATAGGTCTTACCTATGGAAGCCAGATGAATAGCTTCAGTGAGTTCTTTTTGGCTGGCATTTTTTAGTACATAACCCGATGCGCCATTATCTATCATCTCTTTGATATAACTCGCCTGATTAAAAGTGCTGATTCCCAGAATTGCCATTGAAGGATACCTGGCTTTTAGTTCTTTGCATAAATCAACACCACTGCCATCGGGCAGATTGATATCTAACAGCAGGACATCCGGCTGTCTGTTTTTCAAAAAAGCTTTACATGATGCTACAGTTGAGGCAGACCCTATCATTTCGATATCTCTGTCGTTGGCAAGCAACGAACGAATGCCTTCTACTACCATGTAGTGATCGTCGGTGATGAATACCTTTATCATTTAAGTGATATTAAATTCCAGATTAACAGCAGTGCCACTTTGGGGTGATGACTGCAAATCAATTTTTCCATTGAGCAGTTCCACCCTTGAACGGATATTCCGCCAGCCCATTCCGCCTTTTTCCTCACTGAGCTTGGTATCAAAACCTCTCCCGTTATCTTCCACATTTACAACCAGTTTCCCATTTTCATTAAATAACTGTACCAGGGCCTCAGTTGCCTGTGCATGTTTGATAACATTGTTCAATAATTCCTGAACAATGCGGTAGATTGCAATTGCAGGTGATTTCTCAATTTCCCTTTTTTCCATTCCCATAGATTGGTAAACCACCTTCACCATTCCCGATTTGTTGATTTCGGCAATGTAATCTTTCAACGCTGCATCTAATCCATACCTGACTAAGGCTTCGGGCATCATGTTATGTGCAACCCGCCGCATTTCCTGAATAGAACTGTCCAGCATATCCATGCTTCTTTCGAAAGCCTGCCGGTTTTCTTCGGTCATAATTAAGTTCCCCTTCATATCCTGTAATGAGTATTTTATTCCTGATAACATGCCGCTCAACCCGTCATGAAGATCTTTTGCCAATCTGGCCCTTTCCTGTTCTTCTCCTTTCAATACGGCTTGTGCAGCGTTCAATTGTTGTTCTTTTTCCAATTCAATGATGTGTTGTTTTTGCAGTCTTTGTTTTTGATGATACGTCCGGTAGGTCAACAAAAGAATGACAGCGAGCGCCCCTGCCCCGCCTCCAAATAAATAATTCATGGTTTTCCTTTGCCTGATTTCCGCTTTCTGCAACTGGATGGTACCTTCCTTTTTTTCTGTCTCGTATTTTTTTTCAAGATCTGCTGTCACCTCGTGTATCTCTTTATTGGAGATCGAATCCTCAACTTCTTTAAGCATCTCATGATAATTCAATGCCTTTTCATATTTCCCCCAATCTTTGTACAGTTTATACAGATCTTCCCACAAGACACTTTTTTGAGTGAGCTCACCCGTTTGTTCAACCGCTGAACTTGCATCCAATAGGATTTTTTCAGCTTCAGCAAATCTTTTTTGAAGCCTGCGGATATTACCCATCTGCATTAACGACTGATATTTGCTGAATGTAAGCCCGTTCGCATCTGCAAATTCATAGGCAATCTTAAATTCATCATAAGCTTCTTCATATCTTCCTACATTACTATAAACACCTCCGGCAACAAGATGATAGCCAAAAGCCATATCCGGATCCAGATCATGACCTTTTTCATAATAAAGCTTCGCACTATCCACATATTTGGTAGCTTCTTCGTATTTGTCCGCATCCGACAGGCCATAAGCTATAATGTAATAACTAAGAAAAATATCTCTGTCCGACTTCATTGATCTGGCATAGGCAAGGCCTTTCCGTGCATACTCTTCCTGTTTTTCATGATTCTGCAATTCACTGAATAGAATAGCGAGGTTTAAGTATGATTTTACAATGTTGCCGGTATTGCCGACTTTTTCGTACAGTTCGGTTTGCCGGATCTGATATTCAACAGCCTTTTCGAAATTATTCATAAACCTGTAGGACCCTGCCAGTGTTCCGTAAATCTGCGCCTTCCGTAATGATACTCTTTCGTCATCACTTTTTTCCAGATAAAGCAAAGCACTGTCCCCAGACAGTTTTGCCTCCTGATATTTTCCCTGTGCCTGATTAAAGGAAGATAGTTCAGAATAGGCTTCAGCAGTTTCAAAATTCAATTTTTTTGTTTTTGCAAAATCTATGGCCTCTCTGTAAGCTGTGCGGGCTCTGGCCGTGTCAACGGTTTCCAATAAGGTGGCCAGTTTTCGCATGTTAAAAGCCCTGCTTGTATCAGGCATTTCTTTTTTGAGCAAGTTGATAACAGTATCAATTTGAGGGGTCTGTGGCTTAGCTTCAACCCCCAAAAACAATATCAACAATAAAAACAAAAGACGCTTCTGATTCATTTTCTTTTCATGCATTCAATTACAAATAAACAAAACCTGCAATAAACTCCTATCCCTCTTTTTGGGGAGTCGGCCACCAATTATACACTTTTTAAGAAAAAAAGATCAGCATGCTTGTTATTATATGTGAATATTAAAGTGGTTTATGCCAGATCGAACTCAATACTCACGGCTGTTCCGTGATCGGCGGATGATTGGAGGTCGATTTTTCCGTTGAGCAAATCCACTCTCGACCGGATATTCCGCCAGCCCATACCGCCTTTTTCTTCGCATAGCTTTGTGTCAAAGCCTTTACCATTATCTTCTACGTTTACAACCAGTTTGCCATTTTCACTGAAAAGCTGCACCAGCACTACTGTAGCCTCTGCATGCTTGATAACATTGTTCAATAATTCCTGAACAATACGGTAGATGGCAATAGCCGAGGATTTTTCAATGTTTTTGTTTTCCATACCCATGGATTGATAAATCACTTTTACGATACCGGTATGGTTTATTTCGCCCACATAATCCTTCAGTGCGGCATCCAGGCCGTACCTGACCAATACTTCAGGCATCATATTGTGAGCTACTCTGCGCATTTCCTGAATAGAACTGTCGAGCATGTCAATGCTGCGTTCAAAGGCCTGCCGGTTTTCTTCGGTCATAATCAGATACCCTTTCATATCCTGTAATGAATATTTTATTCCTGACAGCATGCCGCTCAGTCCATCGTGCAAGTCTTTCGCAAGCCTGGCTCTCTCCTGTTCTTCTCCCATCAATACGGCTTGTGCAGCACTAAGCCGCTGTTCTGTTTCCAGTTCACTGATGCGTTGCTTTTGTAATTTTTGCTTTTGATGATAATTGCGGAAGCCGAGAATTATGATAGTGATAAGACCCAATAATCCGCCACCAAGAACATAGTTGATGGTGTTTTTATTTTGTATCTGAAGTTGCTGAATCTTTTTTTCATCTCTGAGAGCCATGATCTCTCTATCCATTTTGTCAACCCTGAAGCGGGTTTCGAGCATGCTTATTTTGTTTTTGACATTATCCGAACTTAATTTATCTGCCGCATCTTTAAAAAGCTGATGATATTCATAAGCCTTTTTATAATCGCCCTGTTGCGCGTACCACCATGCATAAAACTCATATACATCGGGCCATACGGGAATTATATTGTTTTCTTCAACAATGCGGTGAAGAGAAGTAAGCGTTGTGATAAAGCCCTTGTCTCCGTTATCTTTCTGGCAACCGGCCAGGCTGGTTAACGCGGTTACCTGCAAATTAACTTCACCGGCAATTTTTGCGTAATGAAGCGCCTTATTGTACAGTTCGATTGCCTTTTTGGGATTCTTATAATAAAACTCCTCCACATCGGCGGCATTGAGGTAGTAAACATAGAAACTTCTGTCATTGTTGAGGTCTTTGACGATCTTCCATGCTTCTTTTAAAATTGAATCGGCCGGCGGATAATTGTCTATGTCTGCATAATAGTTTGCCCTGTTCATTAATTGTGTTGCCAACAAGCGCTTATCATCAAAAATGCGGGCATACTCAATGGCCTGCGACGAATATTCCAATGCTTTATCCGGAATATTCAGGGCCTGATAACAAAGGGATAATCCGTTGGTTACAATCACCACGGATTTATTATCCAGTTCGCGGAATATTTTTTCGCCTGCCAGAAAATCGGATACAGCCTTCTCATAGTCACCCAACCGGTAGTAAAGGTTGCCCCGGTTATTATAAAGGTGGCCGTTATTCAGCCGCATATCCCTGGAGGTATCATCTTTAATAAGCGCTTCAGCCGAATCAGCATACAGAAAGGCAGTTTCGAATGCGGCAACGTTTTTATAATAAATTAAGCCCAGTATGTAACCCGTCGTAATCCCCCATTTAAAATTTATTTTTTTGCTGAGCCGGATCATCTCTTTAAGGTAAGGCTCCATTCCCGAAGTATTGTCATAAACCGCAACTTTCATGTATTCATAAAGCGCTTCCACTTTCAGGCTGTCGGTCTTCGCAAGATCAATCGCCTTTTTCAAACTGTCTGTCTCACTTTTCTGAGCATCAGAACTTACGTGAAGCAGCATGGATAACACGAGTGAAACGACGATTCTCCGAATCATATTTATGAAATAAAATTATTTAAACCGCGGCATTGAATAATTTAATATTACAAATTAACTCTTTTTGGCACCTTTTCCCATTCCCCTTTTTAAGGGAGTCAAAAGTAAAATTTTCACCTTTTTAGGGGAATGAATGTTTATCCGTGAAAACATAGTTTTGTAAATGATTGTTTACCGGATAATTTCGGTAACGGAAGACAAACAGAAAAAAACAAAAACCGTATTATTATGAAATTCAATCTCTACTTTGTTAAGACAATCTCTCTTCTCTTCTTTCTGATCATTTGTAATGAGGCTTTTGTTTTTGCTCAGAGTCCTTCGCTCACTGACACGGTGCCTTATAGAACCCTCTGGAACGTAGGTCCTAATAAACAACTATACCTCACGACGAATGGAGAGGTCCAATACTACTAGGAAAGAACTACCAGTACGGGCTCAGAATATCTGGGCAGCCCGAAGGGATCAGGCAGCACGCAGTTCACTATATTTATTGATTTCCCGGAAGAAGGTACTTACCGCATCTGGTTGTATCCCATCGGAGCACATCCCTTTACCAGTGTGACTTTTGGAGGAAATTATCCTTACAGAGACAACCTGTTGCGGGTAGAGCAATGGGGGAAAATACAATGGACATCTTTCGAGAGTGCTTATCAGGCATGTAAGAACTTAAGTTTCATAGGTGTAACAGATATACCGAACCTTGAGAATGTAGGCAGTATGGCCTATGCATTTGCTTTAACCGAGATAGAAGACATCCCCCATATACGGGGATGGCAAACCGGTCATGCAACATCTATGAGGAGCATGTTCCATAATGCCAGAAAATTTAATGGGGATGTTTCGAATTGGAATGTTATGAATGTAACAGATATGAGGAGCATGTTCGAGGGCGACAGCAGTTTCAACCGTAGTATTCGAGGATGGGATGTGAGAAAAGTTACAAACATGACGTCCATGTTTGCAGGCGCTGTGAATTTTAATTCAGACCTGGATGCATGGGATGTGGATAATGTTACCGATATGACCTCAATGTTTCAGGGCGCACTCAGTTTTAACGGGAATATTGTTGGATGGCGCGTAAAAAATGTTAAAAAAATGAGGGCTATGTTTCTGAGAGCTAACTCGTTTAATCGCAATATAAGTTCATGGGATGTAAGCTCGGTGGAAGATATGGAACTCATGTTCGACAATGCACATTCGTTTAATCAGGATTTGGGGAAATGGCATTTAAAGAGTCTCGAAGGAGGAAAAATTACATTCGACCGTTCCGGCATGAGTTGTGAAAACTATACGAATACACTCAAGGGATGGGCCAGGCAATCTAATGTACCATCGAATATTACCGTTAGCGCAGCATATTTGGGATACAGTAATAATCCCGTTTTTCTTATCGATAGAGAGCGTTTGCTGTACAGATATAATTGGGTGATTTCAGGCGACTCACCAGGTGCTTGTAATGTGTCGATTGCTTCGGATGATTTTATAACAGTTTGGAATACGCAGTATTATGACAATAATGATAAAACAGTGACCTTACCTGTCAGAGGGCGCTATCTTGCCGTGTGGGAAGAAGTAAGCAACCCGGCAAATTCCGGAAATACTGAAGTGATATCAGGAAGACTAACCCTGACTTTTCCCCATCCGGGCACCTACCGGGTGTATTTGAGGGCACAATTCATGCCCGGAGATAGTACCCTTAACAGGGTCAATTTTAGTGAAATAAATGATGCTGCCAAACTGATCCGGCTGGAAAACTGGGGCAATGTTCCATGGACTTCTTTTGAAAATGCATTTGCCGGCTGTTTCCTGATGAAGGTTACCGCCATGGATTTACCCAATTTGAATTTCGTAACATCTATGAACAGCGCCTTTAGCGGTACAGGCTTTGATTCGATTCCCCGGTTCAATGAATGGGATGTCAGCAGGGTAACAGATATGGGGAACATGTTTATCTATAATTCAAAGTTTAACCAGAATATCAATGGCTGGGATGTCGGTATGGTAGAGAATATGGAGGGGATGTTTCGTTATGCTGACCGGTTTAATCAGCCCCTCAATGACTGGGATGTAAGCAGTGTTAAGAATATGAGCAGCATGTTTGAATCTGCCTCTGCTTTTAACCAGGATATCAGTTCCTGGGATGTTGGAAATGTGACGAATATGGAGAGTATGTTTAATAGTGCTGAATCGTTCAATCAACCATTAGACACCTGGGATGTAAGAAGTGTAACCAATATGGCATTTATGTTTCTTTATGCAGAGAATTTCAATCAGGATCTCAATAGTTGGGATGTCGGGATGGTTGAAGATATGAGTTCTATGTTTAACCAGGCATTTTCCTTCAACGGGGCTGTTGGCAACTGGGATGTTGGTAGTGTCATCAAAATGCCCTATCTGTTCTCAAATGCCACTTCCTTTAATCAACCTGTAGGATCCTGGGATATGAGAAATGTTGAAGATATCACAGGTTTGTTTAATAATGCGGAATCCTTTAATCAACCCCTGAATGACTGGAAAATAAATAGTGTTACATCACTGGAAAGTTTGTTCAGGTATGCATCTTCATTCAATCAACCCATTAACAGTTGGGATGTGAGTAATGTCTCAAGCTTCAAATTATTTATCGAATACGCATCTTCCTTTAATCAATCGTTGGCTGACTGGGATTTGAGTGGTATTGAAATCGATCCGGATTCTAGCCGTTTTGATATTTCTTTCTCAGGCACTGCTTTAGATTGTATTACCTACAGTGAAACACTGAAGGGATGGGCAGCAAACCCGAATACTCCGGATGGAGTTAAACTCGATGCAACCGGTCTGGGTTACAGCGGTGACGACGATGTGATTGATGCCAGGAATTACTTACGCTGGGAATTAGGGTGGCTAATAACGGGTGATTACATAGGTGATTGTACAACACCGGTTGAGGTCACAGCATTTATCACTGTCTGGAAAACGGATGCTGTATCGGAAGAGGGAAAAAAACAAGGGGCAAAAGGAAACCAAAGCGAAGACAACGAAATTGTAATTCCTGCCTTCGGTAATTTCATCTATACATGGGAACAACTGGATAATGATGGTAACCCTACTGGCCTTACCGGTTCCGGTACAGGCAGTGGACGAACAGTCGTTACTTTTCCCGAACCCGGTAATTACCGTGTTATGATGGAGAATGATAAAAATAGTTCTTTCCCTTTGGAGGGAATTTCATTCTTTGCAACCTCTGGTGATCCATTGAAGTTAATTGAAATTCAACACTGGGGTAAAATGAAATGGGTGACCATGGGTTTTGCCTTTTACGACACAGAAAATCTTCAAATAACGGCAACAGATATTCCTGATGTATCAAATGTTACCGATATGTGGGGAGCATTTTATAATTCGGGTATCAGCACAGTACCCAATATGGGTGATTGGGATGTAAGCAAGGTTGAGTATATGGGTGAAATGTTTGCAGGGGCACATAATTTTAATCAGCCTATTGATAATTGGGATGTAAGTAGCGTTACGAGTATGGATAACCTTTTTAAAGATGCTACTGCCTTCAATCAGCCACTGAATAGCTGGAATGTCAGCAATGTAGAGAATATGTCGGGAATGTTCGAAAATGCAGAGAACTTTAATCAACCCATCGGCAGCTGGAATGTTTCGAATGTTACGGACATGAGTTCAATGTTTTATCAGGCTTACGCTTTTAACCAGCCAATTGGTGATTGGGATGTTAGCAATGTAAATAATATGAGCCGTATGTTCTGTTTCGCACGCAATTTCGACCAGGATATATCCGGATGGGATGTAAGCAATGTCATAAGCATTAATAACATGTTTTGGGGTGCAGCTGACTTCAATCAACCCGTGGGTAACTGGGATGTAAGCAGCCTTGAGAGCATGGTCGGGGCTTTTAATTATGCTTCATCTTTTAATCAATCACTTGAAGGATGGAATTTAAAGAGCCTGAAACACTCAAATAGCAGCTCTTATGATATAGCTCTTGCGTATTGTGCCATGGATTGCATTAATTACAGCCGCACGTTGCGGGCTTGGGCAGCCAATCCTGAGTCGCCTGCGGGTATAGTTTTAGAGGTAACGGGGATGAGTTATAGTCCGGATGTATCAGCTTATCGTGATTTTCTGATTAATGATTTAGGCTGGACAATAACAGGAGATACAGAGGGTAATTGCAGTGTCGGTACTTCTGTAAGCGTTTACCCTGTGTTTGCAGATAATACTTCTGTAAACGTTTACCCTAACCCTGCCCGGAGTGTGGTTACGGTTTCAGGATTATCCGGAAGATCAGTCATCAAACTGATGGATGTAACAGGGAGAGTATTGCAGACCATGTCTACAAGTAGCCCGTCAGAAAAAATAAACGTATCTCAATTGGTGAAAGGAGTTTATCATCTGGTAATCACTTCTGAAAGAGGGTATTCAACTACGAAGAAAATCGTGAGAGAGTAGGTTTCAGGTAACAGATCCGTAACAAAAGGCTTCCGGCTGTAAAAGGCCGGAGGCTTTTTTTTTAGAGCAAAACAGGTAACACTCAGATAGCTCGTGAGTAGTCAAAGCCTTTCGTTCACTCCTTTATTTAGGGGAGTAAAAACAAAAAAATTCACCTTTTTCAGAGAATAAAAAACTTTGGAAGTCTTTTCAATTTTGTATTGGAGATCACTGCTGTCCGGTTCAAATGCAATTTCGATAATTCATGAGATAGTTGGCAGCAAATACAATCACAAACCATTGAATATAAGATATGTGAGGAGCTATAGTTATAAAAAATCTGAAAGATTAAACACTGAAAGCGATTTTTTTTTGAAATCGAAAAACCATCATTTTATCCTAATATACTATAAATATGCAACATACAAGGCTTAGCATAATTTTAACCGGACACTACTGATTGGAGATATCAAAAAAACAGAAAATTTTCAACCAACTTAAACTTAAATAAAATGGAAAACATTCTCTCTTTCAGGTTTGGAAAAGACGGCTACGGATCTGTTTTACTTTCGCTGATAATGGCGATAATCCTTATTTCATGCTCAAAGTCAGCCAACGTACCGGAAAATTATAAATCCCGGGCATCACGCGGTTTTATGGAAGAATGATGAAACCACATTACTGAATGAGGGCGGTGGCGATGTGTCTGTTTGTGGTTATAGCTCCTTTGACAGGAGTCTGCCATCAAATGTGTATCTCAAAAAAGCAGTCCTTTGGAAAAACGGGTAATTTATTGAACTATCTGACGGAAGTAGGGCTGCTGAGGCTATGGCTCTCTATGTTTCGGGAAATAATGTCTATACGGTGGGTGTGCGAGAGGGACGAACAAAGCTATTACTTTGCCACCCTAAGGTTCTAGGCCGACATTTCTGTCCAGGCACAATCTTTAGGACTTTTTCCGCCTTTGCAGCGGCAGTTCAATCCTCAAGTTTTTTGGTGGGAATCATTCTTTATCAATTGGACCCGTTAATCATCACCGACATAAGGGTTTGCCATATGTCTACTCCCCTAAAAAGGGGATAATTTTTTTTCAATTTTCACCTTTTTGGGTGATTGTTCAAAATTCACAGTTAAAGCAGCTTTGTACAGACAATATTGGAATATCTATCGAAATCATATTAAATAAAAAGGACTCTATTACTAAAAAAAACAAAGAACATGAAAACATTATTCATTTTTCTGGCTTGCAGTCTGTTTTGTCTGAATACAACCCAGGCACAGTTTATCAAAGAATTAAAAGAAAAAGTAAATAAGACAGTTGAAAATGCAATAGACAAGAAGCTGGATAAAACAGCAAAAACTTCGGACAAGTCTTCTGAAAGTACCGAAAAGAATAACTCATTTGACTCTGACGATAAATCGGAAAACAAACAGGTGGCTGGAACACAATCTGCCGGAGCGGGTTCTTACATAGTTTACAGCAGGTTCGATTTTATCCCGGGCAACACCATCCTGTATTATGACAATTTTGAGAAAGACAATATCGGAGAAACACCCGAGGGATGGATGACCACCAACATGTCGGAGGTAGTAGAGATAGAAGGATTAGAGGGAAAATGGATCACACTGGAGCCCAAGGGTGGAGCGGCGAATATTGTCCGCAGTAAAAAACAAAGCTGGGGCGATAATTTCACCATAGAGTTTGATATTTTCATGGAACCCGGAATGGAAGGTCAATCTGAACAATTGTACATCTACCTCGGTAATTCAGGTGGAAAAATGGTAAGTGATGAATCTCTGTTAAACGAAATATACAGGGGTGATGCCATCGAATTATATTTTGGAATTAACAAGAAGGATGGGACAATGTACGAGTTGACAAGCTATAGGAATGTTGCTGCCGACAAGCCGGGAAGTAAAACCAAATTCTCAAGTGATAGAGATATCAAAGTCAATTTCCTGAAGCCATTACACATGAGTTTTTGTGTGCAGGGCAAGAGGCTCCGTTTCTGGATGAATGAGAAGAAATATCTCGACATCAACAGTGCCATCAATCCTGATGCTATTCCTAACCTCCTCGGATTTAAAGGACATTATAACACCAATTCAAAGTTTTTCGTAAGCAATATCCGCATCGCCAAAGATGTTCCCGATACCCGTGCTGAATTCGATGACGGTAAAATCATCAGCAATCTGCTCTTCTACAGCGGCACTGCCAAGATGAAACCCGAAAGCCTGGGTGCATTGTTCGATATCAGCAAGGTGATCAAAGATGCTTCAGGCCCGGTCAGGATTGTAGGCCATACCGATTCTGACGGTGATGACGCACTTAATTTGAAACTGTCGCAGCAGCGGGCAGATGCTGTTAAAGATCTGCTGGTAAAAGAATATGGTATTGATGCTTCAAAACTGAATACGGAAGGCCGCGGTGAATCGCAACCTATAGCAGATAATAAAACGGCAGAGGGTAAGGCGCAAAACCGGAGAGTGGAATTCATTTTCAAACCGGAAGCGGATAATTATAAAAAAACGGCAGGTACTGCAAATGTTTCTGCACCGGCGGCTGAAAAGACAACAGCATCTGTAAAAAATAACAGCGAAACAGCTCATCTGAATAATGAACCGGGAAGTATGTCTCTGCAATCGGCTATCCTGAATACAACACTCCCCTATGCTCAGTTTATGACAGGGCCGAATGGCAATTATGTGTTGGCTGCCAGCAAGGAAGAAGGAAACAGCAAAGAGAATTTTATGAAAATCACCATAAAACCGGTCGGAGGAAAATTGGCGCCGGGGACATATCTTTTTGAGGTGCAGAACGCAAAAAATCCTTCGTTTAATGTAAAAGAGTTTCCTCAGATACAAGGGTCAGAAGCCGTTCTGTTATTTGGCAAAGACAATAAGCCCTATGTCGCCGGATTCGTGCCTTATATCTCTACCCAGCACGAATCCAAATATTATGACGATACAAATTTTAATCCTCCTGCACCATCTGATGCCTGCAAACTGGTGATTGAATCGGTAAAGGACGGAAAGGCAAGCGGGTACTTTGTTTTGGGTGTAAGAACGGATGGCAATAAAGCTGTAGTGGTGGGTGACGGTATGACAAGAACGATTACCGGTAAATATGAAGGGCAGATGAAAGGAACGTTCAGGGATTTGCCAATATATTAATAGTCGCTGATGAAACCTGATTTCCTCCAAATAAGATTATTATCAAAAAAATAAAACAAAAAATATGAAACGCTTAAATTTTATCGCCATTCTTTTTTCCTTTCTCACAATCATTTCCTGTTCAAAAGAGGATACAGCTACTCCTGAAGAAGGAAAACAATCAGCATATATAGTCGGCTATGAGATCATTGAAGGCAGAAAATCCGCCACAGTATGGAAGGATGGGGCGGCTACACACCTGAACGATGGCATTGACGATTCCGGACAGGCTATGTCAGTTTTTGTCAAGGATAAAGATGTTTATGTTGCGGGATATACCAGTCCGAAAACAGGGGGCAATTTAACAGCTACAATTTGGGTTAATAACACACCTCGTCCATTAACCTTTTCCGGTGATTATTCAATTGCCAATGCTGTTTATGTTTCAGGCAACGATGTGTATGTGGCGGGCTATGAAGTAAGTGGCAAAATAAGCACATCCATTATTTGGAAAAACGGTGTACCGGAAGCCCTTGACGCCGACGGATATACAACCTTGTTATATAATATTTTTGTTTCAGGCGGAGATGTATATGCGGTAGGAATGGGAACTGACAATACAACGAAAATAAGTTTTGCAGCATATTGGAAAAACGGGGTATTCACAAAATTGACAACCGGGGAAACCAATGCTTCTGCTAATGGCATTTTTGTGGAGGGTAATAATGTGTATATAGCCGGGAGTGAATATATAAGAGATCCTGTGGGCCATCTTGTACCTATTCTCTGGGTAAATGGGGTGGCAAACAGGCTGCCCGCCGGAAGTAACACCATTGCAAGAGCCACTGGTGTTTTCGTTGATGGTAAAGATGTATATGTGGTAGGGAACCAAGTCCCGCCAGGTGTGCCGCCAATGGCCATGATGTGGAAAAATAACAAAGAATTTTCCAGAGACGATCAGGCCAATTCAGCCGTGGCAAACGCAGTATATGTTTCAGGTGGAGAAGTGTTTGCAACAGGAATGACAACGCCGGATGCCAATTCCGGAATTCGTGCTACCTTCTGGAAAAATGGGCTGAATCAGAGGGAAGAGGTAAGCTCCAATAATTCTTGGGCTAATGGCATTTTTGTTACTGGTGGCAAAAAATAATACTGAATCACCAGGACACCAAGACACGATCCCCGATAGCTATCGGGACACTAAGAAAGAAAAAATCCTGGTAAACCCTGGCGCCTCCGTGCCTCCGTGGCAATAAAAAGAAGATAATGATGAAAAAACGTTTTCTGTTACTATTTGTTGGAGTACTTATAGCTATTTCATCTCCGGCACAGATATTAAAAAGGCTGGAGGAGAAAGTCAATAGAAAAATTGAAAATGCTATAGACAGAAAAGTTGATAACACCATTGATAAAATAGTTGACAAGATTACAGATCCGAAGCCTTCTGAAAAATCATCACAATCAAAAGGTGAAACTGAGGCCCATACAAAAACAACCCCGTCTCCTGATAATAAACAAGTGGTGAAAACTAAAAAACAAGTTGAACTTAGTAATGCTTCCGTACAAAATGAAAACCAGGATAACTGTGAGAAGGAAGCAGAAAAGAAAAAAGGCACATGGGTACAATCAGTTGTGTATAATTACGAATATCCAACCCCGAATGAAAAAAGATTTACTCCGAATATGGAGAGGGTTATGGATGCCATAGCTGACGTAGTTATCAAGACCAATCCTGCACCCGTCGGAAGCAAGGCAGAATGGGAAAAATGGTTTATCCGCAGCGGCGACACTGTTTCCACTCCTGATCGCTTTTTGCACTCCTATCAATTCGTCGGAAAGTTTCTGCCGTTTATCTGCAATTATGGAAAAGCAGAACCATACGGGATTACAGACACCTGGCTGTTTATAAGAGTCAACGCGTTTCATCATTCAGAAGTTACACAACAGCATCAGATCAATACCACCTTCGGTGATAAGGTGTTCTCACTTGGTAAGCAAGCCGGAACACTCGGTGGCTATCCCTATTTTGAGCCTGAACCTACAGGTATCCGACAGATTCCTGCAATAGTTTATCATTCTGTACTTATTCACCGCTCAGGCAAACTCCCTTACGTTCCTGTCACCAGGGGTGAACTGCTGGAGATGTGTAAGAAATGGATCACAATGGTGGAATCAGGCAAACAGAAAGCAACCGGTAATGCGGTTTCAATGCGTGCCAATCTGGACAGACTCTACAATCTGAACAAAGATGATCTGGATAAGCCTGCCATTATCCAAAAGGCAGCATGGGATTTCAACGAGCTCAGCAATATAGGCTCTGATACGCAAAATATTTTTACGACACCTGATAATGGTTACCAGTTGCTGAGGCCCGACTTTAGTTATGTGGACCAGTCGGTATCAAAGTGGAGGCCACAGTTTATGGTAGTTACCTGGTACAAAGTGGCCGGTAAACAAAATTCTGCGGAGCTGGATAAAGTGATGAGAGAGCAATTTGATTTTAAAAAGTTGGAAGCATTAATGAATTAAAAAACTCTTGTTATGAAACTATATTTTTCAATAATCCTGACCTGCTTTTTCTTTTCAGCTTTTGCTCAAAAGAATGTTGTGCCGGCAACATCTTCTCCATTAAGCGGTATCTCTCTTCCTGCCGGCAGCAAGCAGGACACAAGAGGAATCAGTGTTTCCGCTGCGCGTATATTATTAAATGAAGAGAGTAAAAAGATGGAAAGTACGATTGGTGACGTAGAGGTCTTTGTACTCCCTTCTGAAAAGGCATCGGGCTATTCGTCTGATGACCTTATCAACAGCCTTGAAGAGGCAGGATGGGAAATCTCTATCCTGCCAGACGACAACAAATATGCGTGGCTCAGAAAGGGCAACGAATTCCTGATAACTTACTTCAATACCGATAAAAACTCAACATCCCTGTACTTCGGCAGACCAAAATCCTTACCTCTTTTTGAGACTTCCACGGCCAACACAAACAATTCCGCCGTTCAGCCCGTCGCTCGGAAAAAATCTACCGTACAAGTTAATACTACTGCACAAAACGTGGCACCCGGCAACTTTGCTTTCTACATCACCAACTGGGATGACGGCTGGGTATCCACTATCCAGAGTGATAAAGTAGTAGTAACCAAAGGCAATGTCAAGGTGTATATCTATTTTCCGCTACAACACAATGATGAAACCAGGAGAGAGGGGCGCGATTATTTCTGGGATAATTATATAGCCCGGCAGTTCAAAATAATCAGTAAGCAATACCAGGATAAGGGAGAAGTTATCGGGTCTCTCAAACCTCCATATATAGAGGGCCAGGCCATTGATCCTGCTACCGGCAAGAATTGCTTTTTAGGCTTTTACGTTACTTCCGGATCGGGTATCATGTACCCAACGCTGGTGGTAGCGCCTGATGCGAATACTTTGTGGGCAAATTTCCCTAATGCCAATGATAACTATAATTCGGAAATAGCCGCCATGCGGGGGTATAACAAGTTTGCCATTGCTTTAAAAGATCTTGTTGGGGTGTGGAGTGGCAATGATGGCAGCGCTATGAATTACTACAACGCCTACACGGGAACTTATCTGGGAATGAGTGTGGCTGCATCTTCCGATGAGTTTACATTCAGTGCCGATGGCACCTACAGCAGTAAACATTCGGGCGCAACAGGCATGGTGGGCAATATGCAGACCTACTCACAAAACTACAAGGGCAAGGCGACTGTTTCTGACTGGGAAATAGTATTGCCAAACAGATTTGAGGGTAAGACCAGTACCTATTATGCATACTTTGAAGTGATACCGGGGGGGAGAGTCCTGCATCTTCAGGATAAACAGTATAAGGGAATGACGTATGTTCTGGTGAAGAAACAGTAATGGCTAAAAAATAAGTGTAAGATCATCGAAAATCCTGGAAGCTTAAAAGTAAAAATTACAACTATGCATAAACTTATTTTGCTTACCATTTTCTCCGTTTTCTGCATCACATTAAATGCACAGCAAAAACAAACCAAGGGAGAAAAGCCCCCTACCCGGAAGGAGATGGAAGAGATGATGAAAGAAATGCAGGAGGCATTGAACGACCCTGAAGTGCAGGAGATGATGAGGCAGGCCGGAAAGAATATGCCCGATTTTGACGCGCTGCAGAAAGCAGCGAAGATGGCCGGACAAAATAGTGCAGGAACACAAACGGCCCCACCGACTGAGATTACGGCAGCGGCTAAGGCCTCCGCCTTGAAACTAAGGCTGAATAACGCCAATCTCCAGAGCTATCTGGACGACCTCCATGCGAACGTGGATAAAATGCTTTCCAGAGGAAAAAGTGATTCACTCAATAAGGTAGTTGCCCAGTTCAAAGAACCTGAAATGATAGCAGAGCTGGGAGCAGCGTTATATTACAAAGACGGCCCGACAGAAGCTATATGGTTTTTGACCAGGGCAGCCTCCATGGACAAGTCAGATCACAGCACATTAAATAACATGGCTGCTATATTCATCATGACCGGTGCGGAAAATGTTGCCCTGCCTGTACTTCGCTATCTGGAAGCAGATCATCCTGAGAATACTACTGTTCTGAACAACCTTGGACAGGCTTTGTTTGGCCTGGGCGAGATTAAAGAAAGTAAGAGGAAACTGGAAGAGTGCCTTGCGATCTACGCGATGCACCCGCAGGCAAATATAACCATGTGCCTGATTCAGGAAAGCGAGGGTAAAGATGGTACAGAGAATATAGAAAAAAGCCTGGAGGGAGCTTTTACTGAGGAAGCCTGGGAAATGGCAAGGCAACGGAATATAAAATTTGATTATAGAAAATTTAAACCTGAGACCAGGGTAGATAGCTACGAATATTTTAACCCATTGAAATATTTGCCTCCGGCACAGAATTCAAATGTATATGAGTCTGCGAAACGCGAGGCAGAGTGGAATGCCTGGAGTAAAGAGATAAGTAGAGTCACCAAAATATTGTTGTTAGAAAGTGCCTCTTACGGAGAAAAATATGCAGATGATATAAGTAAGGGAAAGATAATTCCCTTTATACCTCCTCTCGCACTTAAGGCCCAGTTTATGGTAGAGATGTACACTCATGCCTATGCGCAGGCAGTTGATGAAGCAGTGCAGTACCATGAAAACCAATACCAGGAAGCTGTGCGGCAGATTAACAAAGACCTCTCCGGGGAATGGAAGGCTTTTAAGGAGCGTTATGAAGACGCGTTTGGTGAAGGAAAAGAAAATCCGTTTGATGCATATTGTGCTGATCGGGATAGGCTTAATAATCGGTACCTGGAACGTTTATCACCACTTAATGATCAGTTCAATGAATATTATGCCCAGAATGCCCGGTTACTGGCTGCTGAGGTTATGTACTGGCTGCCCATGTATCCCCTCCATCAAAATGCGAATAAGTCAGAGTACTACAAATATGCAGCGTGGGCAATAAACCCTCTTATGGTTTCAACCCCGTTTATACCAAAATGCAAAGCCGATAAGGATCAGGAAGCAAGTTGGCCCGAATTAGAGGTACCTGAGTTTGAGTGCCCGATTAATTTCAGGTTTAAGTTTAAGATAATGAAGATTTCAGCCAACTGTGATGTGTTCGGGTTGGAACTGACTCCGGTTCCTTATCTAGTGATTAATTACGACAGGAACTTTGTAAGAAAAACCTCCACTTTAGCATTTGGACCAGGAGTTTCCACAGATGGCATACCCGTTATTGACCAACTGGGAGGGGCAGCAGGAGCCAAAATTCAGGGATTTATAGAATGGGGCAGTAATGGAGTTAGTGACGTAGGTGTTTCTGCGGAAGCGGGTGTGGACGCCATTGGCGTTACAGATAAGGATGTAAAAGTCGTTGCAAAAATTGGTATCTCATCCGGACCGCAATTTACGCCAGTCTATCCCGGAAGCACAACCGGCAGTCAACCGGCAGGAAACAGTACTGTTTCATCCGGTCTTCGTAATTATGTATATCAGGCTAATTAACCAGCCAAAGTTGTAAAAGCGAATGAATTTTTACCGGTATGGTGACCAAAAGAAAATAGTAGTGAACCACAAAAACTCTATCCCGATAACGATCGGGTCACAAGGAATCACCTGGAAACAACTTCGGTGAAACAGAGTACCCTGGCAACAAAAACAGATAAATAAAAACTCATGCAAAAAAGATTATTACTACTGCTGTTCTTCTTCGCAGGTTTTCACTGCTTTGCCCAGCCATGTGATCCGAGAGAATTGGCAGTCCGTCCGGGCAAATGGAAAGGGCCCCACTTTGGATCCACTTCAGCGGTTCCCGCAGCAACTGTTCAAAAAGAGAAGATTTTGTTAGCGCAGTTACAAAAAAGGTTTCAGGAATTCTACAAACCTATCGGACTTGTAGTTTCTTATTCTTTTGTAGTGGGTTTACATGGCGCAGACTATGATATAGCAGGTGCCAGGAACTGGCCTGCTTTGCCTTATCACTACGGCAGCTATTTCCTGGAGTATTGGTGCGATCCCGGCACCGGCAAAGAACTGGTAAATGGTGAAGGTGAGACCAGCACCTACTTAAATATTTACGTTAATGATATGTGGCCCATTGCCCATATCGAACCACATGAAATGTATGACAAAGACGACATCAGCAAGCCGGGATGGGATGCCCTGTATGCACAACCCGAAAAGTTAGCCGAAGGATATTACAGATTTGACCTGTTGCCTAATGACCGCAATAGGTTTTATCCTAACGACAGCTACGAGGCCTGGTTGATTACCTATGATGATAAACTTCCCTATATGCCTGTGCCCAGAAAAGAGTATCTGTTGTGGCTTCAAAAGAATCTGAAGGAAAAGATAAAAAAGAATGAATTAAACCGAAGTTATTACGGCCCTTATCTCGAAAATATAGAACGGTATTTATCAGAGAATGACGAGGAATCTTTAAGTCAACCGACCTATGCAGACGATCATGAATTGAACCATATCTTTACCTCCTTCAAAAAAGAAGGTGAAGGGATTTATATCATCAAACCCAACCTGGATTATTACAACCGTAAACTATCCCAGTCTGCTCCTCAGTTCTTTGTAGTGGAAACAAGATGCCGGAGATTGGAAGATGAAGTCTATAGAAATGGCATTGACGATGCGCGTAAAGCGATTGATATTGATATGTTGAAAGGCCTGCTGGGCAAGGAAATTTCGATGGCCCCCTGAAAGGTGTGAATTCATCTAATCTCCTTTATCACTCGTCTTCTGAGCAAGCGTTTTCGAGGATTCACTATACGTGTTTCTAAAGTTTAAAGTTTCAACCAAAGCCTCCCGTGAAAAACCTTACGGGTTATGCCCACATACATACCCAACGCAAAACCTGCAAGGTTGGGACTAAGTACAAAGCCTGCGTAAAACTTATAAGGTTTAGCCAGGGCCAATACTCCCTTTTTTAGGGGAGCTTACTCAACGAATTTTCACCTTTTTCAGGGAATAAAAAACTTTGAAAGTCTTTTCAATTTTGTATTGGAGATATTATTTCAAACAACTTAAACTTAAATAAAATGGGAAACATTCTCTTTTTAAGGTTTCGAAAAGACGGCTATGGATCTGTTTTACTTTCGCTGATAATGGCCCTAACCCTAATTTCATGCTCAAAGTCAGACGACATACCGGAAACCATTATTCCGGATGTTTATGTGGCCGGCTATTTTATAAATTCCGGGTATCATGCCGTTTTATGGAAGAACGATGAAGCTACATTACTGAATGAGGGCGGTGGTGATGAATCTGCGGCATGGGATGTTTCTGTATCCGGAAAGGATGTGTATATAGCAGGATACATAAAATACGGTGATGTTAAGCAGGCTACCTTGTGGAAAAACGGGACCAACATCACTTTGTCAAGCAGTAAAAGTATGGCTAATACCGTTTTTGTATCAGAAAAAGATGTATATGTAGCCGGATATGGTATAGACGCAGGAAATACGTACTCCACACCTAAACTTTGGAAAAACGGTGAGGAGTTCAGTTTACCTATTGAAGGATATCTGGGGTATGCAAACGATGTATTTGTTAAGGGAAATGATGTGTACGTATGTGGGTGGAGTAACTGGGATAAAAGTTACCCTTCCAATATATATCTCAAAAGAGCTGTTCTTTGGAAAAACGGGGAATTTATTGAACTGTCTGACGGCAGTAAGACTGCTGAGGCTACGGCTCTCTATGTTTCAGGAAATGATGTCTATACGGTGGGTGCGAGAGGGGACGAATATCATTATTACTATGCCACCTTGTGGAAGAACGGAAGTGCACAATATCTTAGTTCCAAAAAAGTTTTTGGCATTCCGGAGGCTTATGGTGTTTTTGTCTCGGGGAATGACGTATATGCAGTCGGGTATGATTA
>Ga0116187_1001871_pt1 | contig 21448 bp, 19 predicted proteins | sample AD_JPNNA6_MetaG_FD_89755 | JGI IMG/M metagenome (GOLD analysis project Ga0116187, IMG submission 89755) | Active sludge microbial communities of municipal wastewater-treating anaerobic digesters from Japan - AD_JPNNA6_MetaG | ecosystem: Engineered > Bioreactor > Anaerobic > Digestate | place... | reverse complement strand
CGAGGTGGAGGAGGAGCGGCGCGTCGTCTACGTCGGCGTCACGCGTGCGCGCGACGCGGCGTTGTTCACCGTGGACACCTCCACCGGGTTCGTCCATCCCTTCTTGCGAGAGCTGGTCGAACCGCCGGACCCCGGCGAGCACGAGACGCTCAGCGCCTGGCTCGCCGAGGAGAGCGACCCCGAGCTGCGCCGGCGCCTCACCGACCGCCTCGGCGAGATCGAGGTCCTCTTCCCCGAGCTCGTGCCGCCGACGCCGCCGGGGCCGTAACCCCCGGGGCGCCGGCGGTCGACACGGCGCCGGCTCCGCACCCCGATGCGACCCCGGCCGGTCGCCTCAGTCCCCCTCGGGACCGCTCCCGGCGTTGCGGCGCTTGCGGGCGACGATCACGTTGGCCATGAGGGCGGCCGACGGTTTGGCGGATTCGACGTCCGCCAGGCACATGTCGTCCAGCTCCGACCTGAGTGCGAAGTCCATGGCGACGCCCTTCTCCGCGAAGTAGGCGGCGGCCGGCCTGGCGTGCCGCTCGCTGCGCAGCTCCGTGCGCTGCAGGTAGTAGTGGCTGATCATGTGGAACACGTCGCCCTCACCCCAACGGAACCACACCGCGACCGGCGCCTCACCGTACTTGCGGCCCAGCTCGCGACTAGAGATGAGCACCCGCACGCGCTTCTGATCGACCACTGTGATGGGGTAGGACTGCACCTCCAGCCACCACTGCGGATCGTCCTCGCCGTCCATCACCCCCTGCAGGTAGATGTTGTCGGGGTCGTGGACTTCGATGCGCACCACGTCGTCCGGGGTGTTTCGTCCGTTGTAGGCGAGCACCCCGGGGAACGCGGGCTCGATCACGTACCTGAGCGCCCAGTCGGTGGTGAACAGGCTGCCGCCCGCCTCCACGAAGCGACGGATGCGTACGACGGCTGCGTCGGACACCTGCCCGGGGCAGTTGACGATCAGCAGCTGCTCTGGCCGCAGCCTCAGGCGGTCCAGGTCGCCCGGCTGGATCACGCTGTGCGGCACATCGAGCGCGCCGAGCACGGATTCGACGTGGTCGTAGGCGCCGGCGACCACGACCACGTCGCCGGCCTGGACGGACTCGAGCGCACGCGCGCGCTCCGGCGCATCGCGACGCAGTCGCTCACGGGTGATGGTCGCGGCGGCTCTGTACGCCCTGGCGCGGATGTCGTCTCTCATGGTCTCCCCCTTCTGTCGACTCGACTCCCGTGCGAGACGCGCCTCAGCGCATCTTGCGGCGCCGCGCCCGCTCGCGCGGATCGGCGATGCGCCATGCCGCTCCCGTGCCGCCGGCGTCGCGGGCGTGGTGGTCCGCCCGGGTCTGGCCCTCCGCCCCTCGAGCGTCCCCGGTGCGGAAGAACGCGGCGTGCACCACGTGCCCCCTGTAGACGAGCACGGACCCGAGCACGCCGTCGCCCTCGAAGCGCGCGTCCCAGCCCAGGCCCGGGCTCTTGTGCCGACTCGCGGACAGAGCGGCGATCCGCTCCAGGAACTCGTCGGCGACGGCCCGGTCGCCAGGCTCTCCGTCCCGGACCAGGGCCTCGAAGGCGTAGCTGCTGAGCAGCCGCTCGTGCAGCTCCGCGTACTGAGCGGCGCGCGAGACCAGGTCGAGGCCGACCACGTGGGCGCCGTGCAGCACGAGCATCCCCTGCTGCCCATCCTGCAGCGGGAAGGCGGCGAGGTACGGGTCGAGACCGGGCCTGCGATTGCGATACGCGTCGCGCATCGCCGCCGTCGGCGATGCCGTCCCGTGACGGGCGTGCAACGCGGCGACCTCATTCCATACCCGCCCCTGGTCGGAGCGGTGGCCCGCCCCGGCGACCAGGGCGTGTGCCACGCTCTCGCTCATCGCGTGACGCACCGAACGGTCGGCCAGGAAGTCACTGGAGGCGAACTCCCGTGTGGTGTACGACCAGCGGCCCTGCTCCGTGCAGCTCACCGGGACCACGATGGTCTCATGCTTGTCGACCAGGATGCTGGTGTTGAGGATGCGGTTCTGCCGGGCGCCGTGGAGCTCCTCCCCATCCAGGACCAGCACGCGCTGGTCGCCCTTGTTGACGAGGCGCAGCTCCGGCACAGACCCGTCCTCGTCGACCTCCGTGGCCACGACCGTGCCCTCGGACAGCGCCCTCCGCAGAGTGACGTAGCTCGGCCCGTCCTCACTCCTCATCCACAGGGGGAACACCGCCAGTGGACCGTGGACCTGACGCGCCCCCAGTCGTACTGCCTCCACTACCTCTGACCCACGCAGTCCCCCATCGATCCCTGCCATCTCCCACCTCCGTATGCTGACCGCCCCGCGGACCACCTGCTCTGCCGACCGGTGATCCCCGTGATGCGAAATGAATGATTCGATGTCTCGTTCTTACCACTTGATGATGCTATTCTAACATATAGCGCATCCGGTCACTCCCGTCCGGGGAAGGAACCGGGGAACGGGCCCCGTATGACTGATGCGATGATGCAGGGTGGAGGTGACAGAGAAGATGCCGTATGAGCATCAGCGAGCGGTCGGCGCCCTGATCCGTCGCCTGCGTCAGCAGCAGGGCTGGAGCCAACGCGCGCTCGCGGATTGGGTGCATATGGACCAATCCGCCGTGAGTCGCGTCGAGACGGGGCAGCGGAGCGTGACGGCGGAAGAGCTGGGGCGTTTCGCCGATGCCCTGCACGTCTCGACCGACGCCCTGGTACGCGGAGCGCCGCGCGCCTCCTCCCGGCGGCCGGCGCACGACGACCTCGCCGCGCTGCGCCTGGACGCGCTCAGAGAGGCACGCGCGGACGCCTCCCTGCTGGCGGACTACCAGGGCGACGACATCGAGGAACCTCTCATGATGCGGATGGAGTCGTCCTTGGACCTGTCCGACAGCCCTTCCGCGTCGCTCCGCGCGCGTCGGGAGGCCCTCCGGCAGGCCTTCACGACGGAGGACGACGTGACCGCCGAGCTCGCGACCGTGCCGCCGGCGCTGGAGCGCGGCCGCCTTCGTCTCCCGGACGCGGTCAATGCCGTCGTGCGCGACTGGTTCACGCTGCTGCGACTGGAGACTGTGCAGACCCCCGTCGCCGGCCGCGGACGCGAGGCGCGGAGCGAGCTTCCTCGCCCCCCCTCCGCGGCGGCCATGCACCAGGCCGGCGTGCCGGTGAGGGACGTGCCGTACGACCGGGTGGCACGCTTCTGGCGCAGCGAGCTGCTCGTCGACCCCGATGACGGGCCCCTCCCCGACCTGGTGCCGCTGCTCGAGGAGGGCCACGGCACGCAGGTGATCGTCGCACGGATCGGCGATCCGTCCGGCGGCCGCGACTGCTCAGACCGGCCGGTCGCCGCCGCCTTCACCGTCCACGGCGTCCCGTTCATCTTCGTCAACGCGGCGCAGCCCGTCGCCCTCCAGCGTCTCACGCTCGCACATGCGTTCGCGCATCTGGTGCTCGGTCACGGCGACACCGTGGACGGGCGCCTCCATTGGAGCCGCAACGCCCCACTGGAGGCGGCGGCCAACGACTTCGCCGAGGAGTTCCTGGCCCCCGTCCGCGCCGTCCGTCGATGGTACGAGAGGCGCGCCCGCACCCACGCTCCCGGCGTCGACGACCTGCTCGCCCTCGGCAACGCCTTCGGTCTCACCGCCTGGACGGCGCTGTATCGCACGCGTGCCGCCCTGGACCCGGGTCCGAAGCACGTCCAGGCGCTGCGCTCCGAGTTGCACCGGCGTGAACGACGGCTGCTGGCCCGCCAGGCGTTCCTCGGTGGCCTGCGCGACACGCTCTCGTACCTGACCCCCGACGCGACGGCGCATCCCGGCGCCTGCGGCGGGCCGGCCGTCCTGCACGTTCCGGCCGTCATGCGCCGCCGCGCGCTGGCCGCAGTGGAACACGGCCGGCTCAGCCTCGAGGCGGCGGCCGCGATGCTCGGCCGGACTCCGGCGGCGCTGGGCGCCGAGCTGGCGCTCCTCGGTCTGGAGTAGGCCGCCGCGGAGCGCGCGGCGGCGCGGACGCACCGCCGGTCAGACGACCTCGTGGTATTTGTACGAGATCTTCACCTTGGTCCGGAAGGCCACGATCTGCTTGTCGTCGATCTTCATGTCGAACTCGACGGCCTCGGCGATGCGCAGATCCTCCCGGTGGATGCCCGCCTTGGCGACGGCGTTCCGCGCCGCCTCCTCCCAGGAGGTGGCGCTCGAACCGATCACTTCCATCACCCGGTACACGCTGTCCGACATGGCTTCTCCTTCGCGGTCGACGAGGCAGGGATGACCTATCTTTGCCGTCTCGTCCTCGTTCCGAACCCGGCGGACGTCCGTCCGCCCCCACTGCTATCCTCGTACACGGACACGACGACAGGGAGACGCCGCATGTGTGTGTCTGACCGCCAACCCGACGGAGATGCAGCCGGAGGCCGCCGGTGCACGACCTCACTCACGGGCCTCCGCGGGTGCACGCCTGTGCGCGGTCCTCGCGGACGTCCGGTGAAGGCCGTCGCCGTGGACGACGGACTCGTCTGGGTGACGGAGGTCCCGGCCCAGCCGGTCGCCGCCGCCCGCCCATCCTCTCCGGCCGCGCTCGCGCATCTCGGCCTGCTCCTCACGAAGGAACTGGCCGCCGCCGGCGCTGCGGGCGAGGCCGGCTGGCCGGACGCGACGCTCCTCGACGCCGCCGTGCGCGCCGTCGCCGGCTACCTCGACGACCTGCCCGAGCTGCCGTTCATGGACGAGCCTTTCGGCGGTGAGGAGGGCACGGACTGACCGGCGGCCGCAGTCCGTCCCGTCAGTAGATCTCCGGGACGAAGGTCTGGCTCTCTATCGGCGGCCGCACGTACCCCTTGCCCAGCGGCCGCTCCTCGAGCACCAGGTCCTTGTGCGTCACGTCCTCATACGGGATCTGCTCGAGCAGATGGTGGATCATATTGAGCCGCGCGCGCCGCTTGTCGTCGGCGTTGACGACCCACCAGGGAGAATGCTTGGTGTCGGTGTAGGCGAACATCTCGTCCTTGGCCTGCGAGTACGCCACCCAGCGCATGCGGCTCTCGAGGTCCATCGGGCTGAGCTTCCACACCTTGAGCGGGTCCTTGAGGCGCGCCTGGAAGCGCTTCTCCTGCTCGTCGTCGCTGACGCTGAACCAGTACTTGAGGAGGATGATGCCGCTGCGGATGAGCATGCGCTCGAACTCAGGGCAGGTGCGGAAGAACTCCCACACCTCGTCCTCCGTGCAGAACCCCATCACCCGCTCCACACCGGCGCGGTTGTACCAGGAGCGGTCGAACAGGACCATCTCGCCGGCCGCCGGCAGGTGGGGGACGTACCGCTGGAAGTACCACTCGGTGCGTTCGCGTTCCGTGGGGGTGGCGAGGGCGGCGATACGCACCACGCGCGGGTTGAGATGCTCGGTCACCCGCTTGATCGTGCCCCCCTTGCCGGCCGCGTCGCGGCCCTCGAAGATCACCGCGACGCGCAACCCGGCGTGTTTGATCCACTCCTGCAGCTTGACCAGCTCGACCTGGAGCTTCTCCAGCTCGGCTTCATAGAACTCGCGGTCGAGCTTCTTGTGCCGTCCCGGCTTCTCCACCGGCGGCACGCTCATGTCGGGGAGCGGCGCCGTCTTCTCCGGGCTGCCTGCGTTCTTCCCCTCGCTCGGTCTGTCGGCCATCGGACCCCCGGCGGTCGTGGACATCTCATTCGTCATGATACTGCACGACGCCACCGGCGGGAGCGGAGTCGCCTCGCGCATCCGCCCTCACGGCGGCCGGCAGGCCGATGTATGCTTGCCGCACAAGAGCGGCGTGGAGCGGAGCGTCAGTGGGAGAGTCGGACCGCCGGCTCGAGGCGGAGTTGCTCGCGATCGCCGAGCGTGCCGGACCAGGCCGCACGGCGCGACTCGCCGTGCGTCACTGGGGATGGGACGGCCTCGGCGGAGCGACGCTTGAGACCACGGGGCACGAGCTCGGTGGCCTCACTCGCGAGCGGGTCCGTCAGATCTGCGCCCGCCTCTCCCGCCGCCTCGGGGAGGCTTCACCCCCGGCCGCGGCACTGGACCGGGCCCTCGCGCTGGTCGCCCGCACGGTCCCGGCGACCACGCAGGGGTTGGCCCGGCGCCTGGCGGACGAGCGCATCTCGGAGCGGCCGTTCCACCCCAACGGGCTGCTCACCGCCGCGGCTGTACTCGGCCGCGAGCCCGGGTTCCGCCTGATCGGCGTCAGGGACGTGCGCATGGCGGCCCCAGATCCGCCGGATCCCTCCGTCGATGTCCGTGCCGCCGTCGCGGCCGTGCTGGACGCCGCCCGCGCCGTGGTGCGTCGGGCAGGAGCGGCGCGGGTCGACGAGATCACGGGCCAGGTCGGGGCGGAGTCCGCCGCCTGGGTGGACGACGGATTGGTGACCGACGTCGTCTCGCAGTCCGCCGACTTCACCTGGCTCGAGCACGAGACCGGCTGGTTCTCTCTCTCCTCCGTCGCCCGGAACGCGGTCGCCTCACGTGTGGCCAAGATACTCAGCGTGAGCGGTTCTGTGAGCCTCAGCGACCTCCACGAGGGCATCTGTCGGGACGAGCGCATGCGGGGGTTCGCCGTGCCGCAACGCATCCTGGCGGAGCTCTGCGCCAGATTGCCCGGCGTCTCGGTCCGTGAGGATGTCGTGGTCGCCGACGCGCCGCCGCCGCCGGAGGAGGTGCTGGAGCGCACGGAGCTCACGCTCGTGCGCGCCCTGCAGGCCGCCGGCGGCGAGGCGTCGAGGAGCGACCTCGAGCGCGCGTGCATCGCTGCCGGGGTCACGCGGTCCAGCATCAACAACCGCCTCGCCTACTCGCCCCTCATCGTCGACCTCGGCCAGAGGCGCTACGGCCTCCGCGGGGCGGGGTCTGGCGAAGGCGTCGGCCAAGGAGGCGCATGGGGCGGAGCAGAGGCGACGCCCGAGTCGACGCCGCCGCGTCCGGACGACCTCGCGACGTTCCGTCCGCCGCCACGCCGCTGAGCGCCGCCGCGGGCGGACGCGCCTCGTACGCCGTGGTTCAGACGCCGAAGAAGTCGTGCGCCAATCCCGGGGCGATGATCGTCAGCAGGTCCGCCGGCGAGGCGGCGATCCGCTCCGCGCCGGCCTCGACCAGCCGCCGGGGCTCGTGCCAGCCCCAGGCGACGCCCAGCGGCGTCGCCCCCGCCTCACGGGCCTCCCGGATATCGCCCGCCGTGTCGCCGACGTACCAGTACGCAGTCTGCCCCGGGAAGCGCGCCATGAGCGCCTGCATCTTCTCGGTCTTGCTGCTCCCCGCCTCCGCGCCGAGGACCGAGTCCACACCCTTCACCGCGTGGCGGCGCAGCCAGCCCTCCACGACCTCACCAGGGCTCGACGTCACGATCATCACGGTGAACGCCTCGGCGAGTTCGGCCAGCACCTGCGGGATCAGGGGGAACGGCCGAAGCCACGGACGGGCACGCACCAGCGCCTGGCCGACCCGACGGAGCACCACCTCCACGTCCGCGTCGGCGGCGCCACGCGCGCGCATGCCCGCGTAGAAGTTGTCGTCCATCACCGCGAGCAGGTCGTCCACCTGCGTGAAGCCCTCGATCCCGACCGCAGCGCAGGCGTCGATGAAGGCAGCGGCGAAGACGTCGAGCGAGTCGACGATCACCCCGTCGTGGTCGAACATCACGAGTCGTGTCTGCTCCACCACGTTGTCGGACGACTCTCCCCGCACTGTCACGCCCCCGCTCACCGACCTCTGAAAGAGAAGAGGGGCCGGCCGGCCGCTGACACGGCCGGCCGGCCCCTCCCGCGTCTCACCAGTGGAGACCGGTCTTCTTCTTGAACTGCTCGACGGAGTTGATCTCGATGTCGAGCAGCTTGCTGATGTTGGCCTTGGCCGCGATGCCCTTGGCCACGCCCGGAACGCCCGTGACGATCCCGATGTCGAGCTCTTCCCTGAGACCCCGCATCAAGGTCGGGTCGGACAGGTCCAGCGGAGTGACGTGGAGCTTGTCGGCGACGTACTTCTTGGCTTCGTGGATCCTCATCTTCTTGAGCTGCATACGCGCAACCAGATCTCCGGCTGCCCGGATGCCGCCCATGGACGAGGCCAACAGATGAGCCAGGTGCATGCCGGCCGGGTCACCCGTGCCGACCTACAACCCGTCGGCCTTGCCGATCTCGATCATGGCCGCGCTGCAGCGGGTCACGACGTCGACCGCGGGGGTCTCGAACATCGGCACGCCGCCGACGCCCATGCCCACGTTCGGGTGGATCGGGATCTTGGCGATCTCGGTGCAGGCCTTCACGAAGGTGAGAGCCTTGCCGAGGTTCCACGGCGTGGTCTTGCGGGTGTTGGTGTTGGAGACCGGGCCGAAGATCGCGCAGCCGGCCTCCTCGCACACCTGCAGCTGCTCGTGCGGCCACATGCCGGCGAGCCGCTTGCCGTTGTACTCGAGCTGGCCGTGGAAGCCGAGGACCATCTCGGCCGACATGCCGATCTCCACCGGGAGGCCGGTGTCCTTGGCGACGTGCTCGCAGGCCTTGAGGACGGCGTGGAACTCGCCGTCACCGGTGGAGGCGACGGTGTCGAAGTCGATGCCGTCGGCGCCCATCTCGACCATGCAGTCGCTCATCTCGATGCAGTCGTCGAGACACGCCTGGCCCGCGGCCTCCTGCGCCTCGCGGGCCTCCTTGATCTTGCCCAGCGGCAGGAGGTCGCTCGGGTTCTCGAACGAGCCGTCGGGGCGGAAGTACAGCCCGAGGTTGGGCATGAAGCCGTACAGCAGCGGGAAGATCGTCGTCTCCATGAGGATCTCGACGTGCAGCTGCTCGAGCGCCTTGAGGAAGCGCTGCGGCTTCACCGAGTAGTCGTTGTGCGAGACCTCCATCGAGTCGAAGCCGAGCATCGACTCGAAGAGGCGCACGCCGACCTCGCGGTTGACCGGCGCGGTGACGCCGCTCGACACGCGCGAGGAGTTGAGCGCGTTGACGCAGCCGTCCTTGGTCATGACGACCTCGTTGCCGCGCTGCACGCCCCAGATGCGCGTCGGGGCGGCGAACATGTCGACCAGGTAGTCGATCTCGTTCTCGGTGAGGGCCGGGATCTTGGCCTTCTGCGCCGCCTCTTCCGAGCCCGTGATGAACTCGGCGCGCAACTCGTCCATGGTGAGCTCCACGTTCGAGCTGTCACCCATTCTGGTCAGGATCTTCGTCATGTCACTACGGCCCTCCGCTGTGTCGCTGGTCAGAAGTCCCAGGCCGTCCCGGGGCTCGTCACGCTTCGGTCGTGGTCTTGCGGCTCGTGCTCCTGCGCCTTCCGGCGCCGGTCTTCGCGGGCGGCGCCGGCGGCGGCTCTGCGTCCGCCGCCGGCGCTCCGTCCGTCACTCACTCGTCCGTGTCGATCCTCTGGCGATCATCGTCGCTCGGCTGTGCAACTGCGCACGCTCGCGACGCCGAAACGCTTGACGCGATCACTGTCGCTCGGCGGTGCACTGCGTACCCTCGCGACGATAATGCCTCTTCCGTTGACTACTGTCGCTCGGCAATGCACTTGCGTGCCCTCGCGACGATGATGCCTCTTCCGTCGACTATTGTCGCTCGGCGATGCACCTCGTACCCTCGCGACGATGATGCCTCTTCCGTCGACTACTGTCGCTCGGCGGTGCACTCGCGTGCTCTCGCGACGATAATTCCTCTTCCGTTGATTATTCGACCGGGATCTCCTTGGCGACGGCCTCGAGCTCCATGCCCTGCCGCTTGCGCACCACGTAGGCGATGAGCCAGACGACCACCGCGGCCACGTAGAGCACGCCCATGAAGATGCCGGACTCCTTGTTGTTCGTGCCGTACATCGGGTCGATGATGAAGCGGTAGACGACCCAGATCATGAAGGCCGAATAGATCGCGGCGATGACCGCCATCCACGGGATGCCGGCGATCTCACCCTTGGGCAGCGCCGCAGCGTCCCAGATGGAGCGCGCGCGCCACTTCATGACCATGAACGCCAGACCCGTGACCAGGAACATGATGACGATGCCGAGCGTGGCGTCATAGGTGAACAGCTTGACGATCGTGACGCCGTATTCCTTGCTCTCCGGCGAATACGCGTAGAGCGCAGCCACGATGATCGACGGGATGGTCATGAGCAGCAGGGCCACGACGGGCACGCCGCCGCTGGTGACGCGGGCCGCGCCCTCCGGCAGGATCCGGTCGAACGCCGCCGCGAAGATCATCCGCGTGGAGGAGAGGAACAGCGTGCCGAACCAGCCGAAGAGCAGGAGGCTGATGGCGGCGATCAGGATGACCTGGAAGGCCGCGTTGGGCACGATCCACGAGAGCATCGCGGTGGGCGAGACGGAGTCGCCGCCGAGCGGCGAGATGCCCCACCAGAACGCCGCCATGGTGCCCATGAACGCCTGGTAACCGACCTTCCAGGTCATGAGCGCCAGGAAGGCGAGGGCGATCAGCGTGGGGACGAACAGGCCGCCCAGCAGCTGGTAGATGTTCTTGCGGAAGTCCTTGGCCCCGCGCACCTCGCCGTACAGGGTGGCGCCCCACACCGGCCACCCCATCCAGAACAGCATGAACGGGATCAGGAACCAGGTCTCCTTGCCGAAGCCGCCTTCGAAGGTGGACGTGGGCATGCCGGTGCCCGCCCCGATCGCCTCGATGGCCTCGAACGCTCCGTCGTACTTCTCGCCCTCGGCCGGCACGATCGCGCCGTCGTCGTCGTACACGAACAACCCGTCGGCGTCGGTCTGGTACTTCTGAAGGTCCAACAGTCCGACGTCGCCGCCGTAGTACCTCTCGGCCGCCGCGTTGAACTTCTGCTTGAAGGAATCACCGGACGTGGCCAGGAGCAGGATGCCCAGCACGACCACACCGGCAAGCCCGACGTACATGGCGAACACCTGGAACTTGGCGTACGCCCGCATCCCGATCGCCACGAGGGTGGACGAGATCGCGATGACGACCAGCGCCGAGATGAAGATCCCGGTGCGGCCGCCGAGCCAGTCGGCCGCCCCATTGAGGCCGAGGATGCGGAAGATCGGCTTGACCGTGGTCTGCACGCCCATGTCGGCGTAGATCGGGGTCCAGAGCCAGAGGATGAACCACCAGCCGACCGCGCAGAACGCGAATCCCACGGCGCTGTGGAAGATACGCGACTGCCACACATAGTCCCCACCGGCTCTGGGCATCGCGGAGATGAGTCCGGAGTAGACGATGATCTCCAAGACCATGAAGATCGCCGTGATGACGATCGCCCAGAACATGCTGCCGCCGGGGAAGAAACACGCGTACGCGAACGACCAGATCGCCAGGAACAGGTTGACGGAGAAGAACGAGTAACGGAACCCGTCTCCACCCGACCAGCCCTTGACGAGGCCGCTCGCCTTGCGCACGAAGAGCGTCTGCTCCGGTGCCGAACCAGTTGCCATTGCCCATGCCTCCTACGGTTGCTTGCGGCCGGCGCCCCGCACCGGCCCCCCTTCGTCACGCTTGCGCGTGTTCACCCCATCGTCAAACGGTAGTTCTTCAGCTTGCTCTTGCCGCTCAGCTCGACGACGACTCCCGAGAGCGTACCCTCGACGTAGGAGCTCCCGGGGTTGATCGCGAGCGTACGCCCGATGCGCTCCGCAGCGCGGCTCTCGTGGATGTGTCCGTGCAGCGACAACACCGGCTGGACGTCCTGGATGATCTCCTTGACCGCCGTCGAGCCCACGTGCGCCGTGTCCTGCCCCTTGACCGTCAGGGTCTCCCAGTCGATCTTGGGCGCCACATCGAGGTTGGTGTCGTAGGGCGGCGCGTGCAGGCCCATCACAAGCCTCTCGGGCGAGGCCGTCGCCTGGGCCACGACGCCCATGATGCGCTCCTTGAGCTGGGGCTCGTCCTCCTCGCGTGGCGTGTCCCACGGCGTGAGGTTGGTCCAGCCGCTCGAGACGAGCTGATACCCGTCCGGCAGATCGAGGACGTTGCCCTCGCCGACCTGGATGTGCTCCGCCTGCGCCAGGATCTCGTCGATGTCGTGGCGGTCGTCGTTGCCCGGACACACGATGCACTGCATGCCGGTACCGGCGAGCTTGGCGTCGGCCCACTCCACCCAGTCAGCGACCGTCTTCCGCATCTGGCTGTGGAAGAGTTCGTCGAACTTGTTGGGGTCGTTGGCGTACTCGTCGCGCTCGTCGGTGGTCATCGTCACGGCGTAATAGCCGTGATCACGGATGTTGCGCGTCTCCTTGGCGAGAGCGGTGTCGCCCTCGAAATCGTGACGGATGTCCTGCATGGAGTAGTGATACCGGCCGCCGCCGTCGTCGATGATCGGGACGACCGCCTTGCCGGTCATGTCTCCGCCCAGGATCAGGATGGAGGCGCCGTAGTGCGGCCCAGAGTTGATGAACTTGCGCCAGCAGACCTCCGAGCCGTGGACGTCCGTGGCGAAGAAGAGCTTCTCCTTCAAGCCGTACCCCCTCTCGCCGCGCGCGCGGCATCTGTTGTCATCGTGCGACCGGCGAGGCGCCGGGCCTCGAGCGGCTCATCGCCGGCTCGACGCGCGGCGCCGCCGGACACAGAGCCCGCGCTCGCCGGGCGTGCGGCGACCGGCGTCGCCCCCCTCCGGGGGCGACGCCGGTCACGCACAGCGAGGGCCGCCAAGGTCACGAGACGGGCACCTCGAGACCCATGCCGGCGAGCTCCTCGCGGACCTCGTCCATGGCCTTCTGGTACTCCGCGTTGACGATCCGCTTGGTCTGCATGTCGTAGACCTCCTGGAACGTGAGACCCTTGTCGGGATCCTTGAGCTTGTCGCCGAACAGCGGGAACAGCTTCTGGGCGATGGGCTCCGCCTCGGCCCGCGTGAGCTTGGCGGCGGCGAGGCCGATCTCGGCGTGGAAGCGGTGGTCGTCGGGCACCAGGGAGTCCGACTGGACGGCCATGGCGGGATGCCCGCTGAACACGTTTCCACCAGAGGTCACGACAGCCAGCATATAGCAGGCCATTTCGTAATGGTACTGCTTGGTCCCCGATCCGCCGCCGAGGTAGGGCAGGTTCACCATCGGATAGCCCATGTTGCGGCCGATCGCCGCATTGCTCATGGCGATCGCCCAGATGAGCGGCTTGGTGGAGCTCAGGTGCAGCTTGCTGTGCAGTGGCGCGTTGTAGTGGTAGCTGCCGCGGAAGACCAGGTTGCCCATGATCATGTAGGCGGTCGCCGTGACGGCCACGCCCTCGGCGCCGCCGGCGTATCCGCCGAACAGCGGCGTGCTGGTGGAGCCGATGTTGGCGCTGATGCTGTTGTAGAAGGCGACCTTCTGCAGCGCCTCGTAGCCGACCACCATCTCGGAGAGGAAGTCGATCAGGAAGCCGTCGCTGGGGCGCAGGCCGAAGTCCGGGTAGCTGGCGGCGAACATCGAGGCCGGCTGCGAGGCGGCCGAGATGCCGTTGATGATCGGCAGGCCGGCGCGGCCGGAGCGGCGGATGCCCTCCCGCGCCAGACGCACGGTCTTGCAGGCGGCGAGGATCTCCCGCGGCGAGCGCACGCGCGAGTCCTTGCCGCGCAGGTGCAGGATCGACGGTACACTCACCGAGTCGACAATGCTGAAGGACGCCATCTTCTCGACGGTGACCATGTAGACCTGTTCGTCGCTGGTGTAGATGCCGCCGCCGACGTGCACCCAGGGGCGGTCGTCAGTCGCGTCGGGACGCCGGCCGTACATGGTCTTGCGCTCGCGGCCCTCGCCGAAGGTCGCGCCCCTGGGGGCCTGGGCGCAGGCGACCTCGATCTCGTCGCGCGAGAACTGCATCACGCGGTTGGTCTCGGGGCAGTAGGCGCCGGCCTCGGCGATCAGGTCGACGGCCGCCTCGAACACGGCGTCGGTGAGCGTGTCGTCGGTGTTGATGATGGTCTGCTTGTCCCACTTCACCTTGTGGCGCGCGATGACCTCACTCAGCTTGGGGACGTAGCGCTTCATGTAGTAGTCGGTCTCGGAGATGAGCGGGCCGGTCTCGGCGCGGTCGAACACCTCGATAAGGTCGATCATGGCGTACTCCTCTTCGTGCGGTGGTCGGCGGGCCGGGCCTCAGGAGACCAGGCTGGTCGACAGGGTCACGGCCTCGTAGGCGGTCGCCGCCCAGCCGTCGGCGCCGATGCTCTCGGCCCACTCCCTGGTGGTCGCGCCACCGCCGACGAGGACCTTGTACCTGTCGCGCTCGCCGGCGTCCTTGAGCGCGTCGATGACGTCGCGCTGGCCGACCAGGGTGGTGGTGAGCAGCGCCGAGATTGCGATGATGTCGGCGTCGACCTCCTTGGCCTTGTTGATGAAGGAGAAGAGGTCGACGTCGATGCCGAGGTCGTGAGCCTCGAAGCCCGAGGTCTCGTAGAGCAGCTTGAGGATGTTCTTGCCGATCGAGTGCAGGTCGCCCTTGACCGTGCCGAGCACGACGACGCCCTTCTTCTCGCCCGCCGTGCCCTCCTCCTTGATCTTCGGCTCGAGGATCGTCATGGCCGCCTGGAACGCCAGGGCGGCCTGCATGAGCTCGGGGAGGAAGATCTCCTCGTCCTCGAACTGCTCGCCGATCACGTTGAGCCCGGGCAGCAGGCCCTGGTCGATCACGGTCTTGGCGCCGATCCCGTCGGCCAGGGCGGCGTTGACGGCCTCGAGGACCTCGTCCTCGTCCTGGTCGATGATCGCCTGCTTGAGCTTGTCGAAGTGGTCTGCGTCCGCCATGGAATGCTCCCTCTGGTCCGATTGAACGTTGCCCATCCGCCGGTGGGGCGGCTTGGTCTCACGCAGGTACTCTGGTCGCGCTCGCCTCCTAGCCCTCCAGCGGCTTCGCGTCCCCGGCGACGAGGCCGGGGAAGCGCTCTCTGATCGCTGCGTCCACCGCGGCGTCCCAGACCGCGCCGTTGGGCTGCGCCAGGATGCGCCGCGCCTCGTCCATGGCGCGCTCGTGGATGGACGGCTTGCCGGCCTCCTCCCACTGGGCGCGCATGTCGCGGTTGGCCAGCCTGGGCAGCACGGCGGTGGTCTTCATGCGCGCCTTGGTGTGGTTACGGCCCATGTAACTGCCGCCGGGGCCGACCGCGGCGATCTCCTCGAGGGCCAGGTTCTCCTCGCTGAACTCGAGCCCGCGATAGGCGCGCTTGTCCATCAGTGCGATCTCGTTGTCGACGACGGCCTTGCCGAAGTCGAACGCCATGAGCGAGCTGAAGAGGCCGCCCATGTTGAGCAGCGTGGCGCCGGCCGCGACGCCGAGCAGGGTGTTCATGCCGGTCTCGAAGCCGGCCTGCGCATCGTTCGAGTGTGCGTTGGTGAGGCCGATGTAGCCGCCGGACGGCACCCCGTAGAAGCGCGCCATCTGCGCCTGTGCCGCCAGAAGGACCCCGGTCTCGATGGCCCCGGGCGCGTAGGCGCCGGTCCGCATGTCCGCCACTGTCGGCAGACTGGCGTAGATGATCGGCGTCCCCTCCTTCACCATCTGCTGGAAGACGGTGATGGCGAGGAACTCGGCGTTGCCGACCACCAGGGTCCCCATGAGGGTCATGGGCGAGGTGAGGCCGGCGTTGGGCACGACCGTCGTGTACACCGGCAGGCCCTGCTCGGTGAGCCACATGACGGCCTCGGTGGAGTCCACATCCATGGTGAGCGGACTGACCATGGGGCAGTAATGGTGGTTGATGATCGGCCGCTCAGCGTACGCCTCCGCACCGCCGGCGATGATCTGCCCCAACTCGACCACCTGATGCAGATCGTCCATGTTGGGCGTGTTGCTGCGGACGGGCTTGAGGCAGTTCTTGAGCGCCGGATAGAAGCGGCTCAGGCTGAACTGTCCCGCCGGGGCGTCGTCGGCCAGGGTCGAGATACTGAAGACGTCGAACCCCGGCAGCTCGTTGATGAGGTGGGCGATGTTGGCGATGTCGGCCGACGTGGCACGCCGCTCGACGCCGGTGACGGGGTCGACCACGTTGGGCGCCGACGAGCCGGTCACCACGATGGGGCCGTCGTCGGGGATGGTGCGGTCGAACTGCGGGTCGCGTCCGCGGAACGTGAAGCTCGGCGGCGCCATCTTGCGGTACCGCTCGACGACCGCCGCCGGGAACCGCACCAGCCCGGTCTCGTCGTCGACCGTGCAGCCGTGCCGCCTGAAGACCTCGCGCGCCGGCGCGAAATGGGCGAGCACGCCCACGGTCTCGAGGACCTCGAGCGAGGCCTCGTGTGTCCGCCTTACCTCGGCCTCCGTGAGAAACTCGGTGAACCTCATCGCGTCACTCCTCCCCCCTTGCGCCCCCGGGCCCGGCCGCCGCCTCGACGCCGGCTGCCATGGCGGCGAGCTCATCGAGGTGGGACTCGATGAAGTCGACGAACGCCACGTTGTGCTCGAGGAAGTAGAGGTACTCGTCGTCGTTCGGGTCACGGTCGATGTAGTAGGCGACGATGTCCCAGCTGACCACGTACAGAGCAGCGATGGCCAGCATGCGCGGCAGCACCGCGAGCTCGGCCGCGGTGAGCGGTCCCGGCGCGGCCGTGCGGGAGACCTCGTCCTGGTAGGCTCTCAGGAAGATGTCGGCCTTGCCCAGCCGCAGCTCGCCGTCGTCTTCGCCCTCCCACGACGTGCAGAAGTAGACGATGCCGATGGCGACGTCGAAGACGCGGTAGTCGAGTTTGGCCCAGTCGAAGTCGAAGAGGCCGACGCCACGCTCGTCGCGCCACTTGAGATTGCCCGGATGATAGTCGCAGAAGGTCGGACAGCGCGGCAGCCCCTCCAGCTCCGGAGCCAGTGTCAGGCCCCGCTCGATGGCCGCGAGGATGCCGGGCAGCCGATCGATCAGGTACTGGTCGTACCTGGTCCCCGTGCCTGACGCCGCATATCCGCTGAAAGTACCCGGCATCGTCGCCAGGTAGTCCATGATGGGCGGCTGCTCGCGGTACAGGCCGCCGGGCTCGAAGTCCGAGGCGGCCTCGTGGAACCGCGCCAGGATGCGGGCCGCGTCCTCGTATTCGGCGTCGGTGCAGCGGTTCTCCGTCCACGTGTACGTGTTCTCGCCGCCGAGCATCTCATACACGGCGAAGAAACGTGCGACCCGCCGGCCGTCGAGCAGCTCCTCGCGCTCCACCACGGTGTCGCCGCGCCTGGTCTCGAACACGCGGGCCGGGAGCTCGAAGCCCTTCTCCCTGATGTGGCGCACGAGCGCGTGCTCATACCGGATCTCACGCTCGACGGTGCCGTACTTGTACTTGCGCACGAAGTGACGGTGCTCGCCGTCGGCGGTCCCGGTCACGACACCGAAGCTCAGGTTCTCGGTGCCGCCGAAGATCTGCTCCACACGCAGGACCTCGCCGAGATCGTACTCGGAGGTCACGACCTCCCGGACCTGGTTGCCGAGGAACTCCTCCTCCAGCGCGTCGCGCAGGATCTGGGTGTCCGCCGCGAGGCGGATCGCCATCTCGTAGAGTTCGTTCGCCTTGGCTACGTCCACTCATCCTCGCTTTCTGTGCGATCCTGCGCCCGGGTCACGCGCCGGACTCAGACGACGATGCACTTGAGCCCCGACCGCTCGAGCTCGTCGCGCAGCCGGGGCCCGACACCGTCGTCCATCAGCACGGTGTCCACCTGGTGGAGCCCACAGATGACGACGTCGGCGATCACGCCCATCTTCGTCGCATCGGCCAGAGCGACGACCTCGCCGCGCGTCTGCTGGATCATCGCCCTCTCCACGCCCGCCATGCTGATGGTCGGCGTGGTCAGTCCTTCGTCGAGGTCGAAGCCGTCCACGCCGAGAAGCATCTTGGCGCCGTGGAAGCGGGAGACCTGTTCGATCGCCAGCGGTCCGCTCACCGCGTTGGAGCGCGGCCGGTACAGACCGCCGACCAGGACGACCTCCACCCGCAGCCCGCGGGCCTCCTGCACGGCGCCGACGTTGTGCGTGATGATCCGCGCCTCGAGTGAGGGATCCACGTGCTGGATGACCTGCGCCGCCGTGGTCCCGGAGCTCAGGAAGACCGTCTCGCCCGGCTGGATGAGGGCGGCGGCGGCCTGGGCTATGCGGCGTTTCTCCTCGGTACGCGCGGCCTCACGCTCCACATAGAACGTCTCCTCCGAGACGTGCCGCCTGAGCACTGCGCCCCCGTGGGTGCGCACGAGGACGCCCTCCGCCTCGAGGCGCTCGAGGTCCCTGCGGATCGTCATGCCCGAGAAGCCGAGGTCCTCGCTCAGCGCGGAGACCCGGACCGCCCGCCTCTCCCTGACCAGCTCGACGATGCGGGCACGCCGCTCCGCAGGGATCATCTCGTGGACCTCCGGGATGTCTGGCGGCAAGCCTCTCCCCCCGTACATGACGTCTCACGGCTCGACAAGACCGCACAAAGTCGCACACATCTTATGCTCACCCACGTCCGTGTCAAGCGCACCGGTGTCGGCGGAGACCGCCGACCGCACACAGACCGGCACGGCGCGGCGGCATGTCCGCCCATCTCCGAGGCGGGCTGCCGGCGCACGGGCGCACGAGAGGCCGCAGCGGGCGGAGCCTGTCCGGGTCGTCTCCCGCAGCGTCGTCGAAGGGGCGCCCGGAGCCGTCGCCCGCGAGGCGCTTCGACACGCAGTGCGCTTGTGAAAGCGCGCACTTTCGCGCAAGAGCGCACGGAGTCAAACGACCGCCGCGGACGACGGTGGGTGCGCGTCCCTCCTGGGGCCGCCGACCGGCCTTCCCACCCCCTCTCCGCCCTGCCCCGGGCGCGCTTGACCGTTGTCACGCGGCGTGATGAGGTCGACGCACGTCGTACCTGTCCCGGCGCCCGGAGGAGCGCTCGTGCGAGCCAACGTCGCCGAACCACCATGCGGACTGCGGCGCGACCGGCGCGTGTCGACCGCGGCGCCACCGCCCCGGCAGGACATCGCCGACCCCGGAGCCGCCGACGCCCGCGCGCCCTCGGAGTTCAAGCCCGTCACGCCCGGGGGGTCCCCGGTCCGGCTCGCGGTCACCGGGCCCGACCACAACACCCCCTGCCCGGACGAGGTCCACTGGTGAGCGAGGCCGCCACGACACCGCCCGGGCTGCCCGCCGCTTCGGCCGGCCGGCCTCCCGTCGACCAGGGACATCCGCGCAAGTGGTGGATCCTCGTCGTGGTCAGCCTCGGGATGTTCATGGCCCTGCTCGACGTCACGATCGTGAACATCGCGACGCCGGCGATCATCGAGAGCCTCCACACGACGGTCGCCGGGGTGTCCTGGGTCCTCAACTCGTACAGCCTCGTCCTCGCCATGGCGTTCCTCTCGATGGGGAGGGTGGCCGACCGCTACGGCCAGCGGCGTGTCTTCCTGTTCGGCCTGGTGGCGTTCACGGTGTTCTCGATGCTCTGTGGATTCGCCCCGAGCGTCGGGTGGCTGGTCGCCTTCCGGGCCGGACAGGGACTGGGCGGAGCGGCCCTGATGACCGTGTCGTTGGCGATCGTGCTCAGCGCCTTTCCGCAACGGCAACAGGGTACCGCCGTGGGGATCTGGGGTGCCCTCGGCCAGGCCGCGGCGGCGATCGGCCCGTCGCTCGGCGGCGTCCTCATCGCTTACGGCGACTGGTCCTGGATCTTCTTCGTCAACATCCCGATCGGCCTGGTGGCGGTGGCGGTCTGCGCCTGGATCGTCCCTCGTGATCGGCCGCACAGTGCCGAGGGCGGACTCGACATCCCGGGCATCCTGATCTCGGGCGCCGGCCTCTTCTGTCTCACCCTGGCGCTCGTCCAGGCCGACGCCTGGGGCTGGAGATCGCCGGTGATCGTCGCGTTGGGGGCGTCGGCCGCGGCGACGTTCCCGGTGTTCATGTGGTGGGAGACGCGCACCCCGTCGCCGATGTTCCCGGTCGGCCTGCTGCGCATCCGGCCCTTCACGGCGGCCAACACGGCCATCATGTTCCTCGGGGTGGCCATGGGGGGCACGTTCCTGATGCTCGTGATCTTCCTGGTGACCGTGTCGGGCTACTCCGAACTCCGCGCGGCGCTGGCGATCAGCGTGATGCCGGTGCTGGCCCTCCTCGTGGCCCCCAACGCCGGCCGACTCACTGACCGCATCGGGCCGCGCCTCCCGTCGGCCCTCGGCGCGGCCTGCTTCGGCGTCGGGCTCCTCCTCATGGCACGCCTCGACGGCGACAGCGGACTCCACGACGTGATGTGGCGGGTCGCCTTCCTGGGGGTCGGGATGGGGCTTGCCACGCCCACCCTCTCGGCCGCGTCGGTCGCCGCGCTGCCGCCACAGGTCCGCGGCGTGGGATCGGGGTCGCTCAACACCATGCGCCAGGTCGGGTTCACGATCGGCGTGGCGCTGGTGGTCGCGATCTTCTCCCACGCCGTGGCGCAGAACGCGCGCCGCGCGACCCGGGAGGCCACGGCCCTCATCGCCGCCTCGCGACAGCTTGGTCCGGCCGCCAGGAGCGCCTACACGGCGACGCTGCTCCGCAACGCGAAGGCGGCCGCCGGCGCCGGCGTCGGCACCCCGATGACGACCGACCCGCTGGCCGGCGCGCCGGCGCCGGCGGAGGCGTCGCAGGGCGCCTTCCGCGAACTCGATGCGGCGCTCGCGAAGCTGTACCACGACCGCGTCGCGGACTCGTTCACGTGGCCCTTCTACGCCGCCGCGTGCGGCGGTCTGCTCGCCGTCGTCCCGGCCCTGCTCACCGGCCGCCGGCTCGGCGAGCAGGGCGGCGGCCGGGCGCCGGAGCCAGGACGCAGGGCGGACTCACCGTGAAGCGGCACGTCGGCCTTAGCGGATCTCTCGCGACGGCCTCGAAGAGCCGGCCGGACCCGGCACGGGCCGTCCTCAGACGATGCCCGTGACCGCGCTCAGGAACAGGACGACGCAGCCCAGCGCGATGTTGAGGAGCAGCAACGACATGCTGAGCCGCGCCCGGCGGGCCGTGGGCGTCAAGCGACCGACGCCAGCGCCGCCGGCTCCATCCCGGCCCGCGGGGGCCGGTGCAGCAGGCCGCGGGCCTGCCAGTGCCAGACTCCGCACCAGCGCGACCACCACCATGGCGATGACGACGCCGTGCTTGAGGGAGAGCGCGATGGAATAGGTGTCGCCCCAGGCGAAGAACCCCTCGAATCCGGGGTTCCGCCGGGCGAGCATGATCCCCGTTGCCAGCAGCACGACGATGCCCGCGTAGACGAACCATCGCAGACGGGCCTGGAGCGCGCCCAGGAGCCGGAAGACCGCGGGCTGCCCGTCAAGCGTCCTCCGCGCCGCCGGCGCCACGCCGACGGCGATCACGATCATCCCTCCGATCCACAGAGCGGTGAACAGGTTGTGGACGAACAGGACGATCGCCGGGACCAACTCGCTCCCTGTCATGACTGTCTCCCTTTCCGGCCGATGCGGCGACCGGGCGACGCCTCGCCGCCTGAAGCCGCATTTCTTGACACAGGGAAATATATTCCTCAATAATTCTCGCCGTCAAGAATTCTACGGGGAGCGCAGATGGAAGAGATACGAATGCGGAAATGGATGG
>Ga0116187_1001862_pt1 | contig 21506 bp, 16 predicted proteins | sample AD_JPNNA6_MetaG_FD_89755 | JGI IMG/M metagenome (GOLD analysis project Ga0116187, IMG submission 89755) | Active sludge microbial communities of municipal wastewater-treating anaerobic digesters from Japan - AD_JPNNA6_MetaG | ecosystem: Engineered > Bioreactor > Anaerobic > Digestate | place... | reverse complement strand
CGAGCCGCTCTACCTGGTGCCGGTGTTTCCGTACGTGTTCACCGAACACGTCCTGGGCGATCCCGACAACAAGCAGATGGACTTCGACGCCTCGTGGCGCCCGGTACCGGGACTGGAATTGTCGGCCGAGCTGTTCCTGGACGATCTCCAGAATTACTTCGGGTTCCTGTCCGACAAATGGGGCAACAAGTGGGCGCTGGGTTTGGGGATCAAGGCCAGCGGGTGGACCGGCGCCGGGAGCCTGGACCGGATCCAGCTCGTGCGCACCGAACCGTGGGTGGGGACCGCGTCGTCGTCCATCCTGCCTGGAATGCCCGGCAACGCGCCGGTGCATTTCGGGAAGACCCTGGGGTCGGCCGCCGGGCCAAATTCGGCGACGCTGGCCTGGATGCATCGCCAGGATCTGTCGGAGGAATGGAGCTGGGAGGCGGGAGTCCTGGCGCTCTGGAAGGGAACCGGGCCGGGATCCTCCATTCACGACAGGAATTGGCGGGATTCGTCCGGGACCTGGGTGGTCGGAGTGGAACGCAAGGAATGGCTTTCGGGCGACCTCTTCGATCGCCAGGAACTGACCGCCGGGGCGGAATGGCGGTTCGCGCACGGCTGGCGCGCCACGGCGTCGGCTTCGGTGGCCCGCGAGAGCCTGCCCGGACGCGAAAGCGAATGGAAGCCCGGAGCGTCGTTCGTGTTGGCCTACCATGAATAGGACGGCGCTCTGGATCTGCATGCTGGCGGCTCTCGCATCGGCCACGCCCAGGCTCGACACGTTGGTGGCGCCCGACGGATCCAAGGCCGGCCTTTGGGTTCCCGAATCGCGCAAAAAGCTCCCGCTGGTGGTCTGGCTCCATGGCGGATTGGGCGCGAACAATCCCTCCAAGGGAATCGCCGCGGCCGGCAACATGGCGGCCACCTGGGGCGATTCGGGAGCCTTCGCCCTGCTCGCGCCGTCGGCATGGCCCGCGAGCCCGTGGTGGTCCGAAACCGCCGCCCAGAGGATCGTGGACCTCGTAGCGAAGGCGGCCAAAACTCCCGGCGTCGACGCCTCGCGAATCGTCCTAGCCGGAGCATCCGACGGCGGCTCCGGAGCTCTGTGGCTGTCCGTTCGACTCCGGCGAAATCTGAAGGACCGCCTGAAAGGGGCGGCGATCTGGTCGGCCGATCCTTCCGTCATGGAAATGCAAGGGATTCCCTGGAATCCGACTCTCCTGAGGGGGACCGCGCTTCGCTGGACCGCCGGAAGCGACGACCGGCTCCACCCCGCGGCGCGGATCCGCTCCTGGTGGGATCGCTGCCGTGCCGCCGGAATCCGTCTGGAGCCCGTGGAGACCGCCGGGGCCGGCCACGACCTCCAGTTCCACAAGCCCGACCTGGCGCTGTTCCCGGCCTGGGTCCGGAGGGTCGCGCGCTAGCCGATCCCCCGGTGTCGATTTTTGTCAGGACTTGCGGCGCAGGAAGAACGAATTGGCCAGGTGGTCGCGGAACGCGTCGGGCACGGTCGAGCGCTCGAAGTTCACCCCGCAACCGGGCAGATGCGGGCCGTCTTCCCACTTGTGCGCCCACACCACGCTGCCGTGGATCGCCACGCCGTCGGCGTCGATGTCCAGGATGCGGATCTCGAGTTCGGACCCGATCGGTTCGGGATCGATCGCCAGCAGGAACAGACCCGAGACGCTCATGCTCTGGCAGTTGCCCCGCTTCCACTCTTCCCGGGTGCCGATCTTGCGGTACAGGACCCGCGCGTTCTGGTTGACCCGGACATAGCGGCGCAGGTTCACGGGATGCTTCCAGGACGGGTCGTCGGCGTCGATCTCCGCGATCGCCTCCCGGAGCGGCATCCGCTTGAACGGGGCCTGGCACATCCCGATCCATGGCGCTCCGGCACCGCCGGTGCAGCGCAGGATGGGAAGATCCACCCCCAGGTCGTACAGTGGAGCGGTCTCCGACACCCCCGCGTGGAGCGTGGAAGCCAGATCCATGAGCACCGCGGCGGGCGGATCGGAAACCACCTGCTTGACCGCGTCGAGCACGGTCGAAACCCGGATGCAGTCCACCCCTCCCAGGACCTCGTCGAAGAGGGGAATCCTCTCCGGCGACGCCAACAGAAGGAAGGGGCGGCTCCCCATCAGGTTTCCTCTTCGTCCCCGGCCGGCGAAGGCGCGTCGTCTTCGGTGGTCGCATCCAAAGGCAGCGCCTCGGAAGGATCGCCTTCTTCGGAACCGACATCCACCGTGGACAATCCTCCCGCTTCGGGAAGCGCCTCGTCGTCCTTCTCGCCCACCACGTGCGCCACGTCCTGGACGGTGTCACCGTCGTCCAGACGGATCACGATGACGCCTTGGCTGTCGCGACCGGTCTCACGGATATCCGCGACCCCCGTGCGAATCACCATTCCGCCCCGCGTGATGGCCATGATCTCCTCTCCCGGCTTCACCGAAATCAAACAGACCGCGGGTCCGTTCTTTTCGGCGACCCTCAGGTTGATGATGCCCTTTCCGCCGCGGTTTGTCACGCGGTACTCTCCGGGCTCGGTGCGTTTCCCGTAGCCCTTTTCGGTGATGGTCAACAGCGTCGCGCCTTCTTCCACCTTGACCATGCCGATCACGCAATCGCCTTCTTCCAGCGAGATCCCGCGCACGCCGCGGGTGCCTCGTCCCAGGTCGCGGAACGCCGAAAGCGGGAACCGGATCGCCTGCCCCAGACGGGTGGCCAGCACCAGGTCCGGATCGCCTTCCACCAGCAGGGTCGACACGAGTTCGTCGCCTTCGTCCAGCTGCAGGCCGATGATGCCTTCGCGGCGGATGTTCTTGAACGAACCGATGTGCATGCGGTTGATGGTTCCGAACCTGGTCGCGAACACGATGCGGCCCTCGCCGCCGAACCCGCGCACGGGCACCACCGACTTGAACTTCTCGCCTTCGCGGAGGTTCAGGAGGTTGGCGATGTGCGAACCCTGGGCGGTGCGCGAGACGTTGGGGAGATCCCACACGCGCAGCCAGTAGCATCGTCCCAGCGTCGTGAAGCAAAGCAGGTAGGCGTGGGCCGTGGCCACGAAGATCTGGTCGACCAGGTCGTCGCCCTTGAGGCCGGCGCCCGTCACGCCCTTGCCGCCGCGTCCCTGGGCGCGGTATTCGGTGAGCGGCTGGCGCTTGACGTAGCCGCCGTGGGTCACGGTGACCACCATCGAATCGTCGGCGATCAGGTCTTCCATGCTCACTTCGTCGGTGGCATCGACAATTTCCGTCCGGCGCTCGTCGCCGATCTCGTCCACCACCTTGGTCAGCTCGTCGGCCACGATCTGTTCGCGCAGCGCGCGCGAGGCCAGGACTTCTTCCAGGTACTTGATCTTCTGGACCAGCTCGGCGTATTCGTTCTGGATCTTGTCGCGTTCCAGGCCCGTGAGGCGGCGCAGCTGCAGCTCCAGGATCGCCTGCGCCTGGATCTCGGTGAACCCGAACTTCTCCACGAGCCCGTTGCGGGCGTCGTCGGTGGTGCCCGAATTGCGGATCAGGCGGATCACCTCGTCCAGGTGGTCCAGCGCCTTGAGGTAGCCTTCCAGGATGTGCGCGCGTTCGCGAGCCTTCTTGAGGTCGAACGCGGCACGCCGGCGGACCACTTCCAGGCGGTGTTCCAGGTAGTGGTGGATCAGCTGCTTGAGGTTCAGGACCTTGGGGTGCCCGTCCACCAGGGCCAGGTTGATCACGTGGAACGGATCCTGCAGCTGCGTGCGCTTGAACAGGTGGTTCAGGACGATGTCGGGATGGGCGTCGCGCTTGCATTCCACCACGATCCGCATGCCGTCGCGGTCGGATTCGTCGCGCAGATCGGCGATGCCTTCGATCACCTTGTCGCGCACCAGTTCGGCGATCTTCTCCAGAAGACGCGCCTTGTTCACCATGTACGGGATCTCGGTGAAGATGATCGCCTGGCGGGTGCCCACGTCCTCGAAGTGGTGGCGCGCGCGCACCACGACCTTGCCGCGTCCGGTGAGCATGGCTTCGCGGGCGCCGGCGCGTCCGTAGATGATCGCTCCGGTGGGGAAGTCGGGACCCGACACGTACTGCAGCAGGTCTTCCACCGCGATGTCGGGGTTGGCGAGCACGGCCTTGCAGGCGGCCACGATCTCCTTGAGATTGTGGGGCGGCATGTTGGTGGCCATGCCCACGGCGATGCCGGTGGTGCCGTTCACCAGCAGGTTGGGGATGGCCGCGGGCAGGACCGAAGGCTCCTTGAGCGATTCGTCGTAGTTGTTGACGAAATCCACCGTGTCGCGGTCCAGATCCTGCAGCATGAGCTCGGCGGCGCGGCGCATGCGGGCTTCGGTGTAACGCATCGCGGCGGGGCTGTCGCCGTCCACCGATCCGAAGTTGCCCTGGCCCATCACCAGCATGTAGCGCAAGGAGAAGTCCTGGGCCATGCGCACCAGCGAGTCGTACACCGCCACGTCGCCGTGGGGGTGGTACTTGCCGATCACGTCGCCCACGATGCGGGCGGACTTCTTGTAGGGCTTGTCGTGGTTGAGCGACAGTTCGTCCATCGCGAACAGCACGCGGCGATGCACGGGCTTGAGCCCGTCGCGCACGTCCGGCAGCGCGCGGGCCACGATCACGCTCATGGAGTAGCGCAGGTAGCTGACGGACAATTCCTTGTCGATCGCGACCGGAACGACGCGGCCCGTGAGGGTCTGGGCGGGCAGTTCCGTGACGGGAGTCTCGGGAAGATCTGATTCGGGAGGAACCGGAGTCTGTTCGTCGCTCATGTGAGGTCCTGTCTGTTGGGCGGCGCGGGAGGATTCCAGTCCATCCGCGCAAGGAGTTCAAAATCGGTCGGATCGGCGCGGTGGGGCACCATCGCCGGGTGCCCCGACTCGAGCCAGAAATCGTCGGTGTCGGGTTCGAATTCACCGTGGGGCTTGCGGCCTTCCAGTTGCCAGGTTCCGTCCGCCACGGGGCGGTATTGGTCCTTGAACATGGAGTTGGATCCGCGGCAAACCTTGACTTCGCCCCAGTCGCGGGGGTCGTGGTGCGGGAAGTTCACGTTCCAGAACGTGCCCGCCGGAGTGGGCGGCAAGGCGTTTTCGAGCAGGCGCACCGCCCAGGAAGCGATGGCGTGGTAATGCGCGTCGTCCATCCCCAGGCTGGACAGCGCCACGGCGGGAATCCCCCACAACGCCGCCTCGCGGGCGCAGGCGGCTGTTCCCGAGTAGGGGGCGCACACGCCGGCGTTCTCGCCGGGATTGATCCCCGCGAACACGATGTCGGGTCGCCAAGGCAACCCTTGGCAGACGGCGAACTTCACGGCGTCGGAGGGCAATCCACCGACCAGCAACGCGGGGACTCCCCAAAGCCGGGTGGATTCCACCTCCAGCGGCTGACAGAAAGTGAAGCCGTGCCCGGTCCCCGACCGCTGCTCGGAAGGCACTGCGATCGCGACTTGGAATCGAGGCGCCAACGCCTCGACGAGAATCTTCAACGCGGGGCTGCTCGGGCCGTCGTCGTTGGCCACCAGAACCTTCAGGCTGTCCTCCGGAAACTTCGTTTGAACCAGGATTTGACGATCATCGACCAAGACCTGCAAAGGTAGAACTTGGGGATGCAACCTGGCCTCCAAAGGTGATACTATCCTTTCAGTCGAGCTGCGCGACGCCCCTCAGCCACTCCCACCCTTGGGCCTGAGCCGTCCGCACCCCCTCCAAGGACCCGCTTATGCCTGCACATCCCTCTTCCAGAATCGCCTGCGTCCTGCTGTCCACCGGATTGGCCTGCGCCGCGCCCCCTCTGACGATCGATCTTGGAGCCACCGCTCCGGACGCCGCGGGCGGACATTTCGGGTTCTCGCACTACCTGGGCGACAACCTGTTCCTGCAAGCCCGGCTGGAAGAAGGCGTGCTGCGGTTCGATTCACGGCTGGTTTCGCTGCACCACGGCATCTTGGGTGTCGGATTCGAGCACGAATTCACCTCCAAGACCTACTTCCGCCTGACCGCCGGCGCGGGCGGCGGCCTGATCTACAACCCCGGCGAGAAGGCATCCGACCACTCCGAATGGCTCTACACGGCCCGGATTTCGCCCGAAGTCATGTGGTTCCCCACGGGCCGCTACCGTCGCCCCTCGGTAGGGCTGAACCTGGGACTGAACCTCCAGACCCGCCACAGCGCCGACCACCGCCCGGTCATGGGGGGGCTTTCCGGCAAAGGTCTGCAGATCTTCGCAGGACTGGTGTTGTAGACGGACAGGGTTTTTAGTATCTTCGCTCGCTCAGTTTGGCGGTATAGCTCAGTTGGTTAGAGCGAGGGAATCATAATCCCTGCGTCCGCGGTTCAAGTCCGTGTATCGCCACTCAAAGCCCTCGGTGTCCTCACAGGCGCCGGGGGCTTCGTGTTTTTAGCCCCCCCCTTCTTGACCGTCCATCGCCATTCCCGGCGAACCTCCCGAAGACGCTTCCAAAGCGAAGGTTTTCCATCTTTGCTCGCCTCGGCGGCACCTTGTGGGCGCGAAGCCACCTTCTCGGCGGGAAAGGACCCTACGCACATGAACACCATGGAGGCGCTTCGCGCCGGCCGGTTGGCGGGAACCAAGGAACTGCGGATTTGCGCCGACCTGGACCTATTCCCGCGCGAGATTCTGGATCTTTCCGAGACCCTGGAGATCCTCGATCTTTCCGGCAACCACCTGCGCGAACTCCCCGACGATTTTTCACGGCTGCGCAAGCTGCGGATCGTGTTCTTCTCGCAAAACCAGTTCCAGGAATTCCCGCGCGTCCTGGCGCAATGCCCCGACCTGGAGATGGTGGGGCTCAAATCCTGCCGCATCGGATCCATCCAGGATGATGCGCTGCCCGCGAACCTGCGCTGGCTGATCCTGACCGACAACCAGCTGGAGCGATTGCCCGATTCGATCGGCGACCATCCCCGCCTGCAAAAGCTCATGCTCGCGGGCAACCAGCTTCGCGAACTGCCCCGCACGCTCTCGCGTTGCCGGAACCTGGAACTCCTGCGCGTTTCGGCCAACCAGCTGCAGGCCTTCCCCGACTGGCTCCTGGACATGCCTCGCCTGTCGTGGCTGGCCTGGTCGGGAAACCCGTTTTGCGTCCGGCACGAAGAACACGAACTCCCGCCGGAAGTCGCCTGGAAGGATCTTGTCCTGGAACAGACGCTGGGCCAAGGCGCCTCGGGCGTGATCTCGCGCGCGCAAGTGCGCGGCACCGACCGCTCGGTGGCCGTGAAGGTGTTCAAGGGAAGCGTCACCTCCGACGGTTACCCGCAAGACGAAATGGCCGCCTGCATCGCCGCCGGCCGCCACCCCAACCTCGTGAACGTGGAAGGCCGCGTCGCCAACCACCCCGAAGCCCGACTCGGACTGGTCCTGTCGCTGATCCCGCCCCAGTACCGCAACCTGGGCGGCCCACCCAGCTTCGAGACCTGCACCCGCGACGTCTTCGCTCCGGGATCCACCCTCGATCCCGAGCAGATCCTATCGATCGCCCGCGGCGTCGCCTCGCTCATGGCGCACCTGCACGGACGCGGCGTCAACCACGGCGACCTCTACGCCCACAACATCCTGATCGACCCCGCAGGCCATCCCCTCAAAGGCGATTTTGGCGCCGCCAGCCTGTTGGACGGATTCGCCCCCGATCGACGCGAATCCATCCAGCGCCTGGAAGCCCGCGCCTACGGCTGCCTGCTCGACGACCTCCTGGGCCTGGCGCCAACCACGGACACCGCCACGCTCGGCCCCGTACGCACCTTGCGCGACGCCTGCATGACGGAAACCGTCAGCGCGAGGCCGTTGTTCGGGGAGATCGCGAAGGGGTTGGGCGCGGACTGAAGTCCTCGCCCGCCAACCTCCCTTCGGTCGGGGAGGAGTGGCCCCGGCAACATCCGCCGGGGCGGATCGTCACATATGGACAGCTTTTCCAATCGCGACGGCGGTGGCGTCGGCGATGACCTCAGACAGGGTGGGGTGGGCGTGCATGGTGCCCATCACGTCTTCCAGCGTGGCTTCCATGTTCATCGCGAGGTTCAGCTCGGCGATCAGCTCGGTCGCCTCGGAGCCAACGATGTGCGCGCCCAGCAGTTCGTGGTGGGTTTCGCCGTACAGCAGCTTCACGAAGCCGTCGGTGTCGCCGGTGCCCACGGCCTTGCCGTTTGCGATGAACGGGAACTTGCCCACCTTGTAGGCGATGCCCTGCTCCTTGAGCTTTTTCTCGGTGGCACCGATGCTCGCGACCTGCGGCTGGCAGTAGGTGCAGCCCGGCACGAGGTGGCTCTTGCGCGGCTCGATCCCGCCGTAGATGCCGTCGACGCACTGGCCGGCTTCCCAGCTGGCTTCGTGGGCCAGCCACGGAGGACCGATCACGTCGCCGATCGCGTAGATGCCGGGCAACGAGCTTTCGTAGCGGTCGTTGGTGGAGATGTACCCGCGGTTCAGATCCAGCTTGATGTCGGGGCCCAGCAGACCGTCGGTGCGGGCTTCCACGCCCACGGCCACGAGCACCTTCTCGAAGGCGTTGCCGGCCTTGGGCGACTTGCCTTCGAACGAGGCCGTCGCGCCGTTTTCCGTCACCTCGATGCTCGTCACCTTCGTGCCGGTCAGGACCTCGATCCCGTAGCCCTGGTACTTGCGCTCCAGCAGCTTGGAGGCTTCCTCGTCTTCGATGGGCAGGATGTTGGGGAGGAACTCCACCAGCGTCACCTTGGCCCCGAAGGCGTTGTAGAAATAGGCGAATTCCACCCCGATGGCGCCGGCGCCGATGATCAGGATGCTCTTGGGGCATTCGGAAAGTTCGAGCGCTTCGCGGCTGGTGATCACCGTCTTGCGATCCAGGACGATTCCCGGCAACGTGCGCGGACGCGCGCCGGTGGCGATCACGATGTTGTCGCACTCCAGGCGGTCGGCTTCCTTGCCGTCCTTGTAGTTGACTTCCACCAGGCCCGGCCGCAGGATGGTCCCCAACCCCTTGAACGCCTGGATCTTGTTCTTCTTGAACAGATGGTCGATGCCCATCGCCATCTTGTCGGCGGCCTTGCGGCTCTTGGCCACCACCTTCGCGAAATCGAAGCTCACGCCTTCGATCTTGAACCCGAAATCCTCCGGATGCTTGAGATGGTTGGCGAACTCGGCCTGCTTCAGAAGCGCCTTGGTGGGGATGCAACCCCAGTTCAGGCAGGTTCCGCCGGCGCGCTCGACTTCCACCATCGCCACGCTCTTGCCGTACTGCGCGGCCTTGATCGCGGCCACGTATCCGGCGGGTCCACCGCCGATCACCACCAGATCGAACTTCTGCGACATGAGATCCTTCCTTGTCGTGTGTGGACGGCCCCCGTAACGAACCCGAGCCAGCCAACCGATCGAACCCTGGTCAATCTACAAAGGCGACGACAGATCGAGAAATATTCCCATCCGCGAATTGCGCAGATCTGCGCAGACATCTTCCGGACCCGCCGCACATTGGTGGTTCGATGCGTCATGTAGGGGCGATTCATGAATCGCCCCTACAATGCGCCCAAACAAACCCCGAATTGGTTGGCCCGGAAAAACGAAGGCCAGCCCGTCTGGGCTGGCCTTCGAACAATCACCTGTCCTGATAATCAGGACAAGGCGGCGATGTAGGCTTCATACTTCTCGCGCAGCACTTCGCGGTTGCGGGCCTTCTTGATGCGGCGCAGAGCCTGGTCGCGCAGCTGGCGGACACGCTCGTGGCTGATCTGGAGACTTTCGCCGACTTCGCGCAAGGTCTGCGGTGTTTCGTGGTCGATGCCGAACAATCCCTTGAGAACGTCCTTCTCGCGCTTGGGCAGCTCGTTGAGCAGCTCGTGCGCCATCAGTTCCACCGAATTGATTTCGGCGTCGTGTTCGGGATTGGCGGCCCTGGGGTCGGCCAAGACTTCCTGGTAGGTGGTCTTGGTGTCGGCCTTCAGAGGAGCATCGAACGAGATGCCGGCTTCACCCAACTGGATGAGCTCGCGGATTTCGTCGGTGAGTTCTTCGCCCTTGCTCTTGTTCTTGAGCGCCTTGCGCACACGCAGATGCTGGTTGGCCGGCAAGCGAATCAGGGAACCCTGTTCGTTGATGGCCCTCGTGATGTATGCCTTGATCCACCAGACCGCGTAGGAAATGAACTTCAGGCCACGGCTGTGGTCGAAGCTTTCGATCGCGCGAATGAGACCCATGGCGCCTTCCGACACGAGGTCGGGAAGCGGAATGGGGCAGCCGCGGTACTGGAGAGCGACCTTGAGCACGAAGCGCATGTTGGCCCGGATCAACATTTCCCGGGCGCGCTTGGCGTCGCGTTCGCTGTAGTTGGGATCCTTGGGATCGAGCTTCTTGAACAGAAGCTGCTCGGCCTTGCGGTCGATGGGTTGAGTCTTACGAATGTCGTCGAGATACCTGCGTAGGGTATCGTCGGAGCTGTCCACTCGGCGTTCTCCGTTCTATCAATTTTTGGGCCAAAATCGTTTTTCAGAAATTATCAAACTTCATCAAACGAGCTTACGGGGGAATTTCGCTCCTAACCCCTCCAAAGTCAATAGGCAGTAGGATATTTTTTCCGCCCCGCTGGAAAATCACTCCCTGCCCGGGTACCAAACTCCCCTCTCCGTGTCGAGTCGGGCAAGTCGTTGTCGGGCAAGTCGTTGCGGCACCGAGATTGCTTCCCTCAAGCCCGCGGTCGGATTTGCCGATAAGCGCGTATGGACAGAGGGGGCCGGAAACCATGAGCACATCGACTGGAATCAGCGTTGGAGGATTGGTATCCGGCCTGGACACCAATTCCATCATCGACCAGCTGTCGGCCCTGGAACAGCAGAAGGTCGTGGCCGTCACCAAGAAGCAGACGCAAAGCCAGCTGCGGTTGTCGGCCCTGGGCACGCTCCAGAGCAAGCTTTCCACCCTGGCTTCCAAGGCCAGGGAGCTGTACAAGCTCGACAATTTCAGCTTGTTCAAGTCCACCTCCAGCGACGACAAGACCGCGACGATCACGGGCACCGGCGAAGGCCTGCAAGGAACCGTGGGCGTGAACGTCCGCCAACTGGCATCCAGCTGGAAGGTGGCCAGCAAGGCCATGGCCGACTCGGTCACCGCGACCGGCGGCGCCGGAACGCTCACGCTTTCCAGAAGCGCGGCGGCCATCAAGACCGATCCCACCAAGACCACCGTCGACATCACGATCGACGCGAACGACTCGCTCAAGGACATCGCTTCCAAGATCAACGCGGCATCCGGTGCGGGAATGACCGCGACCATCGTGAATTTCGGGACCGGCGACACGCGACTGATGCTCAACGGAGTGGACCAGGGCAGCGAAGGGTTCGCCATCACCGAATCCAGCGGGGGCACGGTGCTGTCCACCTTGGGTCTCAAGTCGTCGTCGTCCCGGCAGACTTCCGATTTCGGGCTGCGTTTGGCCAGCGGCGGACCCGCCCAATCCACCTCCACCCTGGGCAGCCTGTATACCGGCATCGGCGCCAACAACGTCGCCGACACCGATACGATCAAGCTCTCCTATTCCGTGGGTGGGGCCGCGAGCACGGACGTGACCGCGAACGCCGCCACCATTTCCGGCGGCAGGACCACCAAGCTCAACGAGGTCACCGCCGCGGAACTCGGATCCTGGATGAACACCACCTTCGGAGGGTCGGGCGCGGGGTTTTCCACCGCATTGAACAGTTCGGGCGAGCTGGTCGTGACCAATTCCCTTGGTACCGCGGTGGATTTCGATCTCGCGATGGGAACCGGATCCGTGGGCACCCTCCAGCTGGGCGGATCTTCCACGCGCACCGCCTGGGCGAACGAATTGCAGGTGGGACAGAACGCGTTCTACACCATGAACGGGCTTTCGATGTCGTCGGAGACCAACACCGACACCACCACGCTCAACGGCGCGACGATCAATCTCTTCAAGGTCAGCGAAGACACGACGTCCGATGTGCAGCTGGGCTTGACGCGCGACGGCGACGGGATCCAGAAGAAGGTGCAGGAATTCCTGGACGCGTTCAACGACGCGATCAAGTACATCGACGACAAGACCAAGACCACCGTGGATTCCTCCAAGGACGCCAACGGCCAAAGCACCAACAAGGTGACGCGCGGCGAACTGGCCACCGACTCCAGCGTGCGCACGATCAAGACCCAGTTGAGGACGATGCTCACTTCCGAGGTGACGGAACTTGTCGGCAAGACCGCCTACACCTCGCTGGCATCGGTGGGGATCACCACGGACAAGGATTCGGGCGGGCTCAAGATCGACTCGGAAAAGTTCCAGGCGGCCTTGACGTCCGATTTCGACGGGATCCGGAGGTTGTTTTCCAACAGCGGTTGGACCGACAACGGATCGGCCACCGTGGGTGGATGGACCGACAACACCAAGGCGGGCACCTACGTCCTGACTCCATCCACCGACGTGATCGACGGGAGCCCGGGCAACCGGATCGGCGACATCCTGTTTTCGCAGACGGGCGATTCCAAGGGGCTGGGCGTCACGGCACCGACGTCCATCGCCGGCAACGTGACCGCCACCTTTTCGCGCGGCGTCGCGGGCCAGCTTTCGCAGTACATCAGCCAGCTCACGGCGTTCGACGGTTCGTACAAGTCCAACAAGGATTCCGTCCAACGGCAGATCGACGACTTCGGGAAGCAGGCCGACTCGGTCCAGGCCCGCGTGGACGCCTACAGAAAGACGTTGTCGGCGCAGTTTTCCGCCATGGAAAATGCGATGCTGAGGATCAAGAACCAGAGCAGCGCCTTCCTGGCGCAGCTCGGCTGACGAGGAGAACATGCCGTACGCAGCGCATTCCAACTACAAGAACGCGGCCATCGCCACCGCCGACCGTGGCAAGCTCGTGGTCATGGTCTACGACCATTGCATCCAGTGGTGCGACCACGCCCTGGAAGCCGGCACCGACCTGGCCAAGCGCAGCCAGGCGATCGACAAAGTGCAGGCGGGACTGACCGAGCTCACCTGCGCGCTGGACATGGAGCGCGGCGGCGACATCTCGCGCAATCTCTGGAGACTCTACGACTTCATGACCTGGACCCTGACCCAATGCGTGGTGAACCGCACCGACAAGGGGATCCCCGACGTGCGCAGGATGCTTTCGGAACTGCGTGCAGCCTGGCAGATGGCGGCCGACGAAGTCCGTCGCAGCCAACCAGACCTGGTGGCGGGGCAAGGCAAGCCCATGGCGTTGTTCGGATGAGCGAGCTGTCGCGTCGGCTCGAAGCGAGCATGGAAAGATTGCTGGAGGTCTACCAACCGTTCGCGCAACCCGGCAAGGATTGGATCCAGGGCGGCGACGCCTTGCAGGAGCTGGTGCGGCGTCGCGACCTGGCCCTGCAGGAAGGCAAGCCGTTGTCGGACGAATTCAAGCGGCTGTGGTCGGAGTGGGAATCCACCCAACCCGCGCAGGAAGAACGCGCCCGCGTCTTCCAGACCCGCAACAAGATCGTCGAGCTGGGCCTGCAGGTGTCGCGCCTGGACACCGACATCCAGTCGCGCCTGCGCAAGAAGGCCGACGAATTCCGTCGTCTCGCGGCGGAAAGCAACAAGAAATCCAACGCGGCGAAGGCCTACATGCGCTGAACGAAAAATCCTCCGGCGCCCCGAGGAGCGACGCCGGAGGTCCTGGTGCCTTTCGAGCACGCAAGGAGAAACTCCCTGCGATCCATCAAGGCACGTACACGCCCTTGAGCGCGACATCGGGGAACAGGGAGCGGTCGGTCTCGGGCCGCCCTTCCACGACCTCTCCCGGCATCAGCGATTCGGCGATATCCATGAGCTGGCTCATCCGCTCGATGGAAAGCCCGGGCGCGGCGTCGAGCGCCAGGCGTCGTTGCGCGGGGTTCTTCCGCTTCACGTCGACCAGGGCCTTGTGGAAGGAATCGAGGATCGCGCGGGAGTAGGCGGCATCCCCTGGTGTGGCGATCGCCGCGACGGTTTCGGGCTTGTCGGAAGCCGGGTTCAGCCAGACCTTGATGGAATCCGGCGAGGCTTGGGCCACAAGGTCGAACGGCGGCGGCACGTGAGCCTTGTCGACCGAAGCCACCGGCGTGGGCAATCCCACCGGAAGCACCACGACGCTCGCGAAACTCGCGGAAAGCATCAGGAACGGGATGAGGACGATCATGACGTCCAGGAACGGCGTGAGGTTGAGTTCTTCCTGCATCGCCTGGGTGCGGATGTCGTAACGCTTGCAAAACATGGTGTGCTCCTAGGGTCGAGTTATGAGTCGAGTGTGGATTGGATGGTGGACAGGGCGGATGATTTCCGCCCTGTGTGGATTGGTTCAGCGGATCATTGGCGATCGAGGACGAACGCGTAGGTGACGGTGACGTTGCCCTTCTCGATGGAGTCGAACTTCATCCGACGCGCCTTGTCCTTGATCTCGTCGTCCAAGGAAGCGACACCGGTGGTGCTCGACACCACGTCGATGGACACGATCGTGCCGTCGGGGGCGATCGTGAACTTGAGCGAGATCTTGCCGCCGATCTCGGGGTTTTGTTTCAGCGCCTTTTCGTAGCTGTACCGGAACCCCCCGATGTGCGAACGGATCACCCGCAGGATCGATTCCGGACTGCGAGATCCGGCCTCGCCGCCCAGTTCGATGTCGGTGGGGCGAGGCGCCGGAATCGTGCGCCTAGTGGCGACCGGAGCGCCGCTGGAAGGCATGCCCATCTTCAGCTTCGTCCCCGTGGCCCGCGGATCGGTGCCGATCCCGTTGCCGATCCCGGTTCCCAATCCATATCCTCCCGCGGCGGCCATGCGGTCGCCTTCTCCCGCACCACGTCCACCTCGATCGCCCTTGACCAGGTGGCCGCCTTTTCCAGCCAGGATCACGTCGATCATGTTGGCGGGATTCGGGTCGACATCCTCCCCCAAGGCGCCGTCGGTCATGGTGGTGATCCTGTCGATGACCGATCCGACCATGACGGCGGCAGGAGTGTTTTGTGCTTGCGCGACGGTCCTGGATTCGGTCGGTCCGTTCTGGTTCGGGCTTGGATCCGGAACGTTGTTCTGCGCCTCGGTCCGCATCGGGGTTTCGACCAGGTCCGGTTTGGGAGGATCGGGTTGTTTCTCCTCCGGGAGAGGGACCAGGATCGTGATGTCCGGAGTCAGTTGGCGGATGTCGATGTCCGACTTGTGCCCACCGCTGATGTACATCCCGATCGAGGCGAAGGCGAAGATCGCCCCCAGTCCGGCCAAGATCGCGGCGCGGGCGTTGCGACCCTTTTCGCCCGGCTCGTTCCAGCCCAGCAGACGGGATTTGGCGATGCGTTCGCGGGCGACCTCCCAGAGCCGCTGGCGCGCCGGGGTGTCTTCGTGCACGACCAGCCGCCCGAACGGGAGCGCGACGACGGCGTCCGATCGAAACGACCCGACGTGCGCGGGCATCGGGGCCGGCAGCACCAGGGCGCTGCGGGGATCGGATCCCACGGTGAGGGTGTTGGCCCAGAGGGACCATTCGCGGGTCTGCCGACCCGAATCGACCAGTTGGATGGTGAAGTGTTTCATGGCGAGTCTCCTTCTTCTTCGATTTGTCCATTCAGGTGGTGTCGACTCCGGGCGCGATCCGCGCCGGGAGCGTCGATTCGTGTCAGTTCTTGTCCAGGCGGAGGGTGTACGTGATGGTGACGTTCCCCTTCTCGATCTGGTCGAACTTCATGCGCCTGGCCTTGTCAAGGATCTCCCGGTCGAGCGCGGCGCTGCCGGTTTCGCTCTTGGCGACGGAGATCGCGACGATGTCGCCCGACGGCCCGATGGTGAACTTGAGGACGATCGTTCCACCCACCTCGGGGTTGGTGCGCAGGACCTTCTCGTAGCTGTAGCGGAAACCTCCCAGGTGCGCGCGGATCACGCGCAGGATGGATTCGGGACTGCGGCTTCCCGCCTCGCCGCCCAGTTCGATGTCGGAGGCCTTGGGAGGTGCGACCTTGGAACGCGCCGCCGCACCGGTCCCGAATCCCGCGCGGCCTCCGGTTCCCAGCCCGGTTCCGCCCACCGTCGCCATGCGATCTCCGCCCGATGCGCCACGGCCGCCTTGTTCGCCCTTCTTGATCGAACCGCCGCCTCCGGCCAGGATCACGTCGACCATGTTCGACTGGCTCGGGTCGACGTCCTCTCCCAGGAGCCCATCGGACTTGATCTCGATCGACGGCATCATCGGGGCGCTCATCACCGCCGACGGATTGCCAGCCGGCCAAGCCACGGTCCGCGTTTCGGTCGCGCCTCCCGCGGCCACGGATCCGTATGCGGTACCCGACACGGCCATCATCTTGTCGGCTCCGCCACCCAGGGCGTTTTCCGTCACGCCTTCGGGCAGCGCCTGCGGAACCTCCACCGTCGCCGCCTTGCCGTCCTTGTTCACCACCTTCTCCACCACCGCCACGAACGATGTGTACTGGCTGGCGAGCCTGTGCTCGAGCGCCAGCCTGGTCATTTCCTCCACCGTCGAGGCATCGGGATTCCCTCGGTTGGAACGCTCCAGTTCGGCGATCCTGGCCCGCGCCCAAAGACTGGACACCGCGCCATTGTTCTCGCCCGTGGTCGGGTCCACCGGGACTTCCAGCCGCAAGGCCTGTCCGTTGCATTCGCCGTGCACGACCACGCTCCCCGCGCGATCCGACAAGAATCGTCCGGTCACCACCAGGGGCTCGCCGTCGAACAGATCGGGCACCTTTGCGGGAACCTGGTCGGCGATCTGGACTCCCTTCCATTCCAGCCGCACGCCGGTCAGCACCGGACGACGCACGGTCTCCAGGAATTTTTCCACCTTCTCGGCCGGGTCTTCGTCCAGCGTGGCCACCTGGGCCTTGCCTGTGCCCCGGAACGCGAGTTCGTCCAGGAACCAACGGTTCACCGACGACCCCACCCCCAGCGCGAACACCCGGGTCCGATCGTCCATCTCGCGCTCCACCGCCTGCAGGATCTCGTGTTCGTTCCCGATGAACCCGTCGCTCATCAGGCACACGATCCGCAGTTCGCCGGGGCCGGGCTTGTGCTGGAACGCCTCGCGGAACCCATTCAGCATCCAGGTTCCGCCGCCCGCCCGCATGGCATCCACGAAGGCCACGCCCTTGGCGACATTTTCCGGTGTCGCCCGCACCGCCGACGACTCGAAGGCCGAAGCGTCGTCGGAAAAGCTCACGATCCGGAAATTGTCGCGCGGATCCATCTGGCGCAGCGCCTTGCGCATGGCGCGCTTCACCAGCTCCAGCGGCTCGCCGCTCATGGATCCCGAACGGTCGACCAGGAACACGAGCTCCTTGCCGGAGGTCTGCGAACGGTTGCCCAAGCGGGGCGGCTGCACCTGCAGCAGGAAGTGCCCCTTGCCTCCGTCGCCGTCGGTCACCACCGAGGCCAAGGGCCGATCACCGCGGGCCTTCCAGCGCAACAGGAAATCCTTGTTGGGGATCGTGGCTCCGTCGCGCAGCCGCAGGGCCACCGGGCCCCTCCAGTTGCCGGTTCCCGAAACGCTCAGTTCGTGGCTGGGAGATACGATTTCCGACACCGGGACTCCCGCGTCGAGCATCACGTCCATGGTGAGCCTCTGCGGCGGCGCCATGCCTTCGGGCAGCCGGGGAGCGCCGATCTTCCCCATGTCGGGGACCGATCCGGGAGGGCAGAACCGAGGCCCCACGGCGGTGGGGAACACGAATTCCGTCATGTCGCCGTTGGGCGCCACCGGCATGTCCATCACCGTGCGCACGGTCAATTCCTGACCCGGCATGATGTTGGCCACGGACTGCTGGAACAGGTTCGGGCGCTCCTGCTCCAGCAACGCGGCGGTCTTTCCCTGGCGCGCGGCGGTTTCGTAGGTGCGGCGGGCGTCGGCCTTGCGCTGGATCTTGGCGCGCACCACCTTGTTCCCCATGCGGATACTGAGGTCGTGGATCGCGGCCTGGTGCGGGAGCGGGAACACGTACACCGCCGTCACCGGCTTGGTGTTGCGGTTGCCGAACACCTGGTCGACTTCCACGTGCGCCACCGTGCCGGAAATGCGGGTGGAAACGTGGATCGACTTGAGCGGGAACGGATCGGATCCGCCCCCTGGTTGTTCGGTCCATCGGGCATCGTCGGTCGCGGGTTGGGCGATCGGTTCTTCCGATTCTTCTTCCCAGTTCCCCGTTGTTTCCGACGAGACGGCCTGGGGCGCGGACTGCGCCTGGGCCTTGTTGCACGACCACAGGAACGAAAGCGGCAAAGCCGCGGCGAGCAAGACGAATTTTGGCAAATGCATGGCCATTCTCCATTGCGACGACGTGTCGGGAGACGATTTCTGGTTGGACCCGGACCCGGCAATCGCCGGTCGGGCGTGGATCGTCCGTCCCCTGCGACCGGTGGTCGAGGATCGGGATCGGAACAGCTGGACCATCCATCGGGGGAACATCCGCGATGACGGTTGGCGGCTGTGGCGTCGTTGGGCGCGACCTCAGCGCGGCGCGCTGCCGTGTCGCCCGGTGAATGTTCCGTGATGGAACGGGTTCAAGGACGAACGGACAGGAGCCGTGGCCAGGTCATTGCGCTCGACGTCATGGCCGGATCCGCATGGAAGCCCCGCGCCACCCGTTGCCGGGCAGGGCGGAATCCGTCGCGGATGGGCCGTCGTCAGTGCGGAGGAATCGGAGCGTCCGGCCAGGGAGCGCGGTAGCGCTGGGGCACGGACGCGAGCCATTCGCCGGGCATCGTGTTCAGGTCGAGCTCGCCCGAGGCCGATGCCAACATGGCCCCGTCCCAGGAATGGGACACGGGCGCGGCCGGAATCTGCACGTTGCGGGTGATCGCGACGATCGAACGATCTCCCTGCCGCTTGGCGACAGGGGAGGCGAAGAGAAGAGCCGCGTTGCGGCTGGGGGCGGCGACATCCACCGTGGCACGGACCGGCGAAGCCGCATCGTCCACGTTCTCGAAGCGGGGCGCAGGCGCCTGCAGAGGCGCGTTGGCGGGAAGCCTCGCGACCATTTCGGTCTTGGAACGCTCGTTGGTCTGGAAAGCGTCGCGCCGATCTTCCACGACCAAGCTCGCCACCAGGTTGGTCAGCCCCAGCAGGGTGCAGGCGGCGATCGCAGCACGCACCGGAACCGGAGTCTCGCGCGGGGCCACCGACGCGGCCGACACGGCTTCCTGGACACGGGACCTGGCGTCGCTCCACAGGGCGTTGCGCTGGTGGGTTTCGTCTTCCACCACAAGCGTGTACGGCCCCACCTCGAGGGTGGCGGACTCCGACAACTCGGAGAACTGGAGCGCGAAGGGTTCGACCGGAGGCGGAAGACGGACCTTGTTGGACCCGTGGGAGCCCACCGTGAGGACTTCCGCCCTCACGTGCCACTCGCGGGCCGTTCGCCCTTCGTGCAGCAGACTCACCTTCCAGTACTTCATGAGATTACGATACGGCCGGGAAACCCCATCGCGCAAGCGGTTGTCGGAACTTGGCCGCTGGAAAATCGCTCCAATTTGGAATGATCCGCTCCAGCCTGGTCTACTTTTTGCCCCCATGTACCTGAAGATCGAAGGCCCACAGAGAGTCGAAGGCGAAGTCGTCATTTCCGGCGCCAAAAACGCCGCGTCCAAGATGATGGTGGCATCGCTCCTGACCGAAGAGCCCGTGATCCTCCACAACTTCCCCCGCATCGACGAAATCGACATCGTCCGCGAGCTGGTGGAACGCATGGGAGCCAAGGTGCAGATCAGGGACCACACCCTGGTCCTGGAAACCCCGGAAATCGTCACCGACGAAGTGGTGGGGCTTTCGCGCGCCAACCGCATTTCGGTCCTGGCGCTACCCGCCCTGCTGCACCGCAAGGGCAAGGCCGTGCTCCCCATCGTGGGCGGCGACCGTATTGGCCCGCGCCCCGTGAACTACCACCTGGACGCGCTGCGGGCCATGGGTGCGGAAATCGACGAGTCCGGCGACAAGTTCATCGCGATGGCCCCCAACGGATTGTCGGGAACCCACGTGAAGCTCCCCTACCCGTCGGTGGGCGCCACGGAGAACATCCTGCTTGCGGGCGTGCTGGCCAAGGGTCGCACCGTGATCGAAAACGCGGCGCTGGAACCTGAAATCCTGGATCTTGTCATGATGCTCCAGAACATGGGAGCGATCATCGAGCTGGGCACCGGGCGCGTGATCTCCATCGACGGCGTGGACCGCCTGCGCGGAGCCTCCCACGAGATCCTGCCCGACCGCATGGAAGCCGCCAGCTACGCCTGCATGGCCCTGGCCACCGGTGGACGCATTTTCTGTCGCAACGCCCGCCAGGGCGACATGATCACCTTCCTGAACAGCGTGCGCCGGATCGGGGCCGACTACGAGGTGATGGGCAACGGCATCGTATTCTTCCGCAAAGGGCCCATGCGCGGGATCGACCTGGAGACCGACACCCATCCCGGCTTCATGACCGACTGGCAGCAGCCGTTCACTCTTGTGCTCACCCAGTGCGAAGGCACCTCGGTGGTGCATGAAACCGTGTATGAAGACCGCTTCGGATACACCCGAGAGCTCAACCGCCTGGGCGCCCAGATCACCGTGTTCGACAAATGCCTGGGCGAACTTCCGTGCCGGTTCCGCACCAAGCGGCACCCGCATTCGGTCATCGTGCAGGGCCCCACTCCCCTGAAATCGATTCCCGGCACCCTGGACATTTTCGATATTCGCGCCGGCATCACCCTGGTGATCGCGGCGCTCTGTTGCGAAGGTACCACGCTGCTCAAGGGTTTGGAGCACCTGGACCGGGGCTACGAGAACCTGCTGGGCAAACTGCAAGGGCTGGGGATCCGGGCCGAGCGGGTGGGGTGAGGCGTGTCACCATTCTATTCGAGCGCAAATTGACATATCCAATCCAAACCGACTAAGTTCTGGTGTTCGGAACCTCCCTTTCTGTCGAGGATTGAATGAGTCAGACAAAAGTCGCCCTGATCACCGGCGTCACCGGCCAAGACGGTTCGTACCTGGCCGAACTCCTCCTGGAGAAGGGCTACGAGGTCCACGGACTCAAGCGCCGCTCCAGCTCGTTCAACACCGGACGCATCGACCACCTCTACACCCACCCCAAGTTCAAGGCGCATTTCGGAGACCTCTCCGACAGCACCAACCTGGTGCGACTGGTCGGCGAGATCAAGCCCGACGAGATCTACAACCTGGGCGCCATGAGCCACGTGGCCGTGTCGTTCGAAGAACCCGAATACTCCGCCGACATCGACGGCATCGGGACCCTGCGTCTTCTGGAAGCCATCCGCATCTGCGGACTGGAAAAGAAGACCCGCTTCTACCAGGCATCCACCTCCGAACTGTTCGGACTGGTGCAGGAGATCCCCCAGAAGGAGACCACTCCCTTCTACCCCCGCAGCCCCTACGCGGTGGCCAAGCTCTACGGCTACTGGATCACGGTCAACTACCGCGAAGCCTACGGCATCTACGCCTGCAACGGCATCCTGTTCAACCACGAATCGCCTCGCCGCGGCGAGACCTTCGTGACCCGCAAGATCACCCGCGGCATCGCCCGCATCAAGGAAGGCCT
>Ga0116187_1001846_pt1 | contig 21651 bp, 19 predicted proteins | sample AD_JPNNA6_MetaG_FD_89755 | JGI IMG/M metagenome (GOLD analysis project Ga0116187, IMG submission 89755) | Active sludge microbial communities of municipal wastewater-treating anaerobic digesters from Japan - AD_JPNNA6_MetaG | ecosystem: Engineered > Bioreactor > Anaerobic > Digestate | place... | reverse complement strand
TCTATGCTCCCAAGGTTTTGTCGAAACACTTCCCCAATTCCCAAGAGCCCCGCCCATCGCCTGCCCCCTCGGCCATGGTTTCGAATGCCGACCCTTGGGTGGTTCCCACAGGATCCGTATCGTCAGCTTCGATCGAAGAGGTCGAACCATCCGAACCTGTCGCGAGACAGCCTGGAGACATCACACGTTGTATTACGGATTTTTTCCCGGAGGGTTCTTTCGACGGTTTGCAGGATTTGGGTTTCGTATGCGATCAACCGGACCCTCGAAAAGGCGCACTAACGATGCGGTCCAGGGTGGTGATTGGAGCCCGAGGGTTCGTGACCCCGGCCATGCATGAGTGGTCTCGTCTCGAGTGGCATGAAATTGCGGTTTGGGCGATATTTCGTCACGTCTGCTGCGCGGAGCCTTCACCGCTTCAACTTCCACCTCCCGTACGAGATTGTCCCTCTTTGGCCGAGGCGGCTGATGGGCTTGGTCGAGCCTATGGTGCGGGTGAGTCGCTTGCCGAGTCCATCGTTCAGTTTCAACGGGCCGCGGAATGCGCGCATGTGGGAAAGGCTTCCGGATACCGATATGCAGCAGGCCCCATCTCCGGGGGTCAGGTGACGTTCGCGGGCTTTCTTGAACGCAACCACAAGCGTCACGGCGTACGTTGAACTTCCGCCTCGGTGATGATCGAATCCATGAAGTCGCGATGGGAATCCAGGATGGGCAACCGCATCGTAACCGTGGTTCCTTCCCCCACGGCGCTTTGGATTTCGAGCCTTCCGCCCATGAGTTCACACAGTTGTCTGGTCAGTGCGAGACCAAGACCAATGCCTCCCGTCTTGCGGGTGGTCGAGGAGTCTACTTGTTGAAATGCTTCGAAGGATGCCACGACTTGTTCCTTCGTCATCCCCACGCCATCATCCTCGATCTGGAAGACAATCCACGGTTTGCCGTCGATCGGTTCTTGCGTAGTCGTTACTTTGACGTGTCCTTGCTGGGTGAACTTCGCGGCGTTGCCAAGAAGGTTCAGAAGGGACTGACGCACGCGTGTGGGGTCTCCGATGATGCTACCGATGGGCGATGGGATATGAATGGTGAGAGCGTTATGGTGTTGTCGCAGCAGGGGTTCGAGGATTCCCGCGACCTCATGAACAATCGACTCGGGTTCGTATTTTTCCGCGGAGATCTCCATATTGCCAGCTTCGATGCGTGAATAATCGAGCACGCTTTGAATGATTTCGAGCAGTCGCTGGCTTGCGATTTTGATCCGCAACAGGTCATGCCCGAATCCTTCGAGTTGTTGGTCGCGCGCTTCTTCCTCCAACATATCGGCGTATCCGATAATCGCATTGAGAGGTGTGCGAAGCTCGTGGCTCATCGTGGCAAGGAAGGCGGACTTGGCGCGGCTAGCGGCTTCCGCGGCATCTCTTGCGGATCGGAGTTTTTGGGTCGTTTTTTCGACTCTTGCCAATTCTTCGCGCAAGGCTTGATAAAGCCGCGCATTGTCCAAAGCCACGGAAGCCAGCCCCGCGAACTGGTCGAGCACCTTCAGTTCATCCTCACCCAATCTTCGTGGATCCCCCTCCTCGTAGACGACACCTATCATTCCCATGGTGGACTCTGCTGTCCGTAAAGGGATACCCGCGACAGCGCGAAATTCATGGGTATCGAATACCTCCAAACGATCATGCCAAGCTCGATAATTCTCTATCAAAACGGGCGCATCATCTTGCCAGACTCTGCCAGCGACCCCTTCTCCGCGACGGACCCGATGTCCCACATGGGCGGCCATGGGACCGGTCGCAACCACGAGCGACATGCATTCCGGATCATCCGAAGTCGTCAGGTAAATATATCCGCTCGAAGCACCTACCAAGCTGGTGGCCCGCGCCACCAATCCTTCGAGCACATCCTTGATCTCGTGTCTGCGAATGAGGTGCAATGTCGTTTCATGCAGCGCGCCAAGGTGTTCGTTATGCTTCCGCAAGGATTCTTCCGCCGCGGTTCTTTCCTGCACTTCCCGTTCGAGCCTACGCTTGGGTCGAAGACCGTGCGCCACGATCACGGAACCGAGGAGCTGATTCGAAGCACTGCGCACGGGCGCCGTCCATATCCGCATGGGGACAGGCTCGCCATGAACGACGAGGTCCAGGTCACTTACCTTGCCTTCCGATTCACCCGCGAGCACCGGTTGCAACAAATCACGCATCGCCTCCGGTTCACGGGCCAGCACCATCGCATGCCGTCCGCGAAGCCGTTCGAGTGAAATACCAAATAAATCCGTGACTTGCGCATTGACTTGCGTGATCTCTCCCCTTCGATCCGTCAAGAGGATGAGGTCTTTGATCTTCGAAATAATCTCCCCCACCGCGACTTCCAACGAAGGCGCCATCAACCGGTATCGAACCATCGAGTATTGAATGGCGAAGAGCCAGATGAGGATGAGCATCGGGGCAATCGCAGGCACGACATGAATGCCGAACGTGGGAAGGGCCATGTTGGTGACGCTCCCCAGCAGCGTGGTAGCCGTTCCGGAAACGACAATGATGCGGAATTGGCTCCGTTGCTCCGGCGAAGCAGAACGCCGTCCGTGCCAGGCTACGATCCCGAGCCCCACCACCATATAAGCCAGGTAGTAAAGCGAATACGCTACATGCCATGGGGTGCCGGACACCTGCACTTCGACCGTCCCCATCGGACCGGTGAGAAAGGAATCGACAAGCAAGGTGCCGGTCCATAGACGAACCAGAAAGGCGACGGCGGGCACGTACAACAGCGCCACGAGCCATGGTCGACTCGTCACACGGTGGGTTTCCGAAATCGTCAGGAAAAAATGCAGCGCAAAAGCGGCGAACGAAGTCCAGCCAATGCCCGACAGGCGATACCAGAACCATCGAACGGCGTCATCGTGCTCCGGATAGATGAAGGTATAACAAAACGCCCAAATTCCAAGGCTCGCACAAAGCCCCGCGAAAGTCCGGTTAGTCTTCGAACGCGCGTCGGTTCGTAACGCAAAAAAACCAAGGTACACACATATCGCAAAGGACAGAAAAGAAAGGAGCGAGAATCCGTTCATGCAGCTTCGCGATGCTACCAAGGCAGCGGTGGAATTGCTTCAGAGTAGGGCGTGGGGGCTCGTTCGTCCAGATGATGGAGACATGCCTCTTGACATCGACCCCCAATCCTCGGCACGCATCCTGCCATGAAGGCCATAAGCATCAGTGATATTCTGGCGCAACGCATCCCCACAGACGGGTCGGTGACCGTTCGAGGATGGATTCGGACGCGTCGTGACTCCAAAGCGGGGTTGTCATTTCTTTCCGTTCACGATGGCTCGTGTTTCGAGGCGTTGCAGGTGGTGGCTTCCAGTAGCCTATCGAACTACGCGACGGAGATTCAGCGATTATCCGCGGGGTGCTCTGTGATCGTACACGGAACGATCGTGGCATCCCCAGGCAGTGGACAGGCCGTGGAGCTTCGCGCGAACGAGGTAAAAGTGGCGGGGTGGGTCGAGGATCCGGAAACCTATCCCATGCAGCCAAAACGCCATTCTCTCGAGTATTTGCGAGAAGTGGCGCATTTGCGTCCACGCACCAACGTCATTGGCGCCGTCACTCGCGTGCGTCATTGCCTGGCGGCAGCCGTTCATCGTTTCTTTCACGAACAAGGATTCTATTGGATCCATACACCGATCATCACCACCAGCGACGCCGAAGGGGCTGGGCAGATGTTTCGTGTGTCCACCCTCGACTTTGCCAACTTGCCCCGGACGGATAGTGGAGAAGTGGATTTTCAAGAGGATTTTTTTGGACGCCAGGCCTTTCTCACCGTATCAGGACAGCTCAATGTAGAGAGTTACTGCCTTGCCTTGAGCAAAGTCTATACGTTTGGCCCAACGTTCCGCGCCGAGGATTCGAATACGAGCCGTCACCTGGCCGAGTTCTGGATGATCGAACCCGAGATCGCTTTCGCCAATCTGCAAGACGATGCTGATCTAGCCGAATCCTTTCTCAAATATCTGTTCCGTGCCGTGTTGCAAGAGCGTCCGGACGACATGAAGTTTTTTGCCGAACGAATCGATGCGTCGTGCATCGATCGGCTGGAAAAATTCGTCGATGCAGCTTTCGAACGCATGGACTACACCGACGCGATCACACAGCTTCAAAAGTCCCATCGAAAATTCGACTTTCCCGTTTCGTGGGGAGTGGATCTGCAATCGGAACACGAGCGGTATCTCAGCGAAGAACTCGTCGGACGCCCCGTGGTCGTGATGAACTACCCCAAAGCTATCAAAGCATTTTATATGCGCCTCAATGACGACGATCGAACCGTTGCTGCCATGGATGTGCTGGCGCCCGGCATCGGCGAGATTATCGGAGGCTCACAACGAGAGGAACGTCTCGATGTTCTCGACGCCCGGCTCGACGAACTCGGTTTGGACAAACAAGCCTACGGTTGGTATCGGGACTTGCGTCGCTACGGAAGTGTGCCGCACGCCGGTTTTGGTTTGGGATTCGAGCGCACGATCCAATATGTCACGGGAATGGCAAATATTCGCGACGTCATACCGTTTCCCCGATACCCCGGCCACGCGGAGTATTGACCGCCCCAAAGGCAGCGATCGGCGTGGTGCGAAGGCTGGCGTTCGAGCCAAGCATTATGCGTCAGGGATGGTTCGCGGAGGCGATGGCTCCCTTGCAATAACTGCTTTCATCTCTACGTGTGTCGTGGCACGCCGAAACAGGCAGTGATATATTTTTTTTCCTACAATGAATCACTCCTGGGCTCTGCGCGTATTGCTGGGTGCCTGCTTGATGTTGACGTTAGCAACCTGCCTCTTGCCTGGTTGCTGCAAATTCCTTGGCCTACGAAAGACCGAGCTTCTGTCCAAGGAACTCATGCCCGACGACCTGCACACGCAGGAAGTGGCGTATCACAACTCGATTCGTTTGCGGCTTCCTTTCGGTAGCCTCAAAAAGAAATCTCGCGTCACCATCTCTTCCGTATCCAACGCGCCTCGCCCCGACAACGCGACATCGGACCCCACCGTGTACGACTTCTCGGTGGAGGGGCACACGCAATTCGAAGAGCCCGTTGAAATTGTGCTCCCCTTCACACCTGCTTCCACGACAAAAGTCGGCTTGGGTGTCGATGCCCTCACCTACGACGAATCAGCCCGTGAATGGAAGCCCATGCCTTTTGCCGCCCACAAAGAGGGCAACTCCGTGTCCATCTACACGACTCATTTGAGTGCCTTTGCCATGTCCGCACGTGCTGGGGTTGCGTTGTCACCTACCATGAAGATTGGGTCCACCCCTTTCCCGGGGAGCAACGAGATCATGGATGCTGGGACTGTTGAGCAGATCATCCGCGGCGACTCCGCCAAGGCTGCGCAGCAGGGATGGGCAAAAAGCATGGAATTCTTTGGTATCTCATCAAACACGGGGACGTTCATCGAACAGGCGGTGTTGGAGATCCCGGGACTCAAATCCCTCAACGGAGTCGCGACCAAGCTCGGTGTGGCTTTCGGATTCCTCCAACTCGCCATTGATCTTGCCAGCGGCAACACCCAAGCCGCCAGCATCAATGCCGCGAAAAACCTTGGTTATTCCAGCGTTGCGCTCTGGGGATCCCAGGCGCTCCAAATCGGAAGCGTCGCGGTGTTCATCTTCGATTATACCCTCACCAAGGTGGGTGAGACGGCTTGGGAGGGACGAACGGATCTGTACCAAAGGGCCTATGCGCTCTATTACAAAGAGCACCCTCGCAAGGGTTCGGACTGGTCGAAGATCGTTCTGGGAGTCATCGACAGCGCCAAGTCGGCCGACGACGTTCACAAGGGAATCGATAGCGCGTTGCAATCTTATGTGACGGCCTTTTGGGAAAACGAATTGGTCGTTGCCGAGTATCTCGAACGCGTCAAGAAGAACGCGCAAACAGGAGGCGGAGGACTCAACGAAAAGATGAAAGCCGAAATCTCCGCGGCCTACCGCGCCGAGATCATGCATCTACTTCAAGAAACTGTTTTCCCGCGAATCCCGATCATCATCGCCAACCGCTACCGCCAGAATGTCTCCCAGCTTCTCGGAGAGTTGCGGGCTGGCCTCGATGCCTCGACAACGATCGAGGTGATCGTAAAAAGCAAGGATCGCGAGCGATCCGTGAAGAACATCGATGTGCAGATCCTCGTCAACCAGGAGCCGAACCGGTGGCACGGCGTGACGGATAAGGACGGCCGCTGGTCGATGCCATGCACCACCCTCGGCTACCTTTCCTACGGTGCGCCCAAGAAGGTGAAAGTGACAGTGCCGGCCGAAAACGGTAAGGATGCCCAGTCGGTCGAGGCAGACCTCGCCTACACGCCAGGCAAGACAACAGTCGTCGTGGAGTTGGATGGGTCGGGAGTTTTCGTCGGCACGATCGAAGATGCGCAAGTCGTGCCCGGTGGGGACTATCCAGTAAAAATCTCAGGTCCCGTGACAATTACGGTGGCGTCCGATGGCAAAGCAACCATGGACTTCTCTTTGACGGCCAAAGAATCCGTTGGCAAAGGCACGGGAGTCACCGATATCAGCTCCTCGGGAAAACTCACCGGCTCGCTCGTCGGCGACGACTTCAAGGCTTCCGGAACGGTAACCAGCACGTATGTATCAAAATTCAAGCTTCCCCGAGGCGTAAACCTGCCCCCGGGCACGGGCTCGGGAACGCATTCCGCAGCCATTACCGCCACGGGAAAGCGAGTCGGCAACACCATTCGGGGCACCCTGCAAGGCGCGCAAGGGAAAGCCGTCCGTTTCCAAGCTACCCAGAGCAACCAAAGCCCCTGAGTTCCACGCGGCAAGGATCATTGGCAAACGCATTCGCTCGTCTTTGTCAACCCACCGATCGCAAGACGCCACCCGCACCACTGCGATCTGCACCGGCTTCCCATCAAGCAAAAAAGGCGCAGCGAGTGCGAGTTCAATGGGCTCGATGAATCCTCATCACAGAAATGGATTGAGATGAACGTTGGCGTGCATGTTGCGCATGGCGAACGCCACACGACGGCCGAATTGGATGACGATGGCGACAAAGGCTAGAAACGTTGCGCCAGAGATTGCCCACCGCACCGCTCCTTCGGGGTTCCACAAGGTCCATAAGGCGGTGAACACGAAAGCCACGAAAGCTCCTGGCACGAGCCATTTCCAGCACAAATTCATGAGTTGATCGATACGAATACGCGGCAAGGTCCAGCGTATCCAGATGACGACGAAAACGAGGAACCAGGCCTTGCTCAAGAAGATGAACGCACCGAGGGCTTGCCACCAAAACGAATTGCCTTGGGTCATGGCATCCACGAAAGGCACTTGCCATCCCCCGAGAAATAGCGCGGAAGCGATACCGCTCATGACGAAGACGTTGGCCCACTCCCCGAAGAAAAAGAATACGTATCGCATGCCGGAGTATTCGGTCGAGTACCCCGCCACCAATTCGCTCTCTGCCTCGGGAAGGTCGAAAGGCGCGCGGTTTCCCTCCGCCAGGGCGGTGATGAAGTACAGGAAAAACAACAAGAACATCACGGGGTTACGGAACATATACCAATCCCAGGGAAGCCCCCCCTGCGCGCGGATGATGTCTTGCATGCGCAGACTCCCCGTCATCATCACCACACAAACGATTGCGATAGCACCGGGGATTTCATAGCTGATGGTTTGCGCAGCGGAGCGAATTCCCCCCAGCAGCGACCACTTGTTATTCGATGCCCACCCACCGGTCATCAACCCAATCGTTACCAACGACGTCACTGCCACGACAAAAAGAATACCGATATCCAGATCGGCGGCGATCAAGTAGTGTCCAAACGGCATCACCACGAACGTTGCGCTCACACCGACGAACACGAGGTACGGCGCCAAACGAAACATGGGGCCATCAGCCTCCGCGGGCACGATATCTTCTTTGAGCAGCGACTTCACACCATCGGCTAGCCATTGCAAAAATCCTTGAGGTCCTGAGCGGTTGGGGCCGATGCGTGATTGCATTCGCCCGGCCACGCGACGCTCCACCCACGTGATGATTCCTGCGGTGGGCGACATGAAAACACCGACCGTCATCACCGCCACGAGGAGCAAAATCGCGGCTCCAACCAGGTCCGTGGGCACACCTTTCGCGATCTTCGATACTTCGATCTTTCGAAATTCGAGCTGTCCCCCCCGCTCGATGCCCACGTCTGCAAATCGGGAGGTCCCCGATGGAATGACATCTCCTTTGTCCGCCACGCTGATACCATCGAACGATTTGATAACGTCGCCAGCGAGCAGCCCAGCCTGTTTCGCCGCCAGGTTCTCCGGTGCCTCGCTCACGGCTTTGATTTTGAGGCCACCCGACGTGGGGGAGTCTTCGATCTCGATACCGAGCGCCGCGAGAACTTGCTCGCCCTTGCGTTGCCTGGACTCGATCACGGCTCGACGCATGGTGGGCGGTCGCACGTCGATGACCGCTCCGTGAACGGCCCCGGAAACACTTTTTTTCATGCCATCGGAAGCCACGCTAGGAAAGACCACGCGCACATCCCCGCGGAAGGTCGTGTGAATGGCATCTGCCCCTGCACCGGCGATTCGATCATGCAAGCCTTGCGTAAGCTGAAAATCGATGCGACTCGACGAGGAGCTGACGGCATCGACACGAATCGACACCGATTTTTCCACGGGCCTTCCCGGTCGATATAAATCCCCTTCGAAATAGATTTCCGCAGGCTTTCCTTCCGGAAAATCCACTCCGATGATCTCGATCCGATCACCCAGGTCCAGCTCACGTGGCGTGATGTCGAGAACGGTCAACAAGTCGAGATCATGACCGCGGGAGCATCCCCACACGGCGAGTGTGGTGAGAAACAACAGCGTGATCCACGCCGCAAATGATTTCGGTCGCATGGCGGTTTCCGCTTATACCCCTGATTGATGGTTCCGGTCGAGATTGCGGGAGGTTTTTGTCACGGCAGCTTACGGTTCAAGGCGAATCGGAACGAAATATCGCGCCTTTCGTCGCTCATCCACGCCAGTCATGACGTCCACATCAAATATCTGCCGCAAATTATCCACCGTCATCACCTCATCCACCGGACCTTGCTCGAATACCTTTCCTTCCCGCAACATGACAACCCGGTCTGCCACCTGCGCCACCTCGTTCAGGTCATGCATGATGGAAAGGCACGCGAGACCACGTTCATCGACTTCGTGACGAACAAGTGACAAAAGCTCGATTCGGTGGCGAATATCCAAATGAGCCCCTGCCTCGTCCAGCACAAGAACGTCGGATTGTTGCGCCAACGCGCGTGCCACGGCCACACGCTTCTGCTCACCGCCTGACAATCCCGACACTCGCCGCTCGGCCATCGCGGTAAGATGCGTCTTTCCCAATACCTCCTCCACGATTTTTCGGTCCGTTGCCGAGCCCAACAGCATGGTGCCTTGATGAGGGGCACGCCCCATCGCCACGACCTCTCGCACGGTAAATCCAAACGCCACCCGAACATGCTGGGGAACCACGGCAATCCGTCGCGCTATCTGCCGTCTATCCAACCGGTCGATACGCTGTCCGAAGAGCCGAACCTCTCCCCTGCTCGTCCCCATCAATCCCGTAAGTACGCGAACTAATGTCGTTTTTCCTGCGCCGTTCGGGCCGATGACCGCGACCCATTCTCCCGAATCGAGAGAAACCGACAGATCTTCGATCGCGTTGGCCGCGGAGCTTGGATAGGCACAGCACACCCGACGAGCTTCGAGGGCTGGCAACTGTTGATGCGTCATGTTACACATCTAGCCCTCTTGACGCTTTGCGAAAATTGCGGAAACGATGCATTCACACGGAATCATAGCTTAGGAAGGAGCTAACGTGGACAACACGGGCGACAAGCAGGAACCGCGCCGCGTCATCAAGCGCTACTCCAACCGTAAGCTGTACGACACCCGAGACAGTCGGTATGTCACTTTGCTGCAAATCGCGGAGATGGTGCGGCACGGCGAAGACGTTCAGATCATCGACAACACCACCAAAGAAGACAAGACCGAGGTGACCCTGGCTCTTGCGATTTCGGAAGAACTCAAGGCCAAACCTCGTTCTGTTCCGTTGGGGACCCTTCGTAACCTCATTCAAGAGCGTGGAGAAAAAATTCTCACCTCGCTACGCGACGGCCCCATTGGCCGCTTGATTCCCGAAGGCGAATCGGAGGCAGCAGAGAAAAAAGAACACGAGGTGTCTGAGGAAAAGCTGAAAGAGCGTGAAAAAGAAAGGCAGGAGCGCACTGGGCTCGCCGAATTGATGGCCAGTTCTCGACACACCCTCGACCAATGGCAACATGCCATCGACGAGCGAATTCGCGCAGTTTTGCCTAGTTTCTCGCTGTTTTTGGATATCCAGGCGGAAATGCGTCGTTTGACACAACGCGTCCAATTCCTCGAAGAGCGCTTCGGGCAGAAGCAGCGGGCCAGTGAGGGGGGCAAGGAACCTGCGGAGTCCACCATGGAATCCGGAAAAATCGCACCTCCGCCTGGACAAGATGCCACCCCGAAGGAATAACTCACGGGACCTATCGGTTGGGGCGATGGAACACCCAACGGAATCCCAATGTCATTCTTTCCTTTCCTAAACCGAAGCCGCGTCAGGCAAGATACTTTCGAGGACGACGTTCTTTCCCATGTCGACTCGCTTTTCGCCACGGCGCTGCGAATGACCAGGAGCCAGGCGGACGCCGAGGACTTGGTGCAAGACACTTTGGTCAAAGCAGTCCGAGGGCGCGCGTTATTTGAAGATGGCACGAACCTCAAGGCTTGGCTTTTCAAAATCCTCACCAATACTTTCATCAATCGGTATCGACGCGGCAGTTTGGAGCGTGAGATCATTAGTGGTGCAGATGCGCGCCCTCTGTCCGACGGTTGGATGAGCGCGGCTTCGATGCGTCAGATGTGCGACGCCGAATCTCAGGCTTTTCGGCCCATCATCGAGAAAGAAGTCAACAAAGCCTTGGAACAATTGCCCGACGAATTCCGAATCCCCGTGCTACTTTCGGACGTCGAAGACTTTTCCTATCGGGAAATCTCAGAAATTATGGGTTGTCCGATTGGTACGGTGATGTCACGCCTGTATCGAGGCCGTCGGCTGCTTCAAATCGCGTTACATGACCACGCTTTGGCAATGGGACTCGTGAAAGGAGAGGCGGTCCGGGAGGATGAATCCAACATGGTGAATCTCGAGTCTTATCGAACTCGCAAACAGGGGGTGGGCGGATGACGCACGTGACGTGTCGTGATCTGGCGCGCAGCCTGAGTGCGTTCGTGGACGGCGAACTCGATCCGACGTTGGCGCTGGAGTTGCAACTTCATATCGATGGATGTGAAGCCTGCGAAGCCCGTGTGAAGTTTGCGCGAGCAAGCCGCACGAGCGTGCGAAATGCCGTCAAGTCGACCAAGGCTTCGGACTCTTTTCGGTTACGCGTCGCCACGACAGTTGCGCAGGCCGCCGAAGCCGAAAAGCACGGCGATATCATGGTGAGCAGCGGTCTGCTTTCGTGGAAAATCGCGGGTCCTCTCGCCGCGGCGGCTGCATTCGTGTTGGTTTGGGCCTCCGCTTCCAAACTCCAAGAACGAAACCTCGACAAAACAACATCATCCTCTCCGTCGACCAGCCAAGCATCCATGATCCCCGTGGACACGTTGGTGGACACGTTGGTGGACCAGCACGCCAATCCCTTACCGCCGGAGACCAGCAGTCCTTCCGAAATCGCGCAATTCGACCGTTTCATCGGCGTTCCTATCCGCACGGTTCCGGAACGTGGTTTTCAAGGTCAAGGACACTTGCTCGGCGCGCGAATGGTCCCGCTGCAAGAACAACGCGCCGCCATGTTTCAATATGTCATGGGTAATGGCCGACGCATCAGTATGTACATCTACAATCCCCAAAAAATCCGCCTCAGCAATAGCCCCATTCTTCGTGAAATTCCCGTCCGTAACAACGCAGGCCCCGTGTATGTCGGTTGTGTTCGCGGATACTCCGTAGCGGTTACGGACCGACGCGGTGTGGGTTATGCGATGGCGAGCGACTTGGACGAAAGTGAGAGTTCCAGGCTTTTGTTGGCTGTTGGCGACCATTGATTCACCTGCCTGACAAGCGTTCGAGCTTGATCATTCTGTAGTTGACGGAAGGTGCGTGGCATGACACGCAGGAGTCGGCTGGCTGTCTTGCGCCAATGATCTTCGCCCGATGACGTTTCTTTTCCCTATCCTCCTAGCCATCGCTGCGGTGCTGCTCTTTGGTGTATTGGGAGATGTCGTATTTCAACGCACGGGTATTTCGTCCACCCTATGGTTGATCGTTTGTGGCCTTTTGCTCGGCCCGGTGCTGGGTCTATTTCCACGTGAGCAAGCGTGGGAGCTTGGTCCAGTTCTCGCCGCCACGGCTCTTTGTGTCTTGCTCGATGAGATACGCGATTGTCTCTCGTGGTCTACGCTCCGACGCGACCTCGCTCTTGCTGGTCCACGGGCAGCGATTTCTTTCGGCGTTTCGGCATTATCGGTCACGCTCGTGGCGGGCTTGGCCCACGAAGCCGGACTTGCCCCGGAAGCCTTTGGATGGAAGCACGCGCTGCTGCTTGGAGCCGTCTTGGCCGCCCCTTGCGCGTGGATCATCACGCCCATCCTTCAGCCAATCGCACCGTCAGCAGCGAGAATCATCCACCAAGAATCCGTGCTCGGAGCAAGTGCGGCCATTCTGTGGTGTTCCATTCTTATTGCTCTGTTCGACCCCCGAGCCGAGACAGCGCTGGAGGCGTCCATCCAACTTGCTCGTTCATTGCTCTTGGGTGTTGGCATTGGGGCACTCGCGACCGCCCTTTGGGTTGGTTTTCTTTTTCTTCTTCGTTCACCGGCCCATCATCGCCTCTCGACCCTTGCGATGAGCCTGATCGTTTTCGCTACGGCGACCCAAATCGGTTCCAGTGGCGCGATCGCTGTGCTCGTTTTTACGCTCACCCTTGCCAACGTGAAAGCCGTGTTTCCGCGTCTTCCTTGGGCAAGGATGCTCGAAGTTCCCGAAAATCCGCCTGGGCGTCAGCCCCTCATTTCGTTTTTTGTTGCGTCCATGTTCTTCGTATTCACGGGACTGGTTCTCGGACCTCCTTGGGATCTCATGGTACTCAGCCTGTTGCTTTGCGTTATCCTGTTTCCGCCTCGTATTTTGGCTGTCCTTGTTGGGGGGCATTTCGCGCGTGATTCGGCCTCTGGCCCCTCCGACCGCGCGTTTGCATCCGTGGCCATTGCCCGCGGTATCCTTGCCGGCGCTCTTTCTTTGCTTCCGTTCTTGGTATCCATGGAACATTCCGAATACGTCTCGATACCCGCGTTCACCGTGATGGCAGGCAGCATCACGATCTTCACTGCCGCCTTTGCAATCCTGTCGATTCGCGAAAACAAACGCGTCATCAACTCCATCGCGCAACCTCACGTCCAAATCCTGCACGACAAACAATCACAGCAGGCATTCCGCAGCGCGTCGGAAGAACCCATTCCCCCTACCACACGCTCACCCAGTCGCGATCAAGGGCCTCGGACAAGCATCGACAAACCGACCAGGCCCCTTCCTCCTCCCGTACCTCCTCCTCGACGCCACGAAAAGTAGAAGCGTGTCACCCCCTTGACCGTTCCCATTGGGTGATTACTCATGGCGAACGTCAGACACTCCGTGATTGAGACGAATCACGAACAGTCTATCCAACCATCGCGGGCCCTGGGGGACCCGCAGCGACGGAGGAATGCGATGCCTTATCGATATTGGGGCGATCCCATCACCATGCTCAACGAACTTCGCAAACGCCAATTGCAGAGTATGCGAGAGGCCGAGGGACACGAATTTGCGGGCGTGTATCCAGCGGTAAACATTTACGACGATGGCGATGCGTTCATGGTTCGAGCCGAACTTCCGGGAATCGACAAAGCCAAGCTCGACATTACGACCAAAGGAAATCGTCTATCGATCCGTGGAGAGCGAAGCTGCTCGCAACTCGCTGCCGATGTAGCTTTTCACCGACGAGAGCGTGATATGGGAACATTTCATCGGGTCGTCAGTCTCCCAGAACACGTCGATGCAAGCAAAACGACCGCTACCTACAAGAACGGCATCCTCGAGATCGTCTGTCCGCGAACCGAGGCAGCCAAAGCCCATCGCGTAGAGATCGCCTGAGAGCGAGGAGGTGCCTTATGACTGACAAACAAGAACTTCAGCTTCGTGAAAAAAAGGAACTCAAGCAAGAGGGAGAAGCGACGCGGGAGGGGCCTCATTTCCGACCCGAAGTCGATATTTTCGAACGGGAGGATGCCTTGGTCATGGTTGCGGATGTGCCAGGTTCATCCAACGAGCAGATCGAACTCGACTTGCAGGACAATTCCTTGAATCTCACCGCCACGGTCAGCGGTGTCGATGCCAAATGGAAGCCTGTGTACCTCGAATACGAGATAGGCCATTACATCCGCCAATTTCGCATTGGACAAATCGTCGATATGGCCAAAATATCGGCTCAAGTCAAAGATGGGGTGCTCGTGGTCACGCTGCCCAAAATCGAAAAAGCCATGCCTCGCAAGATCGAAGTCAAGTCCGAGCAATGACCTGCACCATAGCGGCTCATCGATCGGCAGGCATGGATCGACGGCTTGCTGGTCGATGAGTTTCCGCGATGCCTTCCCGTCAAAACGTGACCGACTCCCTCCACCGGGCTGTCACCTCTCGACCGGGCGTATCCAACGCCCGATGTTGATGAGTCATAACCTTGTTTTGCTTGGTGATGCGGTGGCGGCGGCCCCTTCGAGATCGACGGGAATCTCTCGAAGCGGCACCATTTGCGTGCGTGTGACGCGGCTAGTTACCGCACGAACCAGCACGCCTTCGTGAGCGGCTTGGGCGAGCCGACGGGCGTAAGCGGGATCGATCGACAGCGCCGGACGGAAAAGTTTGACGTCATCGCGGGTTGCCACAAAAAGCATCAGGGCATTTCCTCCTTTTTTCACGACACGGCACAGTTCATCCAGGTGTTTTCGGCCACGTTCGGTGACCGCATCGGGAAATAGCGCGACCTGGTCTTCCGCTAGCGAAACGCTTTTGATCTCGACGGTCCAAACGTCGCCGTGCCGTGTTTGCAAGACCCAATCGGCTCGACTGGACGTCCCATACGCAACCTCGGCGCGAGCCGAAGCGATTTGGGGTACTGCTGATACGAGTCCCGCCATGATGGCTTCTAGCCCAATGGTATTGGCGCGGGCCGGGTGGGTTCCCACCCAGCGTTTTCCAACGCGAACCGCTTCAAGGGTATAGGCCAAACGGCGTTTGGGATTATGGGAGGGAAGCAATAAGCAGCGGGAGCCTGGACGATTGACCCCCAGCATGCTGCCCGTGTTTGGGCAATGGACCACGGTGATTTCGTGGGTGTCTTTCAATCGAACATCGAGCAAAAACCGCTGATAACGACGCAACCAGGTACCTTCGATGAGGGGTTGGGGATACCGCATGGGATTCGGAAGATGATAAACGGGACCCACGCGTTCATGGCGAAAAGCTCGGGGTTCGGATGGCCGGGGATACGCTCGCGAAAATAGCCTCGAGTGTCTGCGGGTGCTTGTGAGCGCGTGTTTCGGTAAGGGTCGAGCCCGAGCGTGTTCATCTTGACAACCTATTTTTTGTCGACCATAACCTGCGCTCCGCTTTTCTGATGGTTCGAACAGCTTTCGCCTCCTGCGTGAAGGTGGCCTCGAGAAAGCGGATTTGGTCCGCGGGACCCCTGCTCGTTCCGCATTGCTTCTGAAAGAGCCCTGTCGATGGCACCCAAAATTAAAATGAGGACCAATCGGTCCGCGTCCAAGCGCTTCCGCTTGACGGGTACCGGTAAGATTCGTCGCAGCAAAAGTGGTGGTAACCACGGTTTGAGCAACAAGAACCGCAAACGGCTGCGCCGCCTGCGTGACAACGACACTGTCGCTTCATGCATGGAAAAGCGGATCAAAAAACTGCTCATTCCTTACGGCTGAGCCCGAATCTGACCAGGAGTTGACCGATGACCCGAGCAAAACGTGGATTCAAGGCGCGCCGTCGCCGCAACCGTATTCTCAACCAAGCCGAAGGTTTTTTCGGCTCGCGTCACAAGCTTTTCCGACAAGCCAATGAGGTTGTCCATAAGTCGTGGGTCTATGCCTACATTGGACGCCGCCTGCGCCGTCGTGACATGCGACGTCTTTGGATTGCCCGCATCAATGCGGGAGCGCGCCTGAACGGCACGACGTATTCCAAACTCATTGCAGGGCTGAAGAAGGCGCAGGTCGAACTCGATCGGAAAATTCTCGCGGATCTCGCGGTTGCGGATCCCAAGGGATTTTCTGCGGTCGTAAAACTCGCGTGTCCGTGAGTTCGACGCTGCCTTGACCCCTTCGTCTCCTTCTTTCCCTCCAGCACCATGCTCACCGAACCCGTCACCATCCTTTTTGTTCATGCGTTTCCGCTTGACGCTCGAATGTGGCGTCCTCAACTCGAAGCCTTTCGAACGTATCGGGTTCTGGCGCCGGATCTTCGGGGTTTTGGGCGAAACCAACGGACACCGTTGTTCGAATCGGTCGAACAGCACGCCAAAGACCTGATTGCGGTTCTGGATCAACATGGCGTCGTTCATGCGCTCGTCGTGGGTCTGTCGATGGGGGGATATATCGCTTTGGCGATGGCAAGATTGTTCCCCCATCGCGTAGCGGGGCTGGTTTTGGCGAACACGCGCGCCGAGCCTGACAGCTCGGAAGAACAAGCACAACGCGTTGAAATGATCGCGCAAGTCCATCACGTTGGGACCTCACTGCTACCGAATGTGATGCTTCCCAAGCTCGTGGCACCAGCATGTGGAGATACGACGCGGAATTTCTTGCGCATGATGATGCTCGAACAACCTTCCGCCGGGGTTGTCGCCGCGTTGCGGTCTTTGCGCAATCGTCCGGATGCACGGGGAGGTCTATTCCAGATTCATTGCCCCATCGCGTTGGTGGGAGGTCAACTCGATATTCTGACTCCGCCGTCGATGCAGCAAAGCATTGCCGACGAAGTCCCGGGTGCCCGCTTGACGATTCTTCCGAACGCTGGACACCTCACCAACCTCGAAGCGTCCGTTGCGTTCAATCAGGTCGTCATGGATACCTACGAACGCGTGCGACAAACCGCTTACATGGAACGTCGCAAGGCACCGCTTCGATAATCCTTCACGGTTTTTTTGTGTTTTTGAGGCGTAGTTGAACGAGTTTGCTCGGCTCGGAGCAGCTTTGATTTCGTTCCGAGCAACCGTCGCAAGCGCCACCGCATCCTGGGCGTTTGAAGCTTCGAACGGTTCGCCAGGCCAGGTAGCCGACGGCGAGAAGCACGATCAAAGCGACGATGAGGCTTTGCCAGTCCATGGTTCAACTCGACAGCAGTCTTGCGGTTTGAAAAACGGCAACGGCGAGAATCCACGCCACAACAAGTGTGAAGCCTGCCATGAATGCGGGCCACTTGAATGATCCCAGCTCCTTTCGTGTCACCGCCAGGGTAGCGATGCACGGCACGTACACCATGACGAAGACCATGAGAGACAGGGCGACGGCGGGGGACATGGCTTTGTCGGCGCGCAAGCGGTCTTTCAGGGGTGAGGCATCGGAGTCATTGCCTTCGGCATCGGGGTCGGCTTCGCCGATGCCGTACACGATGCCCATCGTCGAAATGATCACTTCTTTCGCCGCGATACCGGAAAACAGGGCCACTGATATTTTCCAGTCGAAGCCTGCAGGACGAACGAGCGGCTCGACCATCTTTCCCAGGCGACCGGCGATGCTGAATTCTGCTTCGCGCATGCGGCATTCGGCTCGAAGCGAGTCAATTCGTTCGTCACGTTCGCGTTCGATCTGTTGGCGACGCTGGTCGGGAAGATCGGGGGTGGCAAGTTGTTCGGCGGAGGTTAGCTCGATGGTTTGCACCTGTTGTTCGAAGCTAGTTTTGACATGGTCAGCTTTGGGAAACGTCAATAGCGCCCAGATGATGATCGATGCGGCGAGGATGAAGGTTCCAGCTTTTTTCACGTACGAAAAGGAGCGTCGCCACATATGGGAAGCGACACCTCCCAGGGTTGGAATTCGGTAGGGAGGTAATTCCATGACGAAGGGGGAGTCTTCCCCTCGAAACAGGGTTTTTCTGAAAAGGAACCCGGTAATGAAAGCGATGGCCCATCCGAACAGCCAGAGAGCCCAAAACACGATGGCCGCGTGACGAGAGAAAAAGGCGGCGCACAGCATGGCGACGACGGGAGTTTTGGCGCCGCACATCATGAGCGGTGAGATCAGCACGGTGAGGATCCGGTCTTTGGGATTGACCAAGGTTCGCGCGCTCATGACACCGGGCACGGCGCAACCGGTGGAAACCATCAATGGGATGAAGCTTCGGCCATGGAGCCCGAACAGATGGAGAAATTTGTCCATCACGAAGGCAGCGCGAGCCATGTATCCGACGTCTTCGAGGAAAGAGAGGCCAAGAAACAGCAGCACGACGATCGGAAAGAAAACGAGCACGCCACCGACTCCCGCAATGACGCCATTGACCAAAAAATCGCGCAGGATTCCTTCTGGAAGCAGCGTTCCGACGGTGGATCCGAGCCAGCCGACGGACGATTCCACCACATTGGCCAGGGGGTTGCCGGCCAAGAAGGTCAACGCATAGATCGCGAGCATCACGAAGAAAAAGATCGGCACACCGAGGTATCGATTGAGCACGATGGAGTCGATGAGTTCGGTGGAATCTTTGGCGCCATCGGGCTTTGGGTCCGTGCGAACGGCCTCGCGCAAGGCGCCGCGAATATAGGCGTATCGCTGCTCGCCCACCACGACTTCGGCATCTTGTCCGAAGTGTTTTCGCACCCATTCGACGGCCGTTTTTGCGGCATCGAGCACCGTATCGGCATGAGCGTGTTCCGCGCGTACTTTCGCGACAGCATCCACATCTTCTTCGAGGAGTTTGATAGCGGTCCAATGAAGGTTGTATCGATTGGCGAAAACGTCATCGGAACGGAGAACGAGCATCAATTCTTCGTGTTTTTCCTCGAGTTCGGGCCCGTAGTTGAGGTGTCGCTCGCTGGTATCCACACGCCCATCGAGCACATCGAAAACGGCTTGAAGCAATTCTATTTTACCCACCCCCCGGCTGCCGATGGTACGAATCAGGGGGATCCCTAAAAGCTTCGAAAGTAGCGGAATATCAATATGAATTCCTTTACTCTCCGCCTCATCGGCCATATTGAGAGCGCCGACGACGGGGACCCCGAGTTCCTGGAACTGCAGGAGCAAGTACAGGTTGCGTTCGAGGTTGGTGGAATCGATCACATCCACCACGACATCGGGTTTTTCTTGAAGCACGAAGTCCCGGGTGACGATTTCCTCGATCGAATAGGCGGTTAGGCTATAGGTGCCGGGAAGGTCGACGACTTCGATGCGTCGACCTTCAGCGCTTGCGATACCGGAAGTTTTTTCGACCGTTACGCCCGGATAGTTGCCAACGTGTTGGGTTTGCCCGGTAAGTGCGTTGAACAAGCTGGTTTTCCCCGCGTTGGGATTGCCAGCGAGAGCAACCACGGGCAATTCGCCACGAGGTGGGGCGCTACGCATGGGAAGGGATGACGGAAACGAGTTGTGCTTCTGTGAGGCGAAGGGCGAGTCGCGAGCGACCGATTCGCAGTTCGATGGGTCCGCCGAGGGGGGCGCGACGCAGCACGGTGCCTTCGGCGCCGGCGATGAATCCCATATCGACGAGGCGTCTTCGAAGTTCGCCCTGGGAATGGAGGGTATCGATGACGAAGGGCAGGCCGTCTTGCATCTGGTCAAGAGTCATGAGGGCACGATTCGCGGGTTTGACGGGATGGTGAAGGTCTTTTCGTGGATGTAATTCCGATTGTGAGTAACGTCAATAGTTAGTAGACGTCTCTAACAAGATATTCTCGATCGATACCGATTTTTTGGCGATTGTCAGGTCAAGGAGTAGGGGAAGGGAGAGCGATAGCGTGGGGAGAAAGGAGTCCACCATGTCCCCATTACCCATGAAAATCCTACTCACAGGCATTCCTGGACCCGTTTCCGAAGCGGTTTTGTTGGAACTAAGGAAAGAACCGGGGCTTTTCGAGGTGCATGGGGTTGGTTCCCTTTCGGAGCCGTGGTCGTATGCCGATCGGGTTGCGGGGCGTGCTTTGCCGCCAGATCGTTATCATATTGCGGACCTGTGCAATTTCCATGATTTTCTAAAAATAGTTGAAGGCATGGATATTGTTATTCACTTGGACGATGGTGTTACCGACGCGCAGGAGAGCAGCCGGGCCGCCGTGTACAACGTTTTCGAAGCGAGTCGGCAAGCGGCGATACGCCGTGTGATCTATGGTTCCTCGGCCATGGTTTGTCTGGGTTATCTGCAGGAGGAACCGTACCGATCCATCCGAGACCATCGTTGGGGCGACCTGCCGATGGCGCTACCGATGGTCACCAAAACGTCGGTGCCAAGACCAATCGATCGGGTGGCGAGTGGCAAACTCTGGGGCGAAGCCCTTGGGCGAATATTTGCGGATGTGCATGGTTTATCGGTGATCTGCATTCGGTGGGGCTGGCTCGAGGACCCTTTGAACCATCCTCGAGCGGAACTATCTTCCTTGTGGTGCAGCCGTCGTGATGCCGCTCAACTGGTAAAACGATGCGTACTAGCTCCCAACGATGTGAAATTCGATGTGTTTTTTGGAGTATCGGCAAACCATCGACGGTGGGTGGACATTGATGATGCCCGAAGCCGTGTGGGCTATAGGCCCATCGACAGTGTGGAGGAGCACGGCACGATGAGGATCCCGGCGGCTTGAACGACCCATCGTTGGGCTTCGCGAAATACCTTTGGTGTTTCGGGTAACTTCGTTCGGAGATCTTGACGTAGTGCAGGGTTGGTCGCTAAGTCAGAACCCTCATGGTTTGTCTTCCGTGGATCGGAAGGTATGACGAGCAATCGGCACCGTGGTAATTGATCGCGAAAAGATACTTCAAGACGCCCAAAAGCTTGTGAGCAAGGGGCGATTGGATCGCGCTGTCATCGAGTATCAGAAGCTCATCAAGGCGAACCCGAGTGATGACCGGGTCATGCTCAAGGTTGCGGACTTACAAACTCGCATGCGCGCGTACGAAGCCGCGGTAACCACATACGAGCAGGTTGCCTCCTATTACGCCGCCCAAGGTTTTTCGGCCAAAGCGACAGCAATCTACAAACAGATTCGCTCGCTCATCCAGCAACATCTACCCGAAACCAAGGGGCATTATGGGCCGGTTGTCGACAAACTCGTGCAATTGTATCTCGAAGCCGGTCTCAAAGGCGATGCGCTCAGCACCTACCAGGAATACGCTGCCCATCTACAACAAGCTGGTCGAGATGCCGAGTTGCCCGCCATCTATCGAAAGATCGTCGAACTCAAGGAAGATGATCTCGATAGTCGTCGCAAGCTCATTGAACTGCTCCAAGCCCAGGGCATGACCCAAGAGGCCGATGATCATCTCATCGCCTATGGCGAGAGGCTCGTGTTTATCGGTCGTGTCAATGAAGGTTTGGTCGCACTCGATGACGTCGCGA
>Ga0116187_1001826_pt1 | contig 21750 bp, 20 predicted proteins | sample AD_JPNNA6_MetaG_FD_89755 | JGI IMG/M metagenome (GOLD analysis project Ga0116187, IMG submission 89755) | Active sludge microbial communities of municipal wastewater-treating anaerobic digesters from Japan - AD_JPNNA6_MetaG | ecosystem: Engineered > Bioreactor > Anaerobic > Digestate | place... | reverse complement strand
TTCTATAAAGATAATATATTGACTAAATATGATATTGGAGATATAGTATGATAAAAGAATTGTTTCAAAGCGTAAAGTCTCATTTTTTGAAATATGCGTCAAGTCTCAAAGTTGAACGACATAAAAACTAACTTTTTATTTGTAATCCGTCAGTTTTTTGGGGAATAAAAAATATTTGCTTCATATGTGTCAATTTATTTGTCCCATATACGTCGAATTTTTCATCAAAGAGCGCTGCGGCGCATATGTGTCAATTTTCCCGCCCCAAAAAACTGACAGAATACTTTTCATTTAATATTTTGCCGCTAATCCCGCTCCGAAATCGATATTTTTTGGCGTTGTTATATTAGTATATTCAAAACGGGAATTCCCGTTTTGAATATACTAATATAACTTTTACGTTTCAGAGTTCAAACTCAGCCCCCTCAGGCAAGAATTTCATTCCGCTTACCGATATAAAACCGGTTCTAATCGCGCCGGCGTCCGTCCCTTCGTCGTTTTCAAAAATAGGATAGGCGCCTTTTATCCAGAAATATTTACCTTGATTGGGCGAATCGAAAGACTCAAGTTCGTTCTGATAATAATGCGAACGACAAGGGACGGTTTTTTTAACGCCTTTCAGAGATTCTTTCGGAATATTTGGTATATTAACGTTATATATAAAATCGCCGGGATTATTCTTCATAAGTTTTTCAAAGTAGTTATCCATAAAATATTCGACGTTATCGAAGCAAATACTTTTGCCCCATGAGTTTACCGATATCGCCATTGAAGGAAGATTATGCAGCCCCCCTTGACGAGCGGCGCCTACCGTTCCGGAATAGATAATATCTTTGCCGATATTTGGTCCGTTGTTGACGCCGGATACCACCCAATCGATCTTTTCGGGGACAAGCCCCAAAAGCGCCAGCGCTACGCAATCGACCGGCGTTCCTTTCAAAACCCATAAGTTATCGATATGTTTTACCAGCCGAATCGTATCTTTAAGCGTTATCGAATGCGAGAATCCGCTTTTTTCGCTATCGGGCGCTACTATAAATATTTTATGCTTTTTTGTTTTTGAAAAATATTCTTTTAAAAAATTTAATCCCTCCGCGTAAAATCCGTCGTCGTTTGTCAATAAAATATTCATTCCTTATCCTTTTTAATTTCCAGTATCTCGCACCCTCTATTTTTTGTTAATTCTTTAAGTTTACTCTCTTCGGTCTCGTCTAAAGAAAGATCGTAATACGGCTCCAAATCAAAATTCCTGTCAAGCGTTATAAAATCATTTTTCTTTACGATATAATTTATAAAATTTGAATCGCTTATTGGGAATTTTATCCGCCAAACTTTTCTTATGGCAAACGGAATTTTCCCGGAAAGTTTAAGAACTTCGACTACCCCTTTTTTATACGCCGAAGCGAGACCGCCGGTTCCAAGTTTGATTCCGCCGAAATATCTGGTCGTTACGGCCAGCGCGTTAACGATATCCTCGCCCGTTAAAACAGACAACATCGGAGCGCCGGCGGTACCTCCCGGTTCTCCGTCGTCGTTTTTCCTCTCTATCAAAGCGCCGTCGACCAAAATTCTGTAAGCGTAACAATTGTGTCGAGCGCCTTTTTCGTTTTTACGGATCTTTTGTAAAATATTTTCAATAATCTCTTCGCTTGATACTATAAAAATTCTTGTAATAAATTTCGACTTTTTTTCTATTAGAATGTATTCTTCTTCAGATTGAATACAATACATTCGTCAATACTTTATCGCGCTTTGAACGCTTTTACTAGCCGACACGAGTTCGTAATCCGCTCTAACCATCATCTTTACAAGTTCTTCAAATTTTGTCGTAGGCGCCCAGCCGAGTTCCTTTCTCGCTTTGGACGAATCGCCAAGCAGCATATCGACTTCGGTCGGTCTAAAATATTTCGGATCGACCGCGACTATACATTTGTTCGTTTTAGCGTCGTAACCCCTCTCTTCAACCCCCGCGCCTTTCCATACGACGTCTATATCCAACTCTTTGAACGCCAACTCTACAAATTCTCTAACGCTATGAGTCTCTCCAGTCGCCAAAACAAAGTCGTCGGCGGTTTTATACTGCAAAATTCGCCACATCCCTTCGACATAATCTTTCGCATACCCCCAATCTCTTTTTGAGTCGAGATTACCGAGGTAGAGAATATCTTGTTTCCCCAGTTTTATAGCCGCCGCCGCTAAGGTTATTTTTCTCGTAACAAAAGTCTCCCCTCTACGCGGCGACTCGTGATTAAAAAGTATCCCGTTGCTTGCAAAAATATTGTAAGCTTCGCGATAGTTTTTAGTTATCCAATAAGCGTACATTTTTGCTACCCCGTATGGAGATCGCGGATAAAACGGCGTGGTCTCTTTCTGAGGAGTCTCGACGACTTTTCCGAAAAGTTCGGAGGTAGACGCCTGATAAATTTTAGTCGTCTTCTCCATTCCTAAAAGGCGTATCGCTTCAAGAAGACGTAAAGTGCCGATACCGTCTGCGTTTGCCGTATATTCGGGAGTATCGAAAGATACCTTTACGTGACTCATCGCCGCCAAATTATATATCTCGTCCGGATGTATCCTCTGTATAAGACGAATTAGGTTTGTCGAATCGGTCATATCGCCGTATTCCATAAAAAATCTAACGTTTTCGCTATGAGGATCTTTATATAAATGGTCTACTCTGTGAGTATTAATTAAACTCGCTCTTCTAATAATACCGTGAACTTCGTACCCTTTTTCAAGTAAAAGTTCCGCTAAATACGAACCGTCTTGACCGGTTACTCCCGTTATTAATGCCTTTTTCACACTACACCTCTTTTTCATTATTTTTTTTAGAAAATCTTTGTTTTATAACCGTTTTGGCAAAGCTCAATCCGCCTATAAAATATCTTCTCCAAAGCCGTTTGGGATCCTGAAAAAACCTGTATAACCATTCCAATTTTATATTCTGCATAAAGAGCGGCGCTCTCTTTACTACTCCGGAATGAAAATCAAACGCGGCGCCGACGCCTATTGAAACAGGAATTCTCAATTTATCAATATTGCTTACAATCCACAACTCCTGCTTAGGACAGCCAAACGATACCCACAGGATAGCGCATTTTGAATTATTAATCAAATTGATTATCTTATTATTTTCCTCATCCGTAAATTCTTTACAAAACGGCGGCGAGTAATAACCGGCTATTTTAATACCGGAAAATCCGGATTTAAAATTGGCGATCATTTTCTCCAAAACTTTTTCAGTCGACCCAAGAAAAAAGTGCGATATGTCGCTATCTTGAGTCTCTTCAATAAATTTCAACATAAAATCCGGTCCGGCAACTCGCTCTTTTAGAGGCGTTTTAAGTATTTTTGAAGCGACGACGATCGAGTATCCGTCTGCAAAGGTCAAAAACGAGCGGTTTAGCCGTTCGTCGGTAAAAAAGGGAATTCCTTTTTTTTTGTTTATTATATCCTGATTAGCTACGAGAGCAAACTCCGGCTTTTCAAAGTTTTTAATCTTATTAAGCGTCCTACTAATCGCCTCGCCCATCGAGACGTTGTCGAATAACAGACCGTCTATATTTACCCTATCCATAATCCGCCCTTTATATATAAAAAACTAATTTTATGCAACCAATTTTACCAATAAAACGCTCTCCGTCGGCTTTTTTGGTAAAAATGACACATATGACGTTAAGAATGAAATTGACACATATGGGTTTCATAACCGCCGCGTCGCTCCTCGACATAAATTGACACATATGGGCTACATACCGCCGCGTCGCTCCTCGATAAAAACTTTGACGCATATGTGTCATTTTTAAAGAGCCGTTCCAACCCGACGCATATGCGTTAAATATTTTTTATTCCCCAAAATACCGACGGAGTATAAATAAAACTTGACTAATAATAATTTTTTATTTAAAATATCCTTATACTGAAGAGAGCGGGTAGCGGTCTCCAAGGTATCAAAACTTAGTCTGATCCGGAGGAGTAGTCTTATGGAAAAGAGAATCGGCGTCGTGGCGGTTATCATAACCGATAAAAATTCAGTTTCTCGCATAAACTCGATATTATCAGAATACGACTCTATAATTATGGGTAGAATGGGACTGCCGTTTAGAACAAAAAACATTCGCGTCGTCTCTTTAATTGTCGAAGGCTCGACCGATCAGATAGGGGCGCTCGCGGGAAAAATCGGTAAAATCGCGGGAGTTCAAGTTAGGTCTGTTTTATCAAAGTATAAGGAGAACGATAATGAATCAAAAGAGAACGAACGACTATAATTTTATCGACAGAGACAAACTTTACGATTTAATCAATAAGAAACCGGCTTCAAAAAACGAGATTTCTGATATTTTAGAAAAATCTCTAAAATTAAAAGGGCTCTCTATTGAAGACGCATCAAAATTATTACAGATAGAAGACGAAGAGCTTTATCAAAAATTATTAAAAACAGCCGGCTACGTAAAAAATGAGATTTACGGAAGGAGATTAGTTCTTTTTGCTCCATTGTATATCGGCAATTACTGCTCAAACAACTGTCTCTATTGCGCGTTTAGAAAAGACAATAAATCTATAGATAGAGCGCTTCTTAGCATAGATCAAATAAAAATGGAAACCGAGTCCTTGCTCAAGGAGGGGCACAAACGAATATTGATGTTGCAGGGGGAGACCAAAGGGAATTCGTTTAACTATTTTTTAGAAGCGCTAAGAGCGGCTTATAGCGTCAAGGTCGGAAACAGCTCTGTACGCAGAATAAACGTAGAAGTTGCGCCCGTCGAAGTAGAGGATTTTGCGAGATTAAAGAAGGAAAAAATTGGCACATATGTGTGCTTTCAGGAAACGTACGATTCTGAACTTTACAAAATATATCACCCGGAAGGTCCAAAAGCGGATTTTGAATACCGATTAAACGTTATGGATAGAGCTATGGCCGGCGGTATAGACGACGTCGGAATAGGGGCGCTATTTGGACTGGCAGACTACAGATTTGAAGTTCTCGCTATGATGGAACACGCGTCCCATCTTGAGAAAAAATTTGGCTGCGGACCTCACACCGTTAGCGTTCCGCGAATCGAGCCGGCGGAAGGGGTTCCGTTGACAAACAATATACCTTATCCGGTTTCGGATTACGATTTTAAAAAATTAGTAGCCATATTCAGAATCGCTCTTCCATATACCGGGATTATTCTTTCAACGCGAGAGAGCGAGTCGTTGAGAGAAGAGCTATTTAACTACGGCGTAAGTCAAATTTCCGCCGGATCAAGGACAAATCCGGGGGCGTACTCGGACAAGGGCGCTCATAGCGGCAGTCAGTTTTCTCTGGGCGATCATAGAAATCTTGACGAAATCATTTCGTCTCTTATTGATAAAGAATTTATTCCCTCCTTTTGTACGGGGTGTTATCGAAAAGGGAGAGTGGGGGCGGATTTTATGGATCTGGCAAAACCCGGATTAATCAAAGAATTCTGCATGCCAAACGCAATTTTTACATTTAAAGAGTATCTTGAAGACTTTGCAAAGGAAGAAACAAAAGCTAAAGGAGCGAAACTTATTGAAAAACTAACGTCAAACGTCTCTAACGAAAAACTAAAGAGCAATATGAAAAACGTTATTACAAAAATCGAGTCGGGAGAGAGAGATCTATATTTCTAAAAAAGTTGCGAGGAAATTTAAGTGAATATAAAAGAAGCGATCGATCTTTATAAATGCGCTTCGACGGAAGAGCTGTCAAAAATTGCGAACGATATCGTTAAAAAAAATTATTCCGACGACGTCTTCATTCGAGGACTTATTGAATTCTCCAACTATTGCGATATGGATTGCCTATACTGCGGTATAAGAAAATCCAACGGCAAAGCTGTCAGATACAGACTTACGGACGAGGAGATAATCGATGCCGTCAAATTCGGTCTCGACGCAAATATTAAAACATTTGTACTACAGAGCGGAGAGGACTATAAATATAACGTTAAAAAATTATCTAAGCTTGTTTATAAGATAAAAAAAATTACGGGCGCCGAAACCGCTATAACGCTTAGTTGCGGACTTATGAATAGGGACGATTATAAAGAATTAAAAGATAGCGGATGCGACAGGTATCTGATGAGATTTGAAACTTCGGACGAAAACCTCTACTCCTATCTGAAAAAAGGTCAACCGCTAAAAACTCGCCTTAAAGGTTTAGAAAATCTTAAAAATTTGGGGTTTGAAGTCGGTTCCGGCTTTATGGTAGGTCTTCCCGGAGAAACTATAGAAACCGGAATAAATAACGCTCTTTTGTGCAAAGAATTGGAGTTAGATATGATCGGAATAGGTCCGTTTATTCCGCATAACGAAACGCCGTTGAAAAAAGAAGCCCCCGGCTCTCTCGATACCATTTTACGAACGACAGCTCTATTAAGAATCCTACTCCCCTATTCCAATATTCCGGCGACTACCGCTACGGGAAGTATCGACGCCCTGGGACGCGAGAAAGCTCTATCCTGCGGGGCAAACGTATTAATGCCGAATATTACTCCGGCTAAATATAAAAAGAATTACCTGATTTATCCGGGCAAAATATGCCTCGACGAGTCCGGCTCCGAATGTATCAGCCGCCTATCGGAGAGAGTCGTAAGCGTCGGAAAAAAAATTTCCTATGAAAGAGGCGATTCGATAAGTTATACTATAATGAAGCGCGGCAAATCTACTTTTTATTCTTAAAAAGAGTTCCGATATTTTTGACCGCGTTAAGATCGGTCTTAACGGCTTCGATATTTGCCGCTTGTATCTCTTCAAAGACCTCTTTGCGATAAACTTTAACGTCGGACGGCGCGTCGATACCGATTTTTACGTGATCCCCCTTGATATTTAGTATAGATATTTCGATATCTTCGCCTATCATTATAGATTGGTTTTCTTTACGGGCTAAAATTAACATACGACCCCCTAGCCTTTTTTGATAAGAGGATGTCGCACCGTATATTTATCGTCCAGACTTATCATTTGACGGGCTTTTTTATTTCGCTTGTTTATTACTATAGGACCAAGCATATTAACGGTGCTGTTTTCCGGATTGTCGTATATGGTAACTATCGAAAAAACCAGTATCTCATTATCGTTTGTAATGTCGATCGCTTCGTACTCTTTTGCGTCGGCGACCAATTTATAGTCGGGGACAACAACGTCGGGAGATATGAGAATAAACGCTATTTCCGGGTAATCTTCAGACTGCAACCAAAAGAAAGGCGCGTCCCCTTCCGGGAAATCCAACAAATAAAAGAAATGAATATCCTCAAACCCCAAAATTCCTTGTTCAAAATAAATTTTCTGCTTTTCAGAAACCTCTATCTTGCCAAAAGCTTTTGTCTCAATAACCATAAATAACTCCTAATTCAAGACAAATATTTATAACAAAAATAGATAAAAAAATCAAATAAGAAGTTAAAATTATTGTAACCCGTCGGTTTTTTGGGAAATAGAAAATATCTGTTTCATATGTGTCAATTTCATTTTTAACGCCATATGCGTCGAATTTTTATGAGACAATTGTCGCGTGTTATCGCCGCGTCCCATATGTGTCAAATTCTCATCGACGAGCGCTGCGACGCATATGCGTCAATTTCTCCCCCTCCCCAAAAAACCGATAGAAGCGCAAATTATTTACAATTTAAGATTTTTATATCGCCGAGGGACGATACGGTATATTTCGAATAATTTGATAATTTTTCCTTCGAAATTTGACCGCTTGCGACTAGAATAACTTTATCAATGCCGGCGTTCTTCCCCATCTGATAATCCGCCGGAGAATCGCCGATTACTACCGTTTCGGATATATCTACGTTGAATTTACGAAGAGCGTTTGTCGGTAATTCCCCGGAGCTTTTCGGCTTATCGCTACTCTCTTTTGTCAGAACCAGGTCGAAATATTTTTTGACCCCTACTAACTCAAGTCCTCTCTCCGTATTTGCTAAGGCGTCGGACGTTATAAGAATTTTCGCTACATCGGAAGGTATTTTATCAAGAAACTCTCTAACGCCGGGGATAATTTTTATATATTTATCCATCTCTTTTTTGAATATATCGTGGGTTTTTGTAAAAACGTCCGATATTTCCAACTTTGTCGATTTAATTTTATTTGTATTTAATAATTCCCAAGTAATATCTATAACCTCTTCCCTGCTTACCAAAGCTATCGGACCTTCCTCTTTCAGTCTGTTTTCCCTTACCGAAAAACCCAGAGCGTCGCAAATATCGGCAAAACAGAGTTCGCGTATCCGAAAATATTCTATCAAGGCTTTAGCCCGAAGCTCTATTATTCTACCCCAATAAGGACCGCCGTCTATGAGAGTGCCGTCTTTATCAAATATTATCGCTTTGATATTGTCGAAAACGACGCCGTCGAACGCTAAAGTTATCATAATTTAGCCAAATAAAACATAATTCTATTTACAAGAATTTTGGCTTTCATCACGGACAACTCTATTAGTTCTTTCTTTTCAAAGAAATTTTTATCTTTTATATACTCGCCGACTATGCTTCGAGCGTAACTCCCTATGGCGACCCCGTGAGCGTTGACCGAACAAATTTTAAGCAACTCTCCGCTTCTTGAATTTGTTCCGCCCGAAACTACCACAAAAACCGGCAAACGGGCGTTATTAATAATCTCGGCCGTCGCGACAGCTTGCAACGTCGAATGATAGTCGTCTACCCCGCCCGTCATCGGAGAGCCGTCGGCCTGTATGATAACGCTTTCGTCCTCTCTCCCCTTAATGGCGTATTTTACTCTTTTAATCAATTCATTATTGCCGATTTCAGATCTGTCAAGACATAAACTCATAATACCGCAATTATACTCCTTCAACAAATTCCACGATTCTTTAAAATTTTTTTCGTCCGAACTAGTTGCGTGAAGTTCCAGACATGAAATATTATACTTGTTCAACGGGTCGATCGATTCGTTTATCGGCTTTGGAATCGAACTGTAAACGACGGCTTTGAATTGGCACGCTTTATAGCATTTTCCGCAACCAATACATCTTTTGGAGTTTACAGAAATTTTATTATTCTCCGTAAAAATTGCCGAATTTGAACATACTTTTAGGCAGGCTAAACAAAAAGCGCACTTCGATTGATCGATCGACGCTTTCGAAATATGAGGGTCGCCCTTGATGCCGACGCTAATAGAAATCAGATAGTCGGATATGTCAGAACCGGTTCTATTGAAACCGCTTATAGCCGCTTGAACTACCTCCTCGTTAGCGGAAAGATCAAACAACTTCGCGCCGGCTTTGGCGTAAACGTAAGCGAGTTTCTCAACCTCTTCGGCGTCTTCATTGCCGGCGCCGCATACTAATTTGAAGCATTTTCTGTTCTGAAGTAAATCTTTTAGCATACAATATTATCGGCGCGCGATATTTAAAAATTAATTTAAAAAAAACTAGACAATTAAAAATATATAACTTATATATTGAGATATCAATCGACATAAACTATTATTTTTTTATTATTTTCTTAAGGAGAAAACATGATTATATCTGATTATAAATACCCGTTATACCCCGCCGTTATGAAGTCGGATTTCAGAGAAATTATAGAGGACGCGGCAAAAGAATTTTCCGATAAGATAAGTTTTCTCGAGAAAGATAAAGACGACGTTTACAAAGGCATAACTTATAAAGACTTTGCCGACAAGGTAAAATATTTAGGCGAAGGGCTTCTGCGCTCGGGTTTTAAGCAGAGAGATAAGATCGGTTTGATCGGAAAAAATTGTCAAAAATGGGCGATAAGCTATCTCGCAATTACTACTTCTAATTTTGTGGTTATACCGCTCGATAAAGAGAATAAAGTCAACGAACTTAAAAATATAGTCGTCAAATCGGGTTTAAAGGCGATCATATTCGACAATAAATTTGCAGAAGATATGGTTTCCATTAAATCGTCGGTACAGACGCTTGAAACTCTTATTCCTTTTGAGAATAATTCTCAATATAGCGAAAGTTTTGATTCATTAGTAGAAAAGGGTAAAGAATCTTTCGGCGGCCCCGGCGGTTTGTACGATAAAATCAAGATAAACAATAAAGAGGTAACTTCTATAATATTCACATCCGGCACTACGGGACAACCTAAAGGGGTAATGCTTTCGCAATTTAATATAATTTCGAACATTTACCAGATGTTGCAACTTCATAAGATCAGCGATAAAGACGTGTTTCTTTCATTTTTACCGCTACACCACGCTTACGAGTGCACGTGCGGCTTTTTGTGTCAAATATACGTCGGTTCGACTATCGCTTACGCAAAATCGCTAAGAACCATAGCGGATAACCTCAGTGAAGCGAAAGCTACGATGCTTTTGGGAGTTCCGCTAATTTTCGAGTCGTTTTATAAGAAAATCAAAGAGCTCGCTTTTAAAGGTATAAAAGGGGCGGTCGTTCTAAATACGGCTCATATAATATGTACCGTAGCCGAAAAGGTATTTAAGAAAAAAGGGTTTAGAAGAAAAATGTTTAAAGCGTTCCACGATAAGTTCGGCGGAAACTTGAGAGCTTTCATATCCGGCGGCGCCGCTTTGAAAAAAGACGTAGGCGCGTTTTTTACCAAACTTGGCGTTTTGACGGTACAGGGTTACGGTATAACCGAATGTTCGCCGCTGCTTGCAGTTAACAGAGATAAATACTATAAATTTGATTCGGCCGGCATGCCTTCGCCGGGACTCGATATAATAATAACCAACAAAAACGCGGAAGGTATTGGAGAAATAGCCGTTAAGGGGGACAACGTAATGCTCGGTTACTATGAAGAGCCGGAGTTGACCAACGAAGCTTTTATGGACGGATATTTTCTTACCGGCGATTGGGGCTACATTGATAAGGACAACTGCCTCTATATTACCGGCAGAAAAAAGAACGTTATCGTTACAAATAACGGTAAAAATATTTATCCCGAAGAGATAGAATTCTTGTATCTCGAATCGCAAACTATCGACGGTATAGTAATCAAAAGTTACGACGAGGGGGCAATGTCGGAAGAGGTAATTTCGGCTATAATATATCCCAACTACGAATACTTAAAAGAAATTAAAGGTAAAACCGAAGAGGAGCTAAAAGCCGATAAGACGTTATTCATAGACGATTTAAAGAAAGAAATTATTGAAAACAACAAAAAACTGGCGTCATACAAAAAAATCAAATATTTTTGTATTATCGACGAGGATTTTGAGCGAACGACGACTAAAAAGATAAAAAGATTTAAAATTGACGTCAAGGATAAGTATTACAGCGTTTTTTGATTAATTACCGCTTCCTCCTCCTTTTTTGAGGAGATTTTACCGGAAATAAAAATCAGGATTGCGCTTAAAAGATGATGACTAATAATATAAATAGTCGCAGGTATCGACGCAACCGGAGAAAAATTAAGCAGCGATATTAACAGCGTCAATCCGGTGTTTTTCTGACCAAACGATACCGAGAGCGTCTTCTTTGTTTTCAGATTTTTTCCCAAAATAAAACCGACTGCAAAGTAGAACAAAGCGATCGTAAAAGTTATAAGAAATACTCCCGCTAACATTTTAAATTCAAATTGCCTTATTTTATCCGCAGACGACGAGACGGCTATGTAAATTAACGCTATCAGTATATAGCTTGTATATTTGCAAGCGGCGCTTATCGTTTTCTTCAGTATTCCGCTTTTTTTAAATATAATTGATAAAATATAAGGTATTAGGATAATAAAAAATAAATTTGCAAGAATATTCTTAAAAGGAACTTCGACGGCGTCCTTATAAAAAAAAATCTTAATCAGTAACGGATAACTTATTATCGAAAACAAATTAAAAAAAAGTATATTGGTCAGCGACAACTCCATATCGCCGTCGATAATTTTGACCACGATCGACGAACTTATCGCGACGGGAGTTATCGCGATAAGGACAAATCCCAAACGCAAATTGATATCCAGACCGCTTGTCAGAAAAAATATAATTGTCGGCGCTAATATTAATGTTATAACGAAATAATAAAGTATCTCTATCCGGAAAAACTTTCGAACCGAAATATCAATCGAGTAAAAATTGAGAAATATCGACGCGGCGAGAAAATACGGAAGAAGAAATTTGATCCTTTCCCCTTGCGGATATATCAACCCTACCGCTATGGATGCAAATATAAAAAGTATATAAAATTTCTTCATCGATTATCCGTAAAAACTCGGCAGGATTATAACATAATTTTTCATAGTGTAATAAAATATTCTCTATAAAATTCTTTTTATGGACATTTTTATAAAAACATATATAATATCTTTATGAAAAAAATATTTATTTTAATTATTATTTTTGCCGTAAGCGCGTCGCTTTTTGCAGATCAAACGGAGGACTCGACAAAATTCGTTCCAAACAAGGAACTGGATAGACTGACCGTCGCAAAGATCGCCTACTGGAGCAGCTATTCGACAACCGGATTATACGGTTTTATTGTCAGTCTGGCTTATCTTGCCAATATCTACGACGTCTCGCAAGTAATGCTTGGAGTCGCGGAAGATTTTAAGAACGCCGGCATAAGCGATATGGCTTTCTTCATGAAAATAGCAAAATCATTGCCTCTAATATATTTTACCGGACACTTTATAATCGCCGGACTCGCTCAGATTCCGATATACGGCGGGCTCATATACGGAAGCTTTCTTTTCACCGGAGCGCTTATCGGCTCGATTTGTATGATATTCGACCCAATCGATATGTTTTGGCGATACGATATTTCCTCCGCCATCGAAGACGAATACAAAAACAGACTAAACAATATTCATAAAAGAATGTTCGATCCCGCTCCCTATATCGTATTGGGATCGATTTCGATACTTTTCGGAATAGCCTCGATAGTTACCGACTATTTCTATAAAAGAGAGATGAAAAGAGAACGCTACCCTTCCATATACAAAATACTCTCGTTTACTCCCGACGGAATTGCGATAAAACTAGATGCGTAGAAGACTATTTGCCTCCATAATGATATTTGCTCCGCTTCTTACTCTTAACGCCGTCGAGATCAGATATAAGTTTGATCCGAATACCATTCTCTACATCGAAACTAACAGCATCGTCCGCCGGCTATACGAAAACGAATATATCGGCGACTCGATCTACAAAGAAGTATCCTATATCAAAACCGAAAATATAGAGAGCGATAAAGCTACGTTATCTATAAACAACTACGTAATGGAAGATACCAAACTCAACTATAAAACCAAAACTTATAAAACCAAAACCGATACGGCGTATAAATATAAAAAAGACGTCTATGGAAACAATTACCAAACCGAAACAAAAAAAGGTCTTCATAGCTTTCCGTGTTTTCCAAAAAACTCCATAGAAATCGGCTCGGTATGGACTAAACCGTCCAAATATAATATCGATTTATTTAACGATAACAAATCTACCCTATCGCTTGATCTAGACGTCGTTTATCAACTTTCCTCAATCGAAACAATCGACGACGAACAAATCCTAACCATATCGGCAAACGCAATTTTTGTCCATAATAAAAACAGATTAACTTTATTAGGTTCGGGTATAAAGAAAATCATAGGATTTAGCTCTTTTCTTATAAAATTCAACAACACCGCAGGAAGACCTTCCATAATTGAAGAAATCTACGATTTTACGTTTATTCTCGACGATTGCGAACTAATCGAAACTTCAGGAAGTTCAAAAAGCGTATACAAAGTTCCGCCGCCGATAAAGATAGAAGAGACGCGTAACTGGGAAAACGACGAAGATTTTAAAGATACCGAGATCAAAATAATCGACGGCAAACTCTACATAGTCATGGCAAATATCCATTTCAAGCCGGATAGTCCCGAAATTCTTCACGGTGAATATAGCCGCGTCGATAAAGTCGCTAGATTGATAGAAAATTACAAATTCAACCAAATAATAATAACGGGGCACACAGCCGACATTGGACAACCAAAAAACCAAAAAATTTTGTCGGAACAAAGAGCTCTGACCATACTAAACTATCTTGTCGAAAAACATAAATTTAACGCCTCCTATATAACCTACGGCGGAAAAGGGGGCGAAAATCCCATAGCGGACAACTCGACTCCGGAGGGAAGAGCCAAAAACCGTAGAGTGGAAATTATTGTTCTTCCATAAAAAAAAATTGCGCCCGGCAGTTTTTTGGGAAATTTAACGCATATGAAACTGATATTTTCGTATAAGGTAACTTCATTACTTTAGAGCTTTGTAAAGTAAAGAAAATTAATGTATATGCGTCTAAGGCGCGGCGATAATTGTCGCTTTGAGATAAAATGACACATATGCGTTAAATATTTTTAAGTAGTAAATTATTTGTCGTTTTCTAAAAATTTATCCAAATTTTTGTACAACGTTTTCTACTTTTAGTTGTTATATATATTTAAAGAAAAGGAGAAAATTTTATGAAAAACAAAAAACATTTGTTCCATTTTATCGTGTCAGAATCTATGAATAATAACGTCATAGATTTTCTACTAAAAGAGTTCAAAATTAATACGTTCAGCAAACTATTTGAAACGATGTTTCGCCTTATTGACAAAAAAATCCCAAAAATGAAGAGAATAGTCGGGAATCATCGCTCTGAATACGCCGTTATAGATAGTTCCGACGATAAAAGGCTGGATAAATACCTCAGGATTAGCGAAGCGGACTATCTTCAAATAAAAAGATGGCATTCTTTGTATAACGAATTCGGTATGGCTTCGACGGTTCGCGATATTATCTTGTTTTTTTATAACGGCGTTGTGAAATATGGATTGGAAGGATTCCTTGAGATTGTTGGTAAGAAGTTGAAGATTGATAAATTGAAAAACGACTTTTTGAGTAAAATGACACAACTGTTAAATATCGCCGCTCAAAAACAGCTATTGTACGCGCTCGTAATCGAGAATTATCCAAAATACGTCTACTCTACGTAAAATTAATTTTCTATTCCATAAAAAACCGATAGGTTAAGAAAAAAAACTATTGTAATTATTTAAAAAATCATATATAAATAAAAAAATGGAAGAGATGAAAAACTCAGCCGACGGCTTTGGAAAAAGATTGCCTGAATTTTCTCTACAACGAAAAAGACGCGCGGCGATAATGATAATAGATTTATCCCACATTATCGAATATAGCGTTAAAAAAGATCGAGCGGACCAATCGACGATTTTTGATAAGTCGTATAGTCTTGTAAATAGAGTCGTTAAAAAACATCTCGGCAAAGTTGATAATATCATTGGAAACTACATAGTAACTCTTTTTGGTATATACGGAAATATTAGTCCCGAACTAACGGCTTGTTATTGCGGGCGAGAGATAGTAGAAGAGACGCGCGAAGCGTTTACGTTGAGACAAGGCGCCCCAAAGCAAGCTATCCCAATAGCGGTTCACTCCGGCGATCTCTACATTTATAACCGTAACGCCGGCAAGTCAACCGCCCGCAAAATTATCGGAGAAAATATAAACGTCGCGTTCAAAACTTTGAACGCCGATAACGAATATGATATCGCCGTTACCGACTCGGTTTACAAAAAAACAAAAGATTATTTTAATTTTAAAGAACTCAATTTGCGTATCAAACTCGGCGATAAAAGCGAGGTCGCAACCTTCGGTATCGCCGGCGTTACAAACCTCTATGAAAGCGCGCAAAAGGACGCCTTTGTCTTCGGCAGAGAAAAAGAGAGTAAAACTTTAGAGAGGTTTATCTATAGCGACAAAAAAGGGAAAAAAACTCTGGTTATTCAAGGGGAAGGGAATTTTGAAAAGAGAAATATGCTATACAAAACTCTTAAGACTGATAACGCAGACTATATTCTGCTTCAAGCTATAGCCGACAAATATTCTAAAAATTTCCCTCTTCAGGTTTTTCGCGAAATATTTGACAACTTACAAAATTTGTTATATTCAAAAGAATTCTCCAACTCTGTAAAATATGAAAAGCATAATTCTCTATTAAAAGAATATTTTAACGCTACGTATTATGAGTCTGAAAAAAGAACGGACAAACAGATAGCTTTTGATTCTCTAAAAATTATTTTAGAAAGACTTTCGCAAGAAAAACGGATCGTCGTAACTATACATAACGTCGAGAGTCTTGACGACGATTCTCTAGCGTTACTCCTCTATCTGAGAAAGTTACTATCAAAGAGTAACGTCGTATTTATCCTTACCTCTAAAAAAAATCTTGGAGCCGGCTTCGGCGAAGTTGAATATATCCGGCTTGATAATTACGACTACAGAAATACTAAACTATTTTTAGACTCGCTGTTAGAAACCCCTCCGGACGAGACGCTCGCTAGAAGAATTTTTGAGAAAACTCTCGGAAACCAATTTTATATCTATTTACTCGCCGGATTCGTAAATAAAATGATAAAAAAAGATCCTAATTTCTCAATCGACTCGGCGCCCGAAATTCCCGCCGGACTAGTCCAAACTATCCTGGACGAACTATCCGAAGACGAGAAACAGATCATTATTATTATGAGCTTCCTCGATATAAATATCAAACTCGATCTGCTAAAAAGCGTTTACAATAAAGATAATTTTTGCGACGTTGTAAAATCCCTCGCGGATAAAAAACTAATCTTGATAAACGAGCTCAATTCGCAAAAAATAATATCCTTTAACAGTTGTTGCATATCCGAAATCATAAACGACCTGTCTAAAAAAGAATATGGCGCAGAAATCAATAAAAAAATTGCCAACGCGATAATAAAAGAGTACGCTCATAATATATCAAAATACCTTGAGAAAATAGCGTATAGCTTTGAAGAAGCCGACGACTACGTTTCGGCGGTAAAATACTATTTTCTTGCCGCGATGAAATATAGAGCTATGTTTGATTTGCAAGACGCGCGTAAATATTTTGAGAAAGCGATCAGACTTGCCGAAATTGTCCGGCAAAACAGCCCCGATACCGCCTATTTTAGCGATGAAACTTTAACGTCGAACGACTACATCATATTTAGACCGTATTTCAGCTACGCCGTTAAATACAAAATATCGTTACGAGTCCTTTACTATTTTTATGCGAAAACTTTCACGTTTCATGAAAGAGAATCTCTTGAATATATCGAAGCGGCTTACGTCGAATCAAAAAAATATAACGACGAATATATGACTATGCTTTCGGGAGCGCATTACTTTCAATATTACCTCTATATGAGAAAAATCCCCCGCGTTGAACTAATAAACGAAGCGCTGGAGATTGCCGAAAAATTGCGCGAACCGTTTTTTAAAGCTTATTTTAACCTACTCTTCATGGATATCATATTTTCCGATTCTGATAATAAAAATATGATGGAATACGAAATTAAAGAACGTTATGACGAAGTTAATAAAATGTTGCGCTCCGATCCGAAAGATTTGACTTCCGAGCAATACAGAACTCTCAATATTCTCTACTATTCATACTATTCTTACTATTTAAAGATAAAAAACTCTAAAATAGAACAAATATACAACTATATATTAAAAACCGAAGAATTTTTGAAGGATAATAATGAAAAAAATGTTTTTTTTAGCAGCGTCGCAACGGGCGTAGGACCGCTTGTCGATACCAAATATCAAGCCCTCTATATAAAAAAAGCTCTCGTCGTCGCGAAAAAAAACGATCGATTTAAAGAGATCGCCCAATATTATTCTACGCTGGGCTATATCTATATGATCAACAAAAATTATCAAAAATCTTTAAAATATCATAAATTATCGCAAAAAATCTGCTATAAGATCGACGATCTCTCCGAACTCGGAATGACTCGCAGAAATTTGGGAGATCTTTATAACTGTATGGGACTTTATAAAAAAGCTATAATCGAATATAAAGCCTGTATAAAAATCAAAAGCGTCGAAATTTATGAAAAAGAAGTAATAGATTTTACAAATATCATTTTCCCAAAGACCTCGATGATATTTTCCCTAATAAAAGATAACAAAATCGACGAAGCAAACAAAATACTGCGCGAATCGGAACTCGCTATGAGCAAAGCGTTTTTTGGCAAAGAACTTCCAATATTTTTGGACTTTCTAAAAAAATTTATATCCCTTATAGTAAATAAATACGATAAAGATACCGTAGACAAAATGAAAAACTGCTATATTGATATGAAAAATGTCACGCCTAAAGTAACGCAACTTATCTGGATGAAAAAAGAACTTGCGGAAAACGGCGTCGAAGTATAAAATTCCATCCTTTTTTAAAAATAAATGTCAATTATTTATTTGTATTTTTTTGACGCATATGCGTCGATTTTTATTCTTAATACCATATGCGTCAGTTTTTTTTGACACATATGTTGCAATTTATTTATCGAGGAGCGCTACGTCGCATATGTGTCATTTTATTCATCGGGAAGCGGCGCGCCGCATATGATTTTTTTTTCGATTGTATTGCAATATGCCCACCCAATAGATGGATTATTGGGAGCAACCGCCGAGGCGCCTTTCCATACTATTGAAACATTATTCACAGTTGTCACATTTGATGTAGGTTGTGGACAATCTAAGAGAAATAAAGACAATACAACAATAATGATAACTGTAAATACGTTTGCTCGTTGCCATTTTGGATAAAAGTTTGACATAAACTCTAGCTTTCTTTCATTGCTCTTCATTATACCACAACAAAACCAAAACACTACTATAAATTTCGCAAAAATTTGTTTTCAACAAAAGTCCGCGTCAAAGGTAATGTCAGGTTGAAGCGAGTTATTATACATTTTACCATATTATGTTTCTTGATAGAAGCCTAAATCGACTCTTGAATGCCCGCGCAAACGTTGCCGAATCGCTAAAACCGCATGATAAGGCAATATCGGTAATCGATGTGTTTTGTGTCAATAAAAGCGCGGCGACGCGCTCTACCCTTAAGCGAGTTACAAAGCTGTACAAGGGTTCGCCGGTAAAGGAATAAAATATACGATGAAAGTGATATTTTGAGAAGCATGCAACTTGCGCCAAATCATCCAATGTTATATCGGCGTGTAATTTTTTTTCGATGTAGTCAATTACTTTGTTTAGGCGGTCGATGTAGGGGTTGGAAGTGGGCATGGTTAGTCCTTGGGATGGAGAGGGTTGTTAGTCCTCTTCTTTTTTATTCATGTATTGTTTATAAAATGCATGATCTATTTCGTATGTCGTGGTTCCGGAACTTTTAATTCCGTTGCAATCCACGATGATACTTCTCTTGGAGAACCGGAGCCACCCAAATCCCTAAGAGCATCAAGAACAGGACCAAACCAATTTAAAAACTCAGCTTGTTTTTTTGCCATTTTTAATTATCCTTTTTGTGTGCGAAACACGCGTGTTCGTCTAATATTTTCTTTGCACTTCTTCATTATAATACTGGATGAGGGAAAAGGCTAGTGTGATTTTGCGGGGAATGGGAAACTATGTTTGATTTTTGTGTGGTGAAGTTGAAGGGGGATGGTTTTTAGAGGAAGCTTTTGGGAAAATCAGGTGTTAGATTAAAGAGGAGTGGTAAAAAATTACGCTTTATGACGTGTTAAAACAGCTCCAAGATGTATCATATTGTTTACTTCTTCGGCAGTTCCATGTTTATATTTTATACAATTACAGCAGTTGTAAATATTGCCGCATCTTGAACAGGTTGATTTTATGATCAAATTTACAGGAGTCAAATCCAACTCGAATTTTTTCATATAATTTATAATATTCTCATCTTCAATTTTGGCAACAATCTCCTTATTGTCAATTTTTAGCTCATAATTATCTTTACTAATAATTTTTCTATTAAAAAATATTGATTTTTTTTGATTAATAAAGTTTAAAGGAAGAAAGTTAATTATAGATGAATTGCTTTTTTGAATCAATTTAATGAAGCTTCCAACTTCTGTTTCACTTGACGGTATTTTATTCCTTATCATGGGTAGTAAATTACTCAAATCGACGACATTGCCCAAGAAAGAAAAAATTATTACCTTGGTCTCATACTCTATAGATAAAGAAAAAGAAAAAATCCTCTTTTCGTTATCTGAAGCCAAGATTTGTATCAATTCTTCAATAACAGTCAATATATTATTCGCATTAGCTATAGCATTTTTACCAGAAAAATACAACTGAGGTAGATTAGAAACAAAATCTTCAAATGCTATATTCTCATGACGTATTGGAGTAGAAAGTTTTATATATTTTTGTCTACATAATTTTTTAAACTCAACCAATATTGATTCAGTAATACATAATATTCCATTTTGAAAATAGATAAAATCTGGCAATATATTAATTTCATCTTTGTAGTTAGTATATTTTTCTTTGTCTTCATAAGCAACATACGCATGATAACCTGATTTAGGAGACTTGTCAAAAAACATGTCTCCAATAATATCTTTTTCAATACGCTTTGTGTTATCAAGATATTCGATAGTATTATCATCAAGCTCTGGTGATAAGTATTCACCAGCTAAGTAATTGTCTCGGTAAAAATGACAAATCAATTCTTTCCAAACTGATAGTTCTATTGAACCATCAATTCTCCATAATTTTAAATAATTTAATGATTTGTCTTGTTTTGAAATATCGATATCAAGTCGACTTATCATCTGTTCATCAGAGTAGCCCCTGATAGCTCCATCAAGGTGTATAATATTATCAGTTTCTTTATCAACCATTGAATGAATATAACGACAACCATATTTAAAAGGTTGACCACTTACTTCAAAATCAACAATCTCTTCACATTCCAAAACATGATGATTATCCTGATCATACCAAAAGAATTCATTTTTAACTACTTGATGAAAGAAACGAAGTCTATCATCTGCAACATGTTGGGTTACGCCTTTGGGTATATCTTTTATAGAGTTGTTAAACTTTGGTCCCCACCAAAATTCAAATTCCATTGGAGCTTTGAAAGAGTCTTTCAAGCCAATCATATCTAAATCTATAGCAATTTTCAAACTATTATTTTTTTTGGACACTTTATCAAATAAATCAAGAAACTCAACATTGAGATTATTTAGCCTTGAGTAGTTACGTCTAAAATATTGATGTGCGAAGATGATCATCTTTCCGATTTCATACACACCAGGAAAAATCATTTTAAGTTGATCATACTTTATTAAATCATTCTTATCCGTTTCGGTAAAAAGATAGGGAAATAGCTTAGGAACAATGTTTTTATCTATTACACCATAAAAGCCAAAATCACAAAATATTGCTTCATCAGAAATAAGTCCTTTTGTCTCATTCTTTAGCCTATCTTTTATTTCTTCATCAATGGAAAAGTGATTCTTTTGAATATAGCAGGATGTATTTTTTGTGATATACTCTTTATCAGCATCATTTTCTGGTATAGATAATGTTCCTATTAGGGAGGAATATTTTGGATCTATTAGTATGCCTTCAACCTCAACCCATCCAAAAGGATTTAGATAGTCATGAGATATACATGAAGGGGTTCCATTTTCCCAGCATTGATTCAAGCTATCTTCAAGTGCTTCAACAGGGAAACGCACACCTTTACTATTAGTCTGATCATTCATTAAGACAATTTTTTTGTATATCATTTTTTTCTCCATTTATTTGAAGGATTTTCTAATATTTCCTTTCCCCTCTAATCATACCCCATAACCCCACCTCCCGTCAAACAAAATTGTCATAACTATTCAAAGCAGATCGCGGGCACGCCCAAATAAAAAAATCTACACAGCGGTTTTTACCCTTGCTTCCTCAATATGTTCTTATAAATTTCCTTCGCCAAAATCGTGAATATCGCTTCTTGAAATTTACTGTCGTCCATATAC
>Ga0116187_1001824_pt1 | contig 21761 bp, 18 predicted proteins | sample AD_JPNNA6_MetaG_FD_89755 | JGI IMG/M metagenome (GOLD analysis project Ga0116187, IMG submission 89755) | Active sludge microbial communities of municipal wastewater-treating anaerobic digesters from Japan - AD_JPNNA6_MetaG | ecosystem: Engineered > Bioreactor > Anaerobic > Digestate | place... | reverse complement strand
GGATGTGCTCACTCAAGATGGAGACGAGAAGGAAGGAGGTGGCGGCCACCGCCTGACGATGAGTACCTTTCTTCTGACGCAACGAATCTCCGCAGGAGTACTTTCTTAGGTGGCGCAACAGGGACGCCGCATTGCGTCGCGGCGAGGACCGGAGGACCATCCCCCTCCTCCGTCGCTCCCGTGGCGCCGCCGCCTGCGATGCCGGGTCAGTACTCGCGGAGCGTCGCGAGTCGGGCGACGAGAAAGCGTGCCAGGCCGGCGACGTCGTCGAGACCGAAGCGCGGGCCACCGGACAGGTCGGCATCGGTGACGAAGGCGAGCGCCTCACCGGGCGCGCAGAGCGGCCGCTCGTGCCCGGCGGCGCGGCGGAAGACCTCGACCTTGTGCGGCGCGCTACGCTTGTAACCCTCTGCGACCACGATGTCGAACCCGGCGAAGAAGCGCCGTGCGATCTCCTCGAGCGGCATCTCGCCGTCGAGACGCGTGACGAAGGCCAGGCGATCGGGCGAGGCGACGGCGTACGCCTCGCCTCCGGCCTGGCCGTGTCGCCACGAGTCCTTTCCGGGATGATCGATCTCGAAGCCGTGGGCGTCGTGTTTCACGCTGCCCACGCGCAGGCCAAAGGCGACGAGCTCGGGGATGAGCCGTTCCACGAGGGTCGTCTTGCCCGAGTCGCTCTTGCCCACCACGGCGACGAGGGCGGGCTGTCCGCGCGTCGCGGGCGCCGGGCCGGGCTGCGGAGGGCGAGGGCGGACGCCCTCGCCCTCCGCAGCGATCGCCCGGCGGGCTTCGTCGAAGTCGTCCATGGTGTTGATGTTACGGAACGCTGCCGCGTCCGCAAAGGCTATCCGGACGACGTCGAGGCCCGGGAACGCCTCCACGATGCGGTGGCGCCCCTGTCGCAAGAGGGCCTTCATCGGGGCGAGACACGCCGGGCCATAGACGGCGAAGAGGGGTTCGACGTGCGGGCCCACGGCGGGCAGTGCGACGTCGTGACCGGGGTACGCTGCGAGGACCTGCGCCGCCGCCGCGCTACTTGGGGTCGCCATGTCGGCGGCGAGCACGAAGACCGGCCCGCCGAGCCGGTCGAGGGCGGTCGCGATGCCGGCCAGCGGGGACGCGCCCGGGTATGCATCGGGCAGGAGCTCGACCTCGGCGGTGTCGCCGAGGTCGAGCTCCTGCCCCGGGCGGATCGACGCCAGCACCAGGGGGAAGAGGCGGCGAAGGAAGTCCAGGTTGCGCTGCAGGAGCGTACGACCCTCGAGCACGAAGTACCGCTTGTCGACGCCGGTACGTCGGCTCCTGCCGCCGGCGAGCAGGACGCCGGTTGTCACCGGCTGGTCGTCCGTCGTCGTCATCGGTCACTCCTCGGTCGGCCGGCGTGCGTCGGCCCGGACGTCGCGAGTGTACCGCGCAGGGGCGCTCGGCGCCGCCGACGCTCGCCGGGCACCCCCGCCGACGCTCGCCGGGCACCCCCGCCGACGCTCGCCGGGCGTTCCCGCCGACGCTCGCCGTGCGCCCCTGCCAGGCTTGGTCACGTCGCGTAGAATCCCGCCTGACGGTCGGTCGTGTCGTGGAGGTCGTGATGAACGGTCCCAGTGCGGACGAAGGGGAGGGACGTCCGCTCGTCGTCGCCGTGGTCGGCAGCCCTCGCGCGCGGGGCAACACCTCGGTGCTGGTCGACGAGGCGCTCGGGGAGCTGGAACGACGCGGCGCAGCGGTGGTCAAGATCATGCTCCGCGACCAGCGCATCGCGCCATGTCTCGGCCATGAGGACTGCGCCGTGCGTGAGTGCTGCCCGCAGGCGGACGACGCGGAGCGGGTGCTGGCGACCGTCTACGCCGCCGACGGCCTTCTGCTGGCGACGCCCGTCTACTACGAGAACGTCAGCGCCCAGATGAAGGCGTTCATCGACCGCAACGTGTTCCGGTACGGGCACGACGTCTTCCTCACGCCGACCGTCGTAGGCCTGCTGGCGGTCGCCGCCGAGACCGGCCCGGACGACACCCTCGCGGCGTTGCGCCGCTACGTCGAGCTCTCGACGAAGGACGACGTGCCGGTGCTCAGTGTCGGGGGGTACGCGGACGCGATCGGGAACGCCGCCGCGAACATTGGGCTGCTCGCCGCCGCGCGGCGGCTCGGCGCCGACATGGCCGAGGAGCTCGGGCTCGCCGACGACTGACCGCGCCGCCCTGATCGACGGCCGGCCTCAGCGCGTGCGGATCACGCGTTCCTCGGTGACGACGGCGTCCACCGCGAGGTCGTGCGTCTCACATGGCACCTCGTCGAGCACCTGTACTTCGAAGGCAAGACCGATCCGCGGCGTGCCGTCGGCAAGGCGGGCGAGGAAGGCGTCATAGAAGCCACCGCCGTATCCGCAGCGGGCGCCGCGGGCGGAGAAGGCCGCGCCCGGGACGACGATGGCGTCGATCCGGGCAGGGTCGACCGCAGGGAGGTCGGGGCGCGGCTCGGGGATGGCCCATGTGCCCGGGACGAGGTCGGAAGACGGGTCGCTGACGAGGTGGGCTTCGAGGAGGCGCGGGCCGGCGATGCGCGGCAGCGCGACCGCGCTGCCGCGCGCGAGGCACGCGCCGATCAGGGGACCCGTGTCGACCTCGCTGCGGAACGAGGCGAAGAGCATGACGGTGGACGCGCTCACGAGCTCGGGCAGCGCGGCGGCGCGCGCGCAGATGCGCGCGCTCAGCCGCGCCCGGTCGGCGTGCGCGAGAGCATCGCGCGCCGCCACGGCGCGCGCTCGCGCGGCGCGCTTCGCGCGCGCCGCTGTGGCTGGCCGGTCGTCGCCGGGCAGTGTGCCACCGTTCGTCATGTCGGTGAGAGGGGCGTCCCCGTCGTCTCGTCCACAGAGTTGGCAACGCTTCAGGCCGGCGAGCGACAGTGCGCAGCCGGCGAGACCCTATAGTATAGGCGCCACGGCGGCGGCCGCGGCGGCTCGAGAGAGGGATCTGAGGCGATTCCGGCCGGGGCCCGACCGGCGAAGGGAGTGAGCGTGGCCTTACGCTCCCATGAGGAGCTCTCGCTGGCGACCATCTTCACCCGTGCGTTGCGCAGCTTGCTGGCGTTGACGTCGGGGGAGGAGCGGCGCGCGTGGCCGTCGGCGAGCGATATCAGGGCGACGACGCCGCCCGACGCGCGCACGCCGACGGCGCTCTTCCGCTACCTGCAGTACTGCATCCTCCCCGAGGTTCTCGGCGCGAGCGCGGGCCCGGCGATGTACCTGGCGGCCAAGCGGTTCAGCCGCGACCTCGGCCTGAGTTCGATCCAGGCTCTCAAGGACTGGTTCCGGGCGATGGAGTTGGGCGAGCTTGAGGTCGAGCTCGACGAGGAGCGTGTCCTCGTCAAGCTGACCCACTGCCTGAGCTGTCAACGGCTTCCGGCCGTCGGAGCCCCGCTCTGCGACCTCGAGCGCGGGATCATCGACGGGGTGCTCGAAGGCATCACGGGCAGGGAAGTGCTCACCAAGGAGACCCTTTGCTGGGGCCTCGGCGACACGGTCTGCCAGTTCGAAGGTTACAGCGGCCCGGACGCGGCGTACCTGTACCGTGAGAACGGGTTCCATCCAGATGCTCAGCGGCGTCTCCTCGCACAGCTCGCCGACCAGGCGGAGGTAGCGCTCGAGAACTTGCGACTGATCGACGAGCGCAAGGCGCACGAGACGCGCGACCCCCTGACCGGCCTCTACAACTTCCGCACTCTGCGCGAGCGCGCCGCCTTCGAGATCGAGCGGGCGAAGCGCTATGAGCGCAAGATCGCGTTCGCCATGCTCGATCTCGACGCCTTCCAGCGCGTCAACGACGAGGTCGGTCGCGAGGGCGGCGACGAAGTGCTCCGTCATTGGGCGGCGGCGCTGACGGCTCAGTTGCGGAGCTGCGACCTCATCTGCCGTTACGGCGCCGATGAGTTCCTCGTCGTGCTGCCCGAGACCGCCGACCAGCAGGCGGATGCGGCCCTCGAGCGGGTGCTGGCGGCCATGCGCGAGCTCGCCATCGAGGTCGGGGGACGGTCGTATGCCCTCACCGCCTCGGTCGGTGTGGCGACGTACCCGGACGACGGAAACGACCCCGACGAGCTCGTCGCCAAGGCAGCGACGACGATGTACACGGTCCGCGTCGGCGGTCCGGGGCGGATCGGCTTCTACTCGGCGCCCGGGACGTAGACCGTCCCGGGCGCCGCCTTCGTCCCGGGCGCCGCCTGCGTCCCGGGCGGCGGGACCGGCCTTTGTGGCCGTCATGGTAGGCTGCCGGCCTGTGGGATCGCGCATCGATATCCTCGCCGTGGGCGCGCTGAGCCGCGACCTGAAGCCGGCGTTCGACCACTACGCTCGCCTGCTCACCCCCCTCTGCGACCTGGGCGTGCACGAGGTGCGCGAGTATGCGCTGCACGGTCGCCCCGAGGCGCAGGTGCTGCGCGACGAGGGCCGTCGTCTGCTGGCGGCATGGCCGCGACGCGGGGTCGCGGTGGCGCTCGCCGTCGAGGGCGCGACGAAGGACTCACCCGTCTTGGCGAGCGCCCTCCAGGACTGGCTTGCGCGGGGCGGCGCGACCTTCGTCATCGGCGGCTCGCTCGGACTTGCACCCGAGGTGCTCGCCCGCGCCGACGAGCGGCTCTCGCTCTCGCGCCTCACGCTGCCCCACCAGCTCGCCCGGGTCGTGCTCGTGGAACAGGTGTTCCGCGCCCTGAAGATCGCCCGTCGCGAGCCGTACCACCATTGAGCGGCGCGGCTCGCCGACGAGCGACGCGTCTGGGAGCGTCGCGCCGTCTGGGAGCGTCGCGCCGGCCGGGACCGTCGCGCCGGCCGGGAGCGTCGCGCCTGCGATGCGCGCGCCGGCGCCCGCCTGAGGTGTCGCCGGGGAGCAGGTAGAATGGCGGGCGCGGCCGCGCTTGCGCGTGCCGCGCTCGCACGGCTACGACCGCCCCACGGGGTGAACGATGACGGACCACCTGTACGACTTCGCCGGCCTCAGCGCCTCGCTTGACGAGGCGCTCGTCGCCGTGCTGGGCGAGAGCGAGGCGGCCGCGGGGGGCGCGGCCGTCACGGCCGCGCCCCCCGCGGCCGCCGAACTGACGCTGCCGCCGCGACGCGACCAGGGCGACATCACGACGAACGCCGCCCTCGTCAACGCCAGACGCGCCGGCTGTGCGCCGCGAGACCTCGCGCAGCGCCTCGGGGAGGCTTGGCTCGGGGCGGGCGGCGCCGCAGTCTGCGCTCGCTTGGAGGTCGCCGGCCCCGGCTTCCTTAACATCTTTCTGGCGCCGTCCTGGTTCCGTGGTGCCGTACAGCGCATGCTGGACGCCGGTAGGGACTACGGTCGCGGCGTCCTTCCGCCGGAGCGACGCTTGCGGGTCAACGTCGAGTACGTGAGCGCCAACCCGGTGGGGCCGCTGCACGTCGGCAACGCCCGCTACGGAGCGATGGGCGACGCCCTCTGTCGGATCTTCGAGTTCGCCGGCCACGAGGTCGGCCGCGAGTACTACGTCAACGATGCCGGCACGCAGATGGTCCTGTTCGGGCAGACGCTCGCGGCGCGCTACGCGCAGCAGCTGGGGATCCCCGCCGACATCCCCGAGAACGGGTATCAAGGCGCCTACGTCGTCGACTTGGCGGCGGAGCTCCTCGCGGAGCGCGGCGAGCGCTACCGCGAGGCGGTCGCCGCCGCCGCCCCCGACATGGCGCGGCTGCCCACAGAGGTCGTCACCGAGCTCAAGCTCTGGGGCCGCGACCGCATGCTCGCGCAGTTCCGCGAGACGCTCGGCCGTCTGCGCATACGCCACGACATCTGGACGAACGAGAGTTCGGTGTACGAGGGGCCGGGCGAGCACCGCGGCTTCCACGGCGAGGTCGCGAAGGCTCTCGCGGAACTCGACGCCGAAGGTCTGCTCTACGAGAAGGACGGCGCCGTCTGGCTGCGGACGACGAACTACGGCGACGACAAGGACCGGGTCGTCATCCGCTCCAGCGGCGAGCCCACCTACTTCCTGTCGGACATCGCCTACCACCGCGACAAGATGGACCGCGGGTTCGAGCACATGATCGACATCTGGGGCGCCGACCACCACGGCTACGTGCCCCGGATGAAGGCCGCGTTCACGGCCCTGCCGCCGCACGATCCCGACCGCCTCGAGCTCATCATCGGGCAGTTCGTGAACCTGCTGGAGGGCGGGGAACAGAAGCGGATGTCGAAACGCAGAGGGACGATCGTCACCGTCGACGACCTGGTCGATGCGATCGGCGTCGACGCGACCCGCTTCACGATGGTGTCGCGCTCGCACGACACGCCCCTGGACATCGACCTCGAGCTTGTCGTCCGCCAGTCGAGCCAGAACCCCGTCTACTACGTCCAGTACGCGCATGCGCGCATCTGCAGCATCCTTCGGAACTTGGAGCAGCGGACGGGGAAGAAGCCGCCACGCGTCGTGCCCGAGCTCGCTCTCGAGGACGACGAGAAGGCTCTCGTCCTCAAGCTGGCCGGCTTCCCCTTCGTCGTCCTCGCCGCCGCCGACCACCGTGCCCCGCACCGCGTCCACACGTACCTCGGTGAACTGGCGGCGCAGTTCCACGTCTTCTACCGGAACTGCCGCGTGCTCGTCGACGACGACGATGTCGCTGGTTTTCGCGCAGGGCTCTGCGCAGCGACGCGTCAGACGCTGGCGCGCGGCCTCGACCTGCTCGGCGTCAGCGCCCCTGAGTCGATGTAGGCCGCGGCCGCCCCAAGCCAGGTCGCTCGCTTCAGGCGGCGAAGCGCTCGCCGGCCCAGGCGCGGAGCTGCTCGAGTTGCTCCGGAGTCAGGTCGCGCTCGAGCCCGAGCAGGTGGGACACGGCGACGTTGGTTCGGCCGAGGAGCAGACGGTCGACGACGCTGTCGAGCACGATGTCCGCGACCTCGCGACCTGGGATCGCCGGCGTGTAGACGTAGGCGATGTTCGACTTGTCCTGGGCGAGCAGACCCTTCTTGACGAGGTTGTTCATCACCGTCATGACCGTCGTGTAGGCTATCTGGCGACGCTCGCGCAGGGTCTCGTACACTGTGCGGACGGTCGTCCGTTGGCGCTCCCAGACGATGGCGAGGATGTCGGCTTCGAGAGAGCCTATGCCGGTGAAGGGCGCGCCCTTGGCGCTTCGCAACCACTTCGGCTTCCTGGGCTCGACGTAATCCATGGCCCCCCCTTGGTCGCCCTGTCGGCGACGGACATGTGTCTGGCGGCGAGTACGTAGGTACTGGTACGTACTTGTCTTGACCACGACCGGCGGATTTCAAACCGTCCCTTCGCCCGCCGGACCCTGCGTGCGGAGCGCGTGCCGGAGAGCATTCGCGCGGCTGCTAGAATCGGCGGGCGTCCGGCGGCGTCCGTTGCGGCATCGCGGGTCCCGGGTCCGACTCTGTCATATGGGCGCACGACCAGAGAGGAGCGTCATATGAAGGTCTTCGTGGCGGTCGACCTCGAGGGAATCAGCGGCGTGGTCCATGAGTGGGACACCGATCCGCAAGGCCGGGGCTACGCCCGCGCTCGCGGTGCCATGCGCGACGACCTGCTCGCGGCGTTGGAAGGCTGCCGTGCCGCGGGGGCCGACGAGGTCGTCGTGTGTGACGCGCACAACGACGGCGGCAACCTCGACCCCGACGCCGTGCCCGCCGGTGTCACCCTCGTCTCCGGTTCACCGACGCCGGACAGCATGATGCACGGCATCGGGCCGGGATTCGACGCCGCCCTCTACGTGGGCTACCACGCCCGGGCCGGGACGGCGGCCGCCGTCCTCGAGCACACCTGGACCTACAGGGTCTTCGGCGTGTCGATCGGGGGCCTCGAACTCGGCGAGTTCGGCCTCGGCGCGCTGCTCGCCGGTCATCACGGCGTGCCGTCCGTTTACGTCTCCGGCGACGACAAGGTCGCCGCCGAGGCGCGCGCCCTCGTGCCCGGTGTCACGGCGACCGTGGTGAAACAGGGCGTGGCGCGTACCAGCGCCGCCCTCGCTCCGCCGGGCGTGGCGCGCGCCCGCATCCAAGCCGACGTCGAGAAGGCTCTCGCGCGGCGGGCGGATGTGGCGCCTCTACAATGGTCGGGGGACCCGTTGCTCCTCACGTTCACGCGCGTGCCGTTCTGCGACGCCGCGGCGTCGTGTCCGGGCACGCGGCGCCGCGACGGACGCACGCTGGAGATCGGCGGGGACGACTTCGCCGCCCTCTACCACACCTTCCTTGCGTGCGTCGACCTGGCGCAACAGGTCGACGCGTGAGGGCGTCTTGAGGTCCGCTGAGAAAGGGCGGGGCGGCGCCGCCCACCCTTGATGGTGGGCGGCGCCGCCCCGCCTGTGGGCGCCGCCGCCCCGCCTTGAACCACTGCGCCGGGTCGTGGTCTAATGACCACGCGAGCGGATGTAGTGTAGCTGGTAACACGTCAGCTTCCCAAGCTGAAGATCGCGGGTTCGAGTCCCGTCATCCGCTCCAGCGTCGTCCCGGCAGGCGGGCCTTGAGTCCCGTTCGTGCTCTGCACCGCTGTCGTCCTCTGCATCGCTGTCGCTCAAAGGCCTTCGGTACGCTCGCCGCCCGTGCGCGTCTTGCCCGTCACCGGGTCGCGCGGGATCCGGACCGTCTCCTCGTCGGCGGGCCGTGTCCATCGGTACAAGCTCTCCTCTTCGTGAATGTAAGGTAGACCAATGGGACAGGCTTAGGGTATCCTATGTAACAGCGTGTGCCGCTCGCATATCACGACGGCGGCTCAGAGTCGGCGGATGTCCGCGGGAGGAGCGGTGTGGAGAAGCTGACACAAAGCGTCGAGGAGTACCTCGAAGCGGTCTTCAAGCTTACGGCCGGCGGCGCGCCTCTGACCGTCGGCCAGCTCGCCGAGGCCCTCGGCGTCTCGCCGCCGTCAGTCTCCGAGATGGTGCGTCGCCTGCGCGCCGCGGGGCTGGTCGAGGAGGACCGCGGCCGCGGCATCCGCCTGACTGCCCGTGGCCGTACCGAAGGCGGTCGTCTTGTCCGCCGCCATCGTCTGAGCGAACGCTTCCTCGTCGACCTTCTGGAGATGCCGTGGGACGCCGTCCACGACGAGGCCTGCAAGCTCGAGCATGCGCTGAGCCCCGAGGTCGAAGCGCGTCTCGCTGCCCAACTCGGGAATCCGCGCACGTGTCCCCACGGGCGGGCGATCCCCGACGAGCGCGGCCGGCTCGCGGAGGAGCCCGTCCGTCCTCTGTCCGACCTGGAGGCGGGCGACGTCGGCACCATCACCTGCGTGAGCGAGGAGCAGGCGGAGCTGCTCCGGTACCTGGCCTCCCTGGGCCTGCTGCCGGGTACCGAGGTGGCGGTCGAGAGCGTGGCGCCGTTCGGAGGGCCTGTCCTCGTGCGAGTCGGCGAGGCGCAGTACGCTCTCGGCCGCGAAGTCGCCGGCAAGATCCTTGTGCGTCGCTGAGCGATGGGCGGGCAGCAGCCGAACGAGGCGACGGACATCCCTACTTCGGACGTGAGGCGCGGGGCGGCGGTCGCGCCACCCGTGGTCTGTCTGGTCGGTAACCCGAACGTCGGGAAGTCGTCGCTGTTCAACTGCCTGACCGGCTCCGCGGTCGAGACGGCGCACTGCGCCGGCGTGACGACCGCGGCGACGGCCGTGTGCACGGAATGGGCGGGCACTGAAGTAGAGGTCGTGGACCTGCCCGGCGTGTACGGGGTCGACGTGAGCGGCGGCGACCAGGAGGCCGCCCGCAGAGCGCTGTTCGAGGCGTGTCCGGATGTGGTCGTAGCCGTGGTCGACGCCACCAATCTGGCCCGGAACCTGTACCTCGTGCTCCAGCTTCTCGATCTCGGATACCGGGTGGTCGTGGCGTTGAACCTCATCGACGAGGCGAAGCGCCGCGGTCTCGACATCGACGCTGCCGAACTGGCCAGGCGACTCGGTGTGCCGGTGGTCCCCACGGTCGCGCCGCGCGGCCAGGGAGTCGACGAGCTCACCGAGACCGTTCTCCGCGTGGCGGCATCGGCGAACGGCGCCGGCCGCGGGCCCGACCGCGACTACGGCGAGGCCGTGGGGGAACGGCTCGATGAGCTCACGGTCGCCGTCATGCAACGCCTTTCGGGGCGGCGTCCAGCCTTCGGTCTCGGGGCGCGAGCCATCGCCATGGCGCTGCTCGAGGCCGATACCGCCGTCGCCGCCGCCAGTGGCCTGGACGTGACCGAGCTCCTACGGCGCGAGGACGACAGCTTCGCTTTGGAGATCGCCCGCCGTCGGCACTTGCTCGCGCGGACCATCGCCGCGGCCTCCAGCACGGCCCGTCAGCGTCGCGGCGCGGACACCTGGTGGCGGATCACCACCTCCTCGCTCACGGGGATACCCATCCTCGTCGGCGTCATGGCAGCGATCTTCGTCACCTTGTTCTTCGTCGGCGATCTGCTCGCGCAGGCCCTCACGTCCGCGTGGGAGGCCGCCGTCTCGCCGCTGCTGACCGAGGCGGTCGGGGCGCTGTTCGGAGAGGGCGCCTTGGGGGCGACCATCCTCTGGGGTCTCGATGGCGGCGTGCTGGCGATCCTCGCCGTCGGCATCCCGTACATCCTCACGTTCTATTTCATCCTCGCTCTGCTCGAGGATTCGGGATACCTGAACGCTGCGGCTTTTCTCACGGACCGGTTGATGCACCACTTCGGCCTGCATGGTCGCGCCGTCATCCCGCTCATCGCCGCCGGCGGCTGTAACGTGCCGGCGGTCATCGCCACGCGCTCGCTGACGAGCATGCGCGAAAGGACGATCGCGGCCGCCCTCATCACGCTCACGCCGTGCAGCGCCCGTACCGCGGTGATCCTCGGCGCGGTAGCTCTGTTCGCGGGCTGGCAGTGGGCGCTCTTCGTCTACGGCGTGCTGATCGTCGTCGGCGTCGGCGCCGGTCTGGCGTTGAACCGCATCCTCCCTGGCCAGGGAGGGCCGCTCGTCATGGAGATGTTCCCCTTTCGGCGCCCGGTCCTTGGCCAGGTCGCGCGCAAGACGTGGCGCCGGTTTCGCGAGTTCGTTTGGGACGCCGCCCCGATCATCCTGGCCGGCAGCTTCATCCTCGGCGCTCTGTACGAGACCGGCGCGATCTGGCGGTTCACCGCCGTGCTGGCGCCGGTCGTCGAAGACTGGCTCATGCTTCCTGCCGTGGCCGGCCTGACACTGCTGTTCGCCGTCCTGCGCAAGGAGCTCGCGTTGCAGTTGCTCATCGCCTTCGCGGCCGTGACCGTGGGCACGCATGCCGACGACCTCACGACGTTCATGTCGACGAGCCAGATCGTGACGTACGCGGTCGTGAACTCGATCTACGTCCCCTGTGTGGCGACCATCGCCGTGATGGGCCGCGAGCTGGGCTGGCGACGTACCGCCGCTGTCTCGCTCGGGACGGTGATGCTCGCCCTCGTCGCGGGTGGAGTCCTTGCTCGCCTTCTGCCGCTCTTGGGAGCCTGACGGACGTCGTCATGACGCCGACGCGGCTCGTCCGAGCCTGAGGACGCTGCTCGTCGGGATACGTGGCGACCGTCCTCAGGCGTTCTCGAGCACCCAGTCGATGGTCGCTCGCGCGACTTCCGGCGAGCGCGCCGGGGCGCGGTGTCCGCCGGAAGCGACGGCGATGAACCGGGCCGGCGGCGCGAGCACGCCGGCGAGGCGCTCGCTGTGCGCGAAGGGGACGGAAGCGTCGTCGCGCGCGTGCGCGACGAGGACGCGCGGCATGCCGCGGGCGGCAGCCATGAGGTCGACCGTCTCGAGGAACGGACGCAGGGAGGCGGAGTCGAAGCGCCCGCCGGACGACGGGACCTCGGGATCGGGCTCGAGGCCCTGGTCGAGACGGTCGAGACCGGCGAGCAGCGAGCTTGGGTCGGCGGGACACAGCAGGACCAGCGAGCGGAAGAGCGCCGAGCGGGCGGCGGCCGCCAACAGGAGCAGAAAGCCGCCCATGCTCGAGCCGCGGCCGCCCAGCCACGGCGCTCCCGAGAGACGCAGCAACGTCTCGCCGGCGGCCACGACGTCGTGCCAGCCGCCGACGTCCATGACGCCTTCGCTCTCGCCGTGACCGCGGAAGTCGAAGACCAGGGAGGCGAGTCCCGCGGCGGCTGCCTGCTCGCCCATGACGGCGTGGTTCTCCTTGCGGCTGCCGGCGCCGTGGCAGACGAGCAGTGCCCCCCGTGCTTCGTCGGCGGGCAAGTACAGAAGACCGGCGAGACGGCGGCCGTCGCTCGCGAAGACGATGTGGCGCGCCTGGAACGGGCGGGGACAGGCGGGGTCGGGACTCACGAGCGGAGTCTATCGCGCCCGGCGTCCTCGTCGAATGGCCCGTCGGCCCGTGGTGTGATGGAATAGTCCCGCTCGCTCCGGCGACGCCGGCGGCGGGCGGGGATCGCATGCGCGAAGTCAACGTCGGACACAAGCGGATCGCGGACTACCGGTCCATCGTCTCACGCGAGCTCATGGCCGAGATCGAGGAGCTCGCCGCGAGGCTCCGCGGGCGGCGCATCCTGCATGTCAACGCGACGGCGTTCGGCGGCGGCGTCGCCGAGATCCTGTACACGCTCGTGCCCCTGCTCACCGACGTGGGTCTCGAGGCTGAATGGTTGGTGATGGCCCCGCCTCCCCGGTTCTTCACCATCACCAAGGCGTTCCACAACGCCCTGCAGGGACGCGAGTTCGAACTGACGGACGAGGTGAAGATGGCCTACGAGACCGTCTGCTGCGCCGATGCCGCCGACCTTCGGCGCGACTACGACGTGCTCGTCGTCCACGATCCCCAGCCACTTGCCATCCGCCACTTCGTCGACCTTGCGGAAGGGAGCGGCGCGCACTGGGTGTGGCGCTGCCACCTCGACACATCGACGCCCGACCGTGGTCTCTCCGAGTATCTGACGCCCTTCGTCAACGAGTACGAGACAGCCGTGTTCACCTTGCCGGAGTTCGCGCTCGACGGCCTCACCGTTCCCGTGTGCAGCATCGCCCCGGCGATCGATCCCCTGGCGCCGAAGAACATGGCCCTTTCACGGGAGGATGCGAGGTACATCGTCGACCAGTTCGGGATCGACGTCGACCGTCCCCTTCTGCTCCAGGTCTCGCGCTTCGACCCGTGGAAGGACCCGCTCGGCGTGGTCGACGTCTACAGGTCGGTCAAGAAGGAGCGCGATGACGTCCAGCTCGCCCTCGTCGGGTCGATGGCGAGCGACGACCCCGAGGGTTGGGACTACCTCGAGCAGATATCCGCCTATGTCGAGGGCGACCCGGACGTGTTCGTACTCTCGAACCTCGACAACGTCGGCTCGATCGAGATCGACGCCTTCCAGTCGCATGCCGACGTCGTCCTCCAGAAATCGGTCCGTGAGGGGTTCGGGCTCACGGTGACCGAAGCCTTATGGAAGGCGCGGCCGACGATCGCTGGGGCGGTCGGAGGGATCCCGTTGCAGATCGAGGACGGCAAGACCGGTTACCTCGTGGACGGCGTCGCCACATGCGCGGAGCGCTGCCTCCGAGTGCTGGCCGAACCGGAGCGGCACCGCGAGATGGCCCTGCGCGGCAAGGAGCATGTGCGCTCGCACTTCCTTATGCCGCGCCTGCTGCGGGACCACCTGCGTGTGTACGTCGATCTGATCGAGGGGAAGACCCTCGGCGGGGCGTGAGTGCGCCGGCGCCTGTCGCGGCCGTCTCCTCGACGGGGTCGCGTCGGGCCGGGGGAGGAAGGACGGCGGCATGACCGACACATCGCCTGACGACCGGTACCACCTCGTGGTGGCCGCCAACCGCGGCCCGGTGTCGTTCCACGACGATCCGTACGGCGAGCCGGTCGTCACCAGAGGGCCGGGCGGACTGGTGACGGTGCTCACCGAAGTCCTGCGCAGGTATCCGGGAACGTGGGTGGCGGCGGCGGTCGGCGGCGAGGAACTGCGGCTCGCCGCCGGGGAAAGCGCCGCCGAGGTGGAGCTCGACGGCGACGTCTACCGCCTGCGCTACGTCGCCATCGACCCGGACGTCTACCACAAGTACTACAGCGTCGTCGCCAACCCCATGCTCTGGTTCATCCAGCACTATCTGTGGGACCTCGGTCGCCATCCGGACGTCTCCGCCGCCGAACTCGATGCATGGCAGCACGGGTACCTGCCCGTGAACCGCCTGTTCGCCGACACCATCCTCAAGGAACTCGCCGCCGGCACGGGCGATGCCGACGGGCGTCCGCCCGTCGTCATGCTGCACGATTACCACCTGTACTGCGTCGCACCGTCGGTACGCCAGCACGCCGGGGACGTCTTTCTGCACCAGTTCGTCCACATCCCCTGGTCGCAGTCCGACTACTGGCGTGTGCTTCCCGATCACATCCGCGGGGCGATCTACGAAGGTCTCCTCGCCAACGACATCATCGCCTTCCACACCGAGCACTACGTGCAGAACTTCCTGCGCTGCTGTTCGGACCTGCTCGACCTCCCCGTCGATTACCGCGCCCGGACGGTCGCCGTCCAGGACCGGGAGGTCTGGGTGCGCGCCTACCCGGTGTCGATCGACCCGTCGGGACTGCGTTCGGCGGCGAGGGCGCGACGCGCCCTCGCCGCCGAACGCGAGATCCTGCGCAAGCGGCGCGAACACCTGATCCTTCGCGTCGACCGGCTGGACCCGTCGAAGAACGTGATCCGCGGCTTTGTCGCCTTCGGCCGCTTTCTTGAGCTGCATCCCGAGTTCCGCGAGCGCGTGACCTTCCTCGCCCTGCTCCAGCCGTCACGCACCGACGTCGAGGAATACGTCACCTACCGCGAGCACGTCGAGCGGGTGGCGGCCGACATCAACGCTCAGCACGGCGCCACGGACTGGATGCCGATCGACCTTCGTATCCAGGACGACTTCCCCGTCACCGTGGCCGCCTACAAGCATTATGACGTCCTGCTCGTCAACGCCATCAGTGACGGGATGAACCTCGTCGCCAAGGAAGGCCCGGTCCTGAACCGGCGCGACGGCGTGCTCGTGCTCTCAGAGCACGCCGGCGCGTATGAGGAACTCGGCGCGTTCGCCCTCGGCGTCAACCCGTTCAACATCGAGCAGCAGGCCGAGGCCATCTATAAGGCGCTGACCATGGATGCGGACGAACGCGCGGCGCGGAGCGAGCAGCTTCGCCGTGTGGTCGAGGGGAACAGTATCGAGAAGTGGATCGCCGCCCAGGTCGCGGACATCCGGCGCAAGCTCGCCGGTGAGGTCTGAGCCGACGCGGACGGGGCGCGTCGGCGGCGACCCTCAGGCCGTGAGCGCCCGGTAGACGCTCTCATAGCCGGCAGCCATCGCGTCGACGCTGAACCGTCTGGCGACGTGCGTCCGACAGGCCGCCGGGTCGATCTCGTCGAGGCGGCCGACGGCGGCGACCATCGCCTCGACATCGTCGCACACGAAGCCGCCGACGCCGTCGGGGACGACCTCGGGTACCGAGCCGTTGCGCAGCGCGATGACCGGCGTGCCGCTCGCCATCGCCTCGATCATGACGATGCCGAACGGCTCCGGCCAGAGGATCGGGAACACGAAGGCGCGCGCGCCTGCGAACAGCTCGCGCTTCTTCGCTTCATCGACCTCCCCAAGATAGACGATCTGCTTCCCATCGATCTCGGGGGCGATGCGCTGTTCGAAGTAGCCGCGATACCAGTCCTGCACGACCCCGGCCATGACAAGGCGACTGTCCGTGCGCCGTGCGATCTCGATGGCGAGGTGAAACCCCTTGTCCTCGCAGATGCGGCCGAAGGCGAGCAGGTAGTCGTCCTTGCGCTCGCGGAACGGCCATCCTTCAACCGGGAGGGCGTTGTACACGGTCGCTGCCCACCGCATCCCGGTCGGGCCGAGCGTGCGCTGGAAGTCGCTGATGCTGACGTAGTCGACGGCGTCGCGGAACTGCTCGTAGAAGCCGAAGGCGGCGGGGTCGAACGCACAGTGCACGGTGTGCACCATGCGTTCTCTCAAGCCGCCGCCGAAGGCGATGGCGAGGAAGCCCGAGTGGTCGTGGACGACGTCGAAGGCGCCGTCGGCGGCGATCTCCTCGAGGGCCCAGGCCACGTGCCGGGCGTCGTACGGCGTGCGTCCGATCTCGTCCGGCATCTGGGTGGGGAAAAGGCTGTGGAGCTGCGCCGCGGTCCGCGAATCACCGGTGGCGAAGAGATGCACGTCATGGCCGCGCGCGACGAGGCCGTCGCAGAGATGTTTGACGACCCACTCCGTACCGCCGTAGCCCTCCGGGGGCACGGCGATCCATGGCGGTGCGATCTGCGCGATCCTCATGGCGTGTCCTTCCGCGTCCTCTCGCCGGCTGCACGGCGGATTCTACCTGACCGCGTCACGCGGCCGGTGGCTGGGCCTGTGCGCCTCGTCTTCCTGGTCGCTCTCTGGCGGCGAAGACCGGATGCCACTGTGAGCGCCGGTCGATTTGCCGATAGAGTGGAGGCGATGATCCTGTACCTGGACTGTTCCAACGGCGTCAGCGGCGACATGCTTGCCGCGGCGTTACTCGACCTCGCGGGCGCACAGCCCGGCGAAGAAGGGCCGTTCGAACGGCTGGTCGTGCCGGCGCTGAAGGCCGCTGGCATCGACCCGCGATTGGTCCGCCTCGAGCAGGCGACACGGGGGGGCGTCGGCGCGCTTGCCTTCCGCGTCGCCGACGCCCCCGGTTTCGCGACCTTCGACGAGCTCATGTTAGCCACGTACGCCTCCGGCATCGACGTCGCCGACGTGGTCGCCGCCGTGGCGCAGCGCATGGCGGCAGCCGAGTCGGAGGTACACGGAGAGGAGACCGTCCATCTGCATGAGCTCAGCGGGGTCGACACCGCCGTCGACCTCATCACCGGGGCGGTGCTCATGCGACACCTCGCTCCGGAGCAGGTCATGGCGTCACCGCCGGCTCTCGGCGACGGCACCGTGCACACGGCTCATGGCGACCTCCCTGTACCGGCGCCGGCGGTGGCGGCGTTGCTGCGCGGACTCCCCGTCGCAGACGCTCGGGAGAGTCGACGCCCTGTCGGGGAGCTGACGACCCCGACGGGGGCGGCCCTGCTCGCGCACTTCGTGCGCGTCTTCGGGCCGCCGCCCGGCGGGGTCGTCATCGCCACGGGTCGCGGAGCGGGGGCGCGAGTGCTGCCGGGACGGCCGAACGTCCTGAAGGCGATGCTCATCGAGGCCGCCGAGATGTCGCACGACCAGACAGCGGGCGACCGTTCGCAGGACGCCGGTGAGCCGGCGAGGGAGCCTGGGGGCGGCCCGCGGCCCATGCCGACGGCTGGTCCAGAGGGAGACGAGATCGGGTCGGTGGAGCCGGCTACACGAACGCGAAGGGAGTCCGGGATGGTGCACGACGTCACTCAGGGCATCAGCGACAGCAGCCAGTCCGACGCGCGCGGCGGCAGTCCGGACGAGCACGTCGTGCTTGAGACGAACGTCGACGACATGAGCCCGGAACTCTTCGCGCACGCCGCCGACGTCCTGCGCGCCGCCGGCGCCGTCGACGTGTGGGCGACCCCGGCCTACATGAAGAAGGGCAGGCCGGGGATGATCCTGCACGTCCTGACGACGGCCCAGGCGCGCGACCGACTCGCGGCGACGATCTTCGCCGAGACCTCGACCTTCGGGCTGCGCGTGCTCCCCGTCGGCCGTATCTACGCGGAGGAGCGCTGGGCGACGGTCACCATCGCCGGCAGGGAGATCCACGTCCGGCTGGCGTTCGCCGACGGCCGCGTCGTCACCGTGTCGCCCGAGTTCGAGGACGTCCGCGCCGTCGCCGCCGCCGTCGGCCGCCCCGCGAGGATCGTCTACGAGGCGGCGCAGGCGGCGGCCCGCGACCGGTTCAGCGCCGGCGCCGGGTGAGTCCCTGGTCTGTCCCGGCGAGATCCGGGACGCCGCCCCCCGATTCATCCGACCGGATAGCAGAAAAACACCTGCTCAGCAGGGAATTCCCCTGCGCTGCCCATCATGTCGGTTTGACCGCCGCAAGAACGCGCCGATAGAATCCGGCCACCCGAACGCGCGCGCAGTGGACCGAAGGAGGCAGCGTTGACTCGGAGCGGCAAGATCGTGCGCAAGTCCCCCGTTCCCCCCGACATCGAGATCGCCCAGGCAGCGACGATGAGACCCATCCAGGCGATTGCCGAGAAGGCGGGCATCCTCGACGACGAGCTCGAGCTCTACGGGAGGTACAAGGCCAAGATCGACTACATGGCCGTCCTGGAACGCCTCAAGGACCGCCCTGACGGCAAGATCATCGACGTGACGGCGATCACGCCCACGCCGTTGGGCGAGGGCAAGACGGTCACTTCGATCGGTCTGACGGAGTCGATGAACGCCGTGGGCATCGACACGATGCTCGCCCTGCGCGAGCCTTCGCTGGGTCCGGTGTTCGGGATCAAGGGCGGGGCCGCCGGCGGAGGCTACTCCCAGGTCGTCCCGATGGAGGACCTGAACCTCCACTTCACCGGCGACATCCACGCCGTCGGCGCTGCGAACAACCTCCTCGCGGCGATGGTCGATTCGCACCTCATGCACGGCAACGAGCTCAGGATCGACCCGTTGACGATCTCCTGGCGGCGCTGTGTCGACCTCAACGACCGTGCCATGCGAGAAATCGTGAACGGCCTGGGTGGCAAGCTCAACGGGATCCCGCGCCAGACCGGTTACGACATCACGGTGGCCAGCGAAGTCATGGCGATCCTCGGCTTGGCCACATCGCTCAAGGACCTGCGCGAGCGTCTCGGGCGCATCACCTTCGGCTACAGCACCACGGGCGAGCCCTTGACCGCCGAGGACATCGGCGCCGCCGGAGCGATGGCTGTCCTCCTCAAGGACGCGCTCAAGCCCAACCTCATGCAGACCCTCGAAGGGAACCCGGCCCTCGTCCATGCCGGGCCGTTCGCGAACATCGCCCAGGGCAACAACTCGATCATCGCCGACAAGGTGGCGATGAAGCTCGCCGACTACGTGGTGACCGAGTCCGGCTTCGGCGCCGACATGGGCGCCGAGAAGTTCATGGACCTGATCTGTCGCTACGGCGGCTTTGCGCCGAGCGCCGTGGTGATCACCTGCACGATGCGCGCTCTTAAGATGCACGGCGGCCTGCCGGCCGAACCCGAGTTGCTGAAGGCCGAGAACGACGAGGCCCTGGCGAAGGGCTGCGAGAACCTCGCCAAGCAGATCGAGAACATGAAGTACTTCGGTGTGCCGGTCGTCGTCACGATCAACCGGTTCGCCTTCGACCGTGATACCGAGGTCGAGATCGTGCGCCGCGAGGCGCGCGCGGCCGGCGCCGAAGACGCCGTGCCGATCGCTGTGCACGCCCTCGGCGGGGACGGCGGCCACGAGGCGGCCGAGGTCGTGCGCGCGGCCGCCGACAAGGGCGGGGAGTTCCGCTTTCTGTATCCGCTGGAGGCGTCGATCAAGGAGAAGATCGAGACCATCGCGACGAAGATCTACGGCGCCGACGGGGTCGACTACCTGCCGGAGGCCGAGGCCAAGATCGAGCTGTTCACGAAGCAGGGTCTCGACAGGCTCCCGATCTGCATGGCGAAGACGCATCTGTCGTTGAGTCACGACCCGGCGCTCAAAGGCCGGCCGCGCGGCTTCCGCGTGCCGATCCGCGACATCCGCCCGGCTACCGGCGCCGGCTATCTCTACCCGTTGCTGGGCGAGATGCGGACGATGCCGGGCTTGCCGAAACGACCGGCTGCGGTCGACGTCGACGTCGATGTCGAGACCGGCCGGATCATCGGCCTGTTCTAAGAGGGAAGGGTCGCGGCGCGCCGTTCCGGCCTGCCCGGCGGCGCCGGCGGGCGCCGCGGCGACCCCGTGAGGCGGCGCCCCGGCGCCGCCGTGGAGGTGCGTGGTGAGTGAGCAAGGCCCGGTCGTGTACGCCGAGGAGCGGCTGCCCGTGTATCTCGACGACGCCGCGTCCGGCAAGCCCGCTCCCGGGGGCGGCAGCGTATCGGCGTGCGTCGGCGCCCTCGGCGCGGCGCTCACCTCCATGGTGTGCAACCTGACCGTCGGTCGGGAGCAGTTCGCCGCGGTCGAAGAGCGCATGAAGGAGGTGCTCGCGCGCTCCGAGGCCGCTCGAGCCCGCCTCCAGGAGCTGCTCCAGGAGGACACCACGGCGTACAGCGGCGTGCTCGAGGCATACCGTCTGCCGAAGGAAACGGACGAGCAGAAGGCGGCGAGGCATCAGGCCGTCCAGGACGGCCTGCTCGTCGCCGCCGAGGTGCCCCTCGAGATCTGCCGCGTGGCTCTCGAGGTCTGCCGCCTCGCCAAGGTCGCGGCCGAGCTCGGCAACGCCAACGCCGTGACCGACGCGGGCATCGGCGCGGTGCTCGGCGAGGCCGCCGCCGTCGGGGCGGCCCTGAACGTGCGTATCAACCTGGGGTCGATCGAGGACGCGGAGTACGTGCGTCGCACGGCGGAGGAGCTCGACGCCATCCTCGCCGAGGCGGCCGCCCTGCGTGCCGACGTCCTCGCCACGACCCTGGCCAGGATCTGAGACGAAAGGCAGCCCATGGCAGCGAAGATCATCGATGGCAAAGCGATCGCCGAGACCATCCGCGGCGAGATCAGGGCGGAGGTCGAGAAGCTGGCCGCGAGCGGCGTGACCCCGGGGGTCGCGACGATCCTCGTGGGCGACGACGGTGGAGCACGGTTCTATCGCGGCCAGATCGAGAAGAACACCGGGACCGTGGGCTTCGCCTACTTCGATCACACGCTGCCCGCGGACGCCACCGAGGCCGAGGTGCTGGCCCTGGTCGAGAGCCTCGACGCCGACCCGGCCGTGCACGGCATCCTCGCCCTCATGCCGATGCCCGCCCACATCGACCAGACGAAGGTGTTCAACGCCATCGCGCCGGTCAAGGACCTCGACTGCGTCAACCCGGCCGACATCGGCCACGTGCTGCTCGGCGACCAGTTGTTCGCGCCGGCGACGCCTTCAGCCTGCATCGAGATCCTCGACCGTGAGGGTGTCGCGCTCCAGGGCCTCGACGTCACGATCGTCAATCACTCGAACATCGTGGGCAAGCCGGCCGCGCTCCTCTGCCTCAATCGCAACGCGTCGGTGCACGTCGTCCACGTGTACAGCAAGGACGTCCCGGCGGCCTGCCGCGAAGCCGACGTGCTGATTTCGGCGGCTCCCGTGAAGGGCCTGATCAAGGGCGACATGGTCAAGCCGGGCGCCGTCGTGATCGACGTGACGACGATCCGCGGCGAGGACGGCAAGCAGGTGGGCAGCCTTGAGTGGGAGGCCGTTTGCGCGGTCGCCGGGAGCGCCACCCCGGTGCCCGGGGGCGTCGGCCCGGTGACCAACGTCATCCTGCTCAAGAACGCCCTCGCCGCCTGCAAGGCGCAGGTGGGCGTGGCGTGAGGCGGGGACGTCGAACGACTGGCGGACGCGAGAGACTGGAGCTGACACGATGCCAAGACGGGTGAGGCGCGCGCCGGTCGCCGCGGACCCTCCGGCGGCCGCCGTCGACCTCGAGCGCGTCGCCGCGATCGTCGAAGAGCTCGACCCGCGGACCAACCTGATCGCCGCCATGCAGAGGCTGCAGCATGAGTACGGTTATCTTCCCGAGCCAGTGGTCGACGAGGTCGCGCGTCTGAGCGGGGTGCCCGCGGCGCGCATCTACGGTGTGGCCACCTTCTACGCGCAGTTCCGCCTCTCCCCCGTCGGCCGCCGGCTCATCGACGTCTGCCACGGCACCGCCTGCCACGTCGCCGGCGCCGAGCGCATCACCGAGGCCCTCGAGGAGGAGCTCGGCATCGCCGCCGGC
>Ga0116187_1001821_pt1 | contig 21777 bp, 19 predicted proteins | sample AD_JPNNA6_MetaG_FD_89755 | JGI IMG/M metagenome (GOLD analysis project Ga0116187, IMG submission 89755) | Active sludge microbial communities of municipal wastewater-treating anaerobic digesters from Japan - AD_JPNNA6_MetaG | ecosystem: Engineered > Bioreactor > Anaerobic > Digestate | place... | reverse complement strand
GCCTTCGGCGACATCATCGACGCAGCGCTGGCGGCCGGAGGCACGGTGACGGGCGAGCACGGTGTCGGGACGCTCAAGCTCGAGGGGCTGCGCAAGGAGTTGAGCCCCGCGTCTCTGGCGCTCCACCACGCGGTCAAGGAGGCGATGGACCCGCACGGGATCCTCAATCCCGGCAAGGCCATTCCCAGCCAGACCTGACTGGTCCCCGGGCTGGGCACAACACCGGCGCACATCCTGGCCAGTGGCGCACCCATACCTGCGCCATCAGGCAGTCTCTGCGAATGGGGTCGCAGACCCTGGTCAGTGGCGCACCCATACCTGCGCCATCAGGGGACCTGTGCGAATGGGGTCGCAGACCTTGGCCAGTGGCGCACCCATACCTGCGCCATCAGGAGACCTGTGCGAAGGGGGTCACAGACCTTGTCGAGTGGCGCACCCATACCCGCGCCATCAGGCAGTCTCTGCGTAGCTCTGGGGGCTAGTCGGTGCTGAGTGTCGGGGCCACGGCGGTGCGGACGACCTCGTCCATGACCTCGGGAGTGAAGCCGGAGATGTGACCGCCGGGGAACTCGTGGAAGGTCGCCCCGGCTCGCTCGAGCGCCAGAGCGAACGGCCGGAAGGGGTCCTTGGCGCCCGCGAACGCATGGACCGGCACGTCGAAGTGGTCGATCGGGAACCCCCACGGCTGCGCCCAGAGCATTCGCGCCTCTTCGAGCCAGGCGCCCTTCTGCTGGGCACCCTCGGCGGCCGACGCCTCGAAGAGCGGACCGACGACCGGGTCCGCGCCCACGGCCTTGTCCTCGGGCTCGAGCTGGCGCTGGGCGAGTTTGCGCAGCAACGGGTTCCGGCTCTGCATGATGCTCGCGAGGAGCCCGAAGAGGCCAGGCTTGGTCGCGGCCAGATCGATGGTCCTGGCCATCTGGGTCGGCATCTGCGCGAGGATTTCTGGCTCCGCAGGTGCGCCAGCGTTGACCGTGACCGCGCGCGAGATCAACTCGGGGGCCAAGGCCGCCAACGCGATCGTGTGGGATCCACCGCCCGAAAGACCAATGGCGGCAGGCCGATCCGCGCCGACGGCCTCGATGACGGCACGCGCATCGTCGACGACATCGCTCAGGCGCCGGCCCTCCTGCGCGGTCGAGGCGCCATGCCGTGGACGGGACCACGCGACGATCCGGACGTCATGGGTGTCGGCGGCCACGGCATACGGAGCGACCTCCAAGCGGGAGGAGCCGGTGCCGTGCAGATAGATCGCAGCCACGGGCGCGTCGGCCGGGCCCACTTCGCACAGGGTGAGGGTTCGTCCGTCTGGGCGGGTCAGCGGCGGGAGGTCGCGGGCCGGGCTCATTCGGTGCCTCCCGCGGAGGGGGCCGAGACGACATTGCGCAGGGCGGCAGCGACAGCGCGCGCCCCGTCGTGGGTCATGACGATGCCGGCATGGTCGACGCCGTCCACCGGAGTGCTGGGTATGCCCTGGGCCAGGACCGCGTCCAACTCCGGGGGTCCGTAGCCGGGCGGGGAGGCGGCGCCGACACTCCACTGCGCGTGGAGGAATCGAATGGGCACGGTGACCTCCTGCCAAGGGTTGTGCCCGAACCAGATGTCACCGGCATCGGGGGCGAGGGCCTCTCCGTCGAGGCGGACTCGGCCGTCGTCGAGGTCGTGTGCGAGGTAGTCGGCGAGCAGGGGATCGTGTCGATCGAGCAGTGGCGCGATGTCGTCGCAGAAGTAGGCGCGATAAGCGGCCAAGCTGGGCCATTGGCGGGACAGTCGGCCAGCCCGTCCGGCGAAGGCGGCAGGCAGGGTCTCGGGAGTGAGACCGGGTGGCGCGGCCATCGGGGGGCCACCGTCGACGAGCAGAAGTGAACTCACACGCTCGGGGTGCTGGTGGGCGAGATGGACAGCGATGAAGCCGCCCATCGACATGCCCATGACGTGGACCCGGTCCAGACCGAGATCGTCGAGGAGCGCGACGAGATCGGCGACGTGGGCGTCCATCCCGTAAGGCCCGCCCATTCCGACGCTCTCACCGCGACCTCTGAGGTCGGGGGCCAGCAACGCGATGTCGGGTGCGGCGTCGTGGACCCAGAGCCACACCTTGCGAGTGCTCGAGAGGCCATGGATCGCGAGGACGGGTTCGGGCTCGCCAGCGACGGAGGAGTCGACCTCGGTGGGGGAGCCGACTTCGGCGGGGTAGATCTCGTGCGCCAGAAGAGCATCCATCTGACCACTCTGCCCCATGGACGTGGCCCAGGACCGTCCAACCGGGGCTCATCCAGCAGTCGAGTGAGAGCAAACGGCAGCTTTCGCCCGCGAAAGCTGCCGTTTGCTCTCACTCGACCGGGAATCGGGAGCGGGGAGGCGGCAGAGTAGGAGCATGCCGACCTTCACTCAGGTGAGCACCTATCCGCAGGACCGGGAGACGGTCTTCGCGTGGCACGAGCGCCCCGGTGCCTTCACCCGTCTCTCACCGCCGGGCCAGATGAGGGCCGAGCGCGAGCCGACCAACGGCATCTGGGTGGGTTCGGAGCTGGAGTTCACCGTTGGCCTCCCGGCGACCGCAGCGCGAGTGGGGCCGACATGGCTGGCCAGGCACACGGCATACGAACGGTTTGTCCTCTTCGAGGACGTGATGGTGAAGGGGCCCTTCACGTCCTGGCGGCACCAACACCGCTTCACCGACACGGCGGACGGCGGGACGCAGATCGAGGACCACATCGACTACGAGATCCCCGTGCGGGCTCCGGTCGGGCGCCTCATCGAGGACCGGCTGCGGGGCGGCTTCGCCTATCGCGCTCGGCAGTTGCGTGACGATCTCGCCTTCCACGCAGCGCATCGCGAGCCGCGGGTGATCGCGGTCTCCGGCGCATCGGGACTCGTGGGCCGACAACTCGTGGCCCTGCTGGGTGGCGGTGGTCACGATGTCCGGGTGCTCACTCGCCGAGGGGCCAAGCGGGACAATGAGATCCAATGGGTCCCTGACGCGGCCGACGGGTCGGGGATCGAGCCGGAGAGCCTGCGCGATGTCGACGTCGTGATCCACCTCGCGGGCGAGCCCATCGGGCAACGGTTCACGGCTCATCACAAGGCGCGGGTCTTCGACTCACGGGTTCGCTCGACGACCTTGCTCGCCCGCGCTCTGGCCGAGTTGAGCGGCGATGGGCGGGAGCGTGCGTTCGTGGTCGCCTCAGCGGCGGGCTACTACGGCGCCGATCGCGGGGACGAGGTGCTGGCCGAGGCTTCGGCTCCGGGCGACGACTTCTTGGCGCTGGTGTGTCGGGAGTGGGAGGCGGCCGCGGATCCGGCGCGCGAGGCGGGGGTGCGGGTGGCCCATGTGCGCACGGGCTTCGTGCAGTCTGCCGGGGGTGGGCAATTGGCCCTCCAGTTGCCCCTCTTCGAGGCCGGGCTCGGCGGCCGGTTGGGCGACGGGCAGCAGTGGATGCCGTGGATCACGATCGACGACCTCGTCGGGCTCTACGCCCACATCGCCCTGACGCCCGGGCTCTCCGGTCCGGTGAATGCTGCGGCGCCCAACCCGGTGCGAGCCAGCGAGTATGCCGAGGAGCTGGGCCGCGTGGTCCACCGTCCGGTGTTGTTGCCGGTCCCGTCCCTCGGGCCCGCGCTGCTGTTGGGTCGGCAGGGCGCCCGGGAACTGGCTCTGGCTGGGCAGCGGATGGACACGAGCCGGGCCCCGGAGTGGGGCTACGTGTTCCGGCACACCGAGCTCGGGACTGGCCTGCGGCACATCCTCGCCCGCTGACCAACCCCGCGCCATCTTCCCGTCGAGTGGGCACCAGATGACGGAATACCAGGCATCATTCCCTCATCAGGTGCCCACTCGACTGGCTGTGCGCGGGAGAGATGGGCCCGCAAACGTCGTCAGTCGGCTGACTCCCGGTGGGCCTCGATCCAGTCGTCGACCATGTCCCACTGGCTATAGAGCCATTCGGTGACGCCGGCCGTGTCGGTGGGGATCGAGGACCGGGGCACCCGCCACCACCGCAGGGTGAGCTGCTTGTCCATCGGCAACCAGTGCCAGATGTCGGCCACGGTGTTGAGGTGGTCCAAGCCGGTGTGCGCACAAAGGAGGACGTCGGCATCCGGGGCGGCGGCGAAGGCGGCAGCGACCCCACCGGGCCTCGGCGCGAGGACGTGGGTCCACTTCTCGGCCTTGGCGGCCATCTGGTCCAGGCCGAGACCCTTGAGGCGCTCGATCGCGCGAGTGCGTCGGGCAGGTGTGAAGTTGCCGCCCTCGGGGAAGATCAGGAGCGCGTCGTTGGGGTCGAGGCCTCGGGCGAGTTCACCGATCTGGGATCGAAGATCGTTGCCCGGCTTGGGATGTGGCTGGACGAAGCGGTTCGGGAGCCGATGCATGATGATGCCGATCGCGGGCTCCCAGGCGAGGGTGTTCTTGAGGACGATGCGGGGCTCGCGGCGGTAGGTGTTCATGAGCGCGTGCACCACCGTGAAGGAATCGCCCGGGCCGGCGTGGCGTGACAGCACGATGAGCGGATCACCGGGGAAGGCATCCGGAGCGGGCCCGACCGTGGCGATCGTCAGACGGAGCACCCGGGTCGCCTCGCGGAACAGGTGGCCGAGATACCAGCTCAACACGTCGTAGTGGCACCACTGGAAGAACGGCGAGCGGATGCGCCACCCGAAGCCCGACCCGATCCACAGGCCGAACATCGAGATCAGCGCGAGGCTCTCGAGCGTGAGGTGGAGCATGAGCAGCCAGAGCAGACGCAAGGGGCGCCAGGTGCCCGGCAGCCAGGGCGAGATCACCGCGGCGACGATCAGCCAGAAGGGGAGAAAGGTCCAGGCCCAGAAGGTCAGCCAGATCGTGAAGGCACCCCCCACGAGCGCATAGATCCGCCACCACAGCCACAGCCGGAAGCGCTGCTGGTCACGGGCCACCAGTTCTGCTGGTCCTCCGGTCATGGCGACTCGCGGGAGGCGAGGAAGGCGACGCTCGCGGCATACGAGGCATCGATGCGTCGCTCGACCGCATCGAAACTACGGAAGGCGGTGAACGAGTCGTCCCGACTCGACCCGCTGCCGGTGGGCAGCACCCACGCGCGCACCTCCGGGGGCAGGGCCCCCATCTCCCGGTGGAAGCGATGCCGACGCGCAACCTCGAAGGAGACTCGAGCGACGTCGATCGGGTTGTTCGGCGCGGTGAGAGGGCGCTCGACCCGACCCACTTGGAGGACGTAGATGTCCGTCGCGCCGCGCTCGACCGCCCGACCCACCGGGACGGAGTTGACGATGCCGCCGTCGAGGAAGTGTTCGCCGTCGATCTCGGCGGGCGGGAAGAAGCCCGGCACCGCGGCCGAGGCCATGACGGCCGCCGCGACGGGGCCCGACGTGAACCAGTGCTCGGCCGCCCGCTCGATCGACGCCGCACAGCACTCGAAGGGCACGGCCAGATGCTCGAAGTGTGCCCCGCCCAACTCCTCTTCGAGCCGATCGCGCAGGGGCGCCGCGGAGTAGACGTGGGTCCGCGAACGCCACGCCCGCGCCACCTGGGTCCACGGGCGGTCGCCATAGATCTCACGACCGCCGGCCGCCGCGCGCCAGAGACCCTCGAGCCGCTCGATGACCCCGAGCGAGGGCTCGGTGGCCAAGAGTGCCCCGTTGAGTGCCCCGATCGACGTCCCCACGATGAGGTCAGGAGTGATGCCGGCTTCCAGCAAGGCCCGGAGCATGCCGACCTCGACGGCACCGAGCACGCCCCCGCCGCCCAGGACGAAGGCCGTATGCCGTGTGGTCACGCACCCACGCTAGCCAACCCACTCCCAGCGGGGTCCGGGCTCGACGACATCTCTACGCTGGAGACATGACCCTGATCGACGCGACCACGACGAAAGCCTGGGCCGAACTGTCCAGCCTGCACACGGCATACACGCCCGATCTGCGAGCGGCCTTCGCGGCCAACCCCGCCCGCGCGAGCGAACTCACCTTCGATTGCGCCGACCTGCACGTCGACCTGTCCAAGAACCTCATCGACTCCGACATCGTCGCCGCGCTCGTCTGGCTGGCCGAGGAGGTCGATCTGGGCGGGCGCCGGGACGCGATGTTCCGGGGCGACAAGATCAACGTCACCGAGGGGCGCTCGGTGCTCCACACGGCGCTGCGCCGCCCCCGCACCGACTCCCTCATCGTCGATGGCCAGGACGTCATTGCCGATGTCCACGAGACCCTCGACAAGGTCTACGCCTTCGCCGACAAGGTGCGCTCGGGGGAGTGGAAGGGCGTGTCCGGCAAGGAGATTCGCACCGTCGTCAACATCGGCATCGGCGGCTCCGATCTCGGCCCGGTGATGGTCTACGAGGCGCTCAAGCCCTATGTCCAGGCCGGCCTGCAGTGCCGATTCGTCTCCAACATCGACCCCACCGATGTCGCCGAGACCACGGCCGACCTCGACCCGGAGACGACCCTCTTCATCGTCGCGAGCAAGACCTTCACGACCCTCGAGACCCTGACCAACGCACGGATGGCGCGCGACTGGTTGTGGCGCACCCTCGTCGAGCAGGGTGCGATCGAGGACACCGACGAGGCGCGCACGGGGGCGGTCGCCAAGCACTTCGTCGCCGTCTCGACCGCGCTGGACAAGGTCGAGGCCTTCGGGATCGATCCGGCCAATGCGTTCGGCTTCTGGGACTGGGTCGGCGGTCGCTACTCGGTCGACTCGGCCATCGGCACCAGCGTCTGTGTGGCCATCGGACCGGACAACTTCCGCGACTTCCTCGGGGGCTTCCACGCCGTGGACCGGCACTTCGCCGACACCCCGTGGGAGCGCAACGTCCCGGCGCTGATGGGCTTGCTCAACGTCTGGTACGTCAACTTCTTCAAGTCCTGCAGCCACGCCGTCCTGCCCTATGCGCAATACCTCCACCGCTTCGCCGCCTACCTCCAGCAACTCACGATGGAGTCCAACGGCAAGGGCGTGCGCATGGACGGCAGCCCGGTGACGACCGAGACGGGTGAGATCTTCTGGGGCGAGCCGGGCACCAACGGCCAGCACGCCTTCTATCAACTCATCCATCAGGGCACGCGCCTCATCCCCGCGGACTTCATCGCCGTCGCCAACCCTGCGCACCCGATCGAGGACGTTGGCCAGGACGTCCACGAACTCTTCCTCGCCAATTTCTTCGCCCAGACCAAGGCGCTGGCCTTCGGCAAGACGGCGGACCAGGTGCGCGCCGAGGGCGTCGCGGAGGACTTGGTCCCCGCCAAGGTCTTCACCGGCAACCGGCCGACGACGTCGATCATGGCGCCGGCCCTGACCCCGTCAGTGGTCGGTCAACTCATCGCGCTCTATGAGCACATCACCTTCGTGCAGGGTGTCGTCTGGGGCATCGATTCCTTCGACCAATGGGGCGTCGAGCTCGGCAAGCAACTCGCCCTCCAGATCGCACCGGCCATCGGCGGCGACCAGGGCGCCCTCGACGCACAGGACCCGTCGACCCGCGAACTCATCGACTGGTACCGCGCCCACCGGCACTGAGCCACAACGAAAAGCGGCGCGTATGCCGGGAGTCGCCTCCCGGCATACGCGCCGCTTTTGTGTGTGGCCGAGGTCGGACGGCCCCGATCTGTGACGCCAGGTTCGTCGGTTCTCGACCGTTCTGGCCGGTTGGGTTCCTGCTTGTGACGCCAGGTTCGTCGGGTCCGCATGTTGGGCAGGGATTCAGCCCATGGCATACGAACTTGGCGTCATGAATGTCGGGCCAAGCGCGCTGGGAGGTGCCCAACCGACGTACTTGGAGTCATGAATTGGGGTGACTGGGCGCGGGGAGGTGCCGATCGCGCCTGCCGGAGCGATCAGAGCGTGTATGCCGTGGCGTGGCGCGGCTGGTAGATGAGGATCGCGTCGGTGCCGGGGACCTCGACCTCCATGCCGATGCCCCAGCCGAAGTCACGAGGCCCCGAGGAGATGACGCCGCCGCGTTCGCGGATGGTGGCCTCCGCCTCGGCGATGTCCTCGACCATGAGGCTGATCTGGTGGTGGCGCGGGGCGCTGACGACCTCGTCGACGGCGTCGGTGCGGGTCGGGTGGATGCCGAGCTCGCTGGGGCCCGTGTCGAAGATCAGCCAGGAGTCGTCACCCTTGGGGTCGCTGCCCTCGTCGCTGCTGCCGGGGTCACTGACCCAGGTCAACTCGAGCACCTCGCGGAAGAAGCGGCGGGTGGCGGCGGGGTCGTCGCTGTAGATGAGGTTGTGGACGGCAGTGATCATGCTGCCCACTGTAAGCCGCAGGTCAGAGGAAGGCGGCGAGGCGTTCGCCCATCTGGGCGGCGAGCGCGTCGAGCCCCGACCTCGGTCGCACCATGACCTCGAAGTCGACGATCTTGCCGTCGTCATCGATGCGGATCATGTCGATCCCCTTGAGTTGGCGACCCGAGACGTTGGCGGAGAACTCCAGCACGACCGAGCGAGAGTCCTCGGTGACGAAGGTCCGGTGATAGGTGAAGTCCTCGAAGACCTGGATGACGGTCGAGAGGATGAGCTGAACGGCATCGGCGCCCGGATAGGGCTTGTGCGCGACCGGCGACCGGAAGACCGCGTCCGGGTGGAGGATCTCGGGCAGCCGGCTGAGGTCGCGCGAGGCCACCATCTCGTGCCACGTGGCGAGGGTGCCCGCGAGGATCGGGTCAGGGGTGGTCATGGTGTCTCCTGGTCAGAGGGAGGCGGCGAGTTCGGTGCCCTGCTGGATGGCGCGCTTGGCGTCGAGTTCGGCAGCCACGTCGGCGCCGCCGATGAGATGCACGACCTGGCCGCGCGCCTCGAGCTCGGCCTGCAACTCGCGCAGCGGCTCCTGGCCGGTGCAGAGCACGACGGTGTCGACGTCGAGCACGGTGCGCTCGCCGTTGATGACCGCGTGCAGGCCGAGGTCGTCGATGCGCTCGTAGGTCACGCCGGGCACCATGGCCACCTTCCGCTGGGCCATGGTCGCGCGGTGGATCCAGCCGGTCGTCTTGCCCAGTCCGGCGCCGACCTTGGACTCCTTGCGCTGCAGCAGCGCCACGGAGCGGGCCGGCTCCTCCCTGGTGGGCGCCGCGAGTCCGCCGCGCGAGGCATACGTGGCATCGATGCCCCACTCGGCGTTGAAGACCTCCGGGGCAACGGCGCCCGACGGGCCGTTCTGGGTGAGGTATTCGGCGACGTCGAAGCCGATGCCGCCCGCACCCATGAGCGCGACCTTCTCGCCCACGGGCACCTTGTCGCGCAGCACGTCCAGATAGGTCACGACCTTGGGGTGGTCGACGCCCTCGACATCGGGGATGCGAGGCGTGACTCCGGTGGCGAGGACAACGACGTCGTATGCCGTGAGGTCGGCTGCCGTGGCGCGCTCACCCAGGCGCACCTCCACACCGGTCTCCTCGAGTTCGCGACCGAAGTAGCGGAGGGTCTCGGCGAACTCCTCCTTGCCGGGGATCTGCTTGGCGAGGTTGAACTGACCGCCGATCTGGTCGTCGGACTCGAAGAGGGTGACCTGATGGCCTCGCTTGGAAGCCGTTGTGGCGCAAGCCAATCCGGCCGGCCCAGCGCCGACGACAGCGACTCGTTTGGCGCTCTGATCGCCTGCCACGGGCTCGATGGTGAGGACCGTCTCGTGACAGGCGCGGGGGTTGACCAGGCACGAGGTGATCAGGCCCTGGAAGGTGTGGTCAAGACATGCCTGATTGCAGGCGATGCAGGTGTTGATCCGATCGGCTTGTCCCGCAGCGGCTTTCGCGACGAAGTCGGCATCGGCGAGGAAGGGGCGGGCCATCGAGACCATGTCCGCGGCACCGTCGGCGAGCACCTGTTCCGCGACCTCGGGGGTGTTGATCCGGTTGGTCGCGACGAGCGGGATCGACACCGATCCCATCAGTTGCTTGGTCACCCAGGCGAATCCGGCACGAGGCACCGATGTCGCGATGGTCGGGATGCGCGCCTCGTGCCAGCCGATGCCGGTGTTGATGATCGTCGCGCCGGCGGCCTCGACGGCCTGGGCGAGCTGCCGGACCTCCTCCAGGGTGGAGCCACCCTCGACGAGGTCGAGCATGGAGAGGCGATAGATGATGATGAAGTTCTCGCCGACCCGCTCGCGCACTCGTCGGACGATCTCGACGGGGAAGCGAATTCGGTTGTCGTAGGACCCTCCCCACTCATCGGAGCGCTGGTTGGTCCGGGCGGCGATGAACTCGTTGATCAGATAGCCCTCGGAGCCCATGATCTCGACGCCGTCATAACCGGCGTCCTGAGCCAGGGCCGCGCACCGCGCGAAGTCGTCGATCGTCTCCTCGATCTCCGCGCCGCTCATCGCCTTGGGCGCGTGGAAGGCGATCGGCGCCTGGATCGAGCTCGGCCCGACGAGGTCGGCGTGGAAGGCATAGCGTCCGAAGTGGAGGATCTGGAGGCAGATCTTGCCGCCCGCTGCGTGGACGGCCTCGGTCACCAGCCGGTGACTCGGGACCTGCTCGTCGGAGGCGAGGATGGCCCCTCCCTCGAGGGGGCGACCGGCCTCGTTGGGTGCGATGCCACCGGTCACAATGAGGCCGACCCCACCGCGCGCGCGCTCGGCGTAGAAGGCGGCCATCCGCTCGAAGCCGTTCGGCGCCTCTTCGAGACCCACGTGCATCGAACCCATGAGAACTCGGTTGGGCAGGGTGGTGAAGCCCAAGTCGAGCGGGGCGAGGAGGTGCGGGTATGCCGTCATGCGGGTCAGGCTAAGCAGCGAAACCCACCTATGCAACCAGTTGCACAATTTTGGCGCGCGAATCACACTGACTGTTGTGTCCCTGCCGCACGCCCTCCTCACGTCCCTGCTCGAGCGTCCTTCGTCCGGCTACGACCTCGCGCGCCGGTTCGACTCCTCGATCGGTTACTACTGGCGGGCGAGCCATCAGCAGATCTATCGAGAACTGGCACGGATGGAGGACGCGGGATGGATCTCCTCAGATGAGGTGGCCGAGCATGCCCGCAAGCGGATCCACCGCTGCCTCCCGGCCGGCGAGGCCGAACTGAGGCGCTGGGCTGCCACCGGCGACCCGATCCCTGCGCAGCGGGACCCGCTCCTCATCCGCCTGCGGGCCGAGGCCGCCATCGGAGGACTCGGCCTGGAGAGCCAGGTGGCGCAGAGGTTGGCCGAACACGAAAGCCGGATCACGGCATACCGAGCGATTGAGGCCCGCGATTTTGCGGGCGATCTCGACCGTCGTGGCCGCGTCCAGTACGCGATCCTCCGCGCCGGGATCATGACCGAGGAGTCCTGGATCGAGTGGTGTCAGATGGCACTGGCGACACTGCCGGATCCCACCGACGCAGACGCGTAATCTGCTCGCGTGAATCACCCCGATCTGGCCAAGGCCAAGTACGTCTCCTTCACGACCTTCCGCAAGAACGGCACCCCGGTGTCCACGCCGGTGTGGTTCGCGCCGTTGGATCCGACGTGCGATCAGTGGGCGTTCATGAGCAACGACAACGTCGGCAAGACCAAGCGGCTCGCCCACACCTCGCGAGTCACCGTGCAGGAGTGCGACCTCCGCGGACGCGTCAAGGAGGGGGCGCCGATCGTCGAGGGGAGCGCCGTCGTGGTGCGCGACGAGGCGAGTCAGCAGCGCGTGCGGGCAGCGGTGACCGCGAAGTACGGCCTGATGGCCCGTGGCTTCGAGGTGGCCAGCCTCGTGGGCAAGGTCATCCCGGCACTCAAGCCGAGCCCGCGCGCCGGGATCATCGTCACGCTTCCCTGACCCCCGCTACGCCGCAGTAAGTGCTGCTGCAACGACACCTACTGCGCCGTAGCGTGAGGGAGGCGCGAGGTCGGCCAGCGTCAGCGCCCTGCGGCGTCGAGGGCCTCCTCGGTGAGCCGTCGGCCGAGATCGATCATCTCCGCGGCCCGGTGGAAGTCCATGGTCCGACAGGCATCCGAGGGCACCGTGACGAGCACGTCCGGCGGATTACCGGCCATCCGATAACGGGTGATGAGGGCCGCCATCGTGTCGAAGGAGCGATTGAAGACGTCCATGGTGCCGAGGTCGCGTGGCGCCGGCTCGTAGGAACCGTCACTCTCCAGCGATCCCGCCGAACCCGCCTGCAGCGACTCGCGGGTCGCCCCCCTGTTCGCCGTCGGGACGCCTGCATCCCTGACGTCGTCCCCGTCGTTGCCCACGTCGTCCTGGTCATCGACACCGGACAGTTCGCGGGACACCGCCTCGTCGGTGACGTCCTCGACAGCGGACTCGGCGTCGTGCTGCGCATCACTGGACTCGAGCGCCTCGCTCCCGGCGATCGCTGCCCAGCGATGCGAGAGCGCCCGCACCGTCTCCGACTCGAGCACGCCGGCCGCACTGGCCCGCAGGCGATCCCCGAGTTCTTCCAGGGCCCTAGTCGCAGCCACTGTGCGCACGGGCGAGACCGGCTGCTGCTCCTCCTGACCGCCACCTCCCATGCCGACCCCGCGCGGACCGGACAGGCTCACGGCCAATGTCCAATCCGACGTGATCGCTGCTGTCGGCTCGATCGGGACCGGGTTCATCAGGCCCCCGTCGACGAGCAGCCGCCCCTCGACGACGACGGGCGTGATGACCCCGGGGATCGACACCGAGGCCCGGATCGCCGTGATGACCGGTCCGCGTTGGAACCACACCTCGCGGCGGGCACCGAGATCGGTTGCCACCGCCGTGTAGGGGATGGCCAGGTCCTCGATCCGAGCACCGTCGAGGATCTCGCCGACCTTGCCGATGACTCGCTCGCCCCGGATCGCGCCGCCCCCGGTGAGCGTCGGGTCCAGCAACCGAAGGACCTCGCGTTGGGTCAGGCTGAGTGACCACTCCGTATAGGCCTCGAGTTTCCCCGCGGCCATGACCCCGGCCACCAGGGCACCCATCGAGGTGCCGGCCAGGGCCACCACCTCGTAGCCACGTTCCTGGAGCACTTGGATCGCTCCGATGTGCGCATAACCGCGGGCCCCACCAGCACCCAGGGCCACAGCCACTCGCCGTCCACTCGTCCGCATGCCCCCAACGTAACCCGCCGCCTCATGGCCCGCGCCCACGCATCGGTGACGGACGAGCAGGAGGGAACCACCCGGCATACCCGATCCGTCTGGCACAGTGACCCGGTGCCGCGATTCGAAGCCTTCCCCGCCCTCCGCTACGCCGGATCCGCCGACCTCGATGAGGTGACGGCCCCGCCCTACGACGTCCAGACCCCCGAGCAGACCCGAGCCCTCGCCGAACGCTCGCCGCACAACGTCGTGGCCGTCGACGTGCCCGCCGTCGTCCACGAGGGCGCCGACGACGTGTATGCCGTGGCGGCCGACACGCTGTCCCGTTGGGTCGCCGAGGGGGTCCTGGTCGCGGACCGCCAGCCGTCGCTGACCATCCTTCGGATGCGCTTCACCGACCAGAGCGGTGAGGAACGCGACCTCGCCTCGGTCGTCGGCCTGCTCGAGGTCGTCGATGAAGGCGCCGGGGGAGTGCTCGCCCACGAGCGGACCACACCCAAGGCCTCGACCGACCGCCTCGATCTCACGCGGGCCACGCGCGCCAACCTCTCCCCGGTCTGGGGCCTGTCGATGGCAACCGGTCTGACGGAGATGTTGCAGGAACCCGGGGAACTGGTCGGTCGGGTCGACGTCGATGGCGTCACCCATCTCGCCGAGCGGGTCACCGACCCGCAGCGGATCGCGTCCATCACCGAACTCGTCGGCTCGGATGAGGTGCTCATCGCTGATGGTCATCACCGGTATGCCGTGGCGCGGGCCTTCCGCGACGAGAAGGGCGCCGCGGGTGGGTCCGGGCTGACCTTGGCCTCTGTGGGCGAACTGGTCCCGGAGCAACTCAGCGTCCGGGCCATCCACCGGCTCTACGGCGGCGCGGACCACGGATCCGTGCGGGAGGCGCTGGCCGAGTACTTCGACCTCACCGATGCGCCGATCCCGTCACTGGCCATGCTGAGCGATCTCGTCGACAAGGGTGTGCTCGCACTCATCGGACCGGACGGTTCGGCGGAGTGGCTCACGCCCAAGGAGGGCGCCTTCGACGGCGTGCGCTCCCTCGACGGCGCCTGGCTCGAACACGCACTGGCGGGCCTGGCCTCCGAGAGCGAACTGGCCACGACCTATGAGCACGACATGGGTGAACTGGTCGAGGCGATCGTGAGCGGCCGGGCACACTCTGGGGTGCTCATCCGCCCGGTGTCCATCGAAGAGATCGAGCGGACCGCGCGCGAGCGGCTCCTCATGCCGCCGAAGTCGACCTTCTTCACACCCAAGCCGATCACGGGCCTCGTCCTGCGCAGCATCGAGTGAGGCCACTCCACCGCGGACCTCCCGGCGGACTCACGGCGACTTCCCAGCGCGCGCCCCTCGCGGGCGGGCCGGGACCTCGCTACCGTGGGCCGTGAGCCGGCCATCGGCTCGATCATGCTCGACGACGAAGGAGCGGGAACCATGGCCGATTGGGCCGCTGACGTGAAGAAGTACGCCCCGAACGCCGATGACGCCGTCATCGCCAAGGTGGTCCGCCACTGCGGCATCGCGCTGCAGAAGGCCGACTCCTCCCTGGTCTCGTTCTCCGACCCAGCCGAACTCGCACGTGTCAAGAAGGGCTTCATGACCAAGAAGCTCGAGATCACCGACGAGGCCAAGCAGGACGAACTCCTGAACTCCGTCAAGGAGCAGATGAAGGCCGACCGCACCAAGAACCGCGTCACCGTCTACTACTTGCTTGCCGAGAAGGCTGGCAAGCTCTCCATCTTCGGCGGCTGAGTCCCGCCCGCGCCCATCCGGCCGACGACGGCCGGAAGCGCACGGCATACGCACAACGCACGAAACCCCACCTCCGCGGGAGGTGGGGTTTCGTGATTTCGTATGCCGTGTGGTCAGACCTTGGAGTCGGGCTCGCCGGTCCAGTCGCTGGCGTCGGTGGCCTCGGCCCACACCGGGCGCGGTGGGACCGCGTGGGTGCCGTCAGCCGTGGGCGTGGCCGTGTCAGGAGTTGCCGCAGCGGCGGCGGGGGCGTCCGCGGGGTCCGAGGTGCCGACTCCGGCCTCCGCAGCGGCCTCGTGGCTGCCCAGGGCGGCGAACTTGGCAATCCCCTTGTCGGCGACGGACCGCACCTTGCTGACGGTGTCGGCGTACTTGCTGTCGGTCTTCTCGGCGACGGCCTGCTCGGCCTTGTCGAGGGCGCCGGCGATCTTGTCGCGGTTGGTGCGGGTGTAGTCGCCGGCCATCTTGGCGGCATCGCCCACGGCCTCGGCGACGGCGTGGTCAGCCTGGCGGAGGAAGTCCTCGGTCTTCGGCGGCAGGCCGAGGTCCTTGGCGATGAGGATCAGCTTGTCGGTGACGGTCGTGGTCATGGTGGTACTCCCCTGGAGGTGGTGAGAGATCGCGGTCGAACCCTCGGGTGGTGCAGCCGTGCGGAGGTGCCGTGTTGCGAGGGTGTCAACGAGGCGGTTGCCGGTGATGTTCCCCTGATTTCCTCGATGTTGCGCGCGCCACGGCGTGTCGCGCCGGGCGTGTCGGGGTTGGTGGATGGGGCCTGTGGACAGCCGATCAGGGGTGTCACCGGCCAGACCTAGAGTCCCTTCATGACCGTGATCCGTGGGGCGACGCCGGCGTGGGTGAGTGTGCTCACCGACGCCTGGCTTGAGTTGCTCCATGGCCCCGCGACTGTGGCTCGGGCAGCCGGCTATGTGGAGCAGGGCATGGTGCGGTCGGTGAGCGCCGTCGAGGAGGGCACGGTCGTCATGGCCGAGGTCGAGGGGTCGGGACGCTGGCCCTACACGACCTTGATCACCGCTCTGGTGGACGTGCCCGAGGGTCTGCCGATCCGGGCCGCCGACGTCGACTGGGTGGCCAAGTGCTCCTGTCCGGTGGGTGTGGGGTGCAAGCACGCGCTCGCGGCGCTCATGGTCCTGCGCGACCAGGGCGGGGGCGGTGCTGCTCACGTCGCGTCGTGGCGCGAACGGCTTGCTGCGTATGCCGTGGAGCCGGTTGCGCCGTTGCACGAGACTCCGCTCGGGGTCCAGTTCGTCCTCGTGTCCGGTCCGCCGGGGTCATGGGGCCAGGGGAGTCGGCGGGTGGAGATCCGGCCGCTGCGGCGCTCGCGGGTCGGTCGGTGGGTGAGTGTGTCCTCCTGGTCCCAGGCCGTCAGTGGCCAAGGGCATGAGTTCGTGCCGCCTGACCATCTCGCGGCCGCCTCGGACCTCGCTCGGGTCATCGGTCAGAGCCGATTCGGCTGGGGCAGCACCGCCCCGGCACTGCTCGACGACCTGGGCTCTGAGGCCTGGCGCTGGCTGCACCAGGCGATGGCCGCGGGGATCGAGGTCCGGGTCGGCGGGGTGGTCGGTCGGGCGGGCCTGGACTCGATGGCGATCGAGCCCGATGCCGTCGAGTTGGTGCCTGCGGCGACCATCACGCGGGGGGAAGGCGGCGGCCTGCTTGCCTCGGTCGCCTGGCACGACGTGCGACCCGACCAGAAGGTCACCTTGATCGGTGGCAATCGCCAGGGCACCACCCCTCCCCACTCGGTCCTCATCGAGCCTCGGTCAGGTCACGGGACTCGCGTCGTCCGGCCGCTCGGACCCCTGACGCCAGAGGTCCTCGAGCTCGTGGGGTCGGGTGAACTGTCGGTCCCCGCGGAGGACGTGGGGGAGTTCCTCAGTGACTACCTACCAGGGTTGCGACGACGGCTCACGGTGCAGAGCCCTGATGCGGCGGTCGATGCGACCGCGACCAGCCGACCGGTGCTCTGTGTTCACCTTTCCGGCGACTCCGAGGTCGCCGCCCTGCTCCTGTCGTTCGGGATTCGCTATCTCGTGGGCGATCACCGCGGTCCGCTGCTCCCCGTCGACATCCCGCCAGTGATGACAACCCGTCGCGACCGGAGCCTCGAGGCGGACCTGCTCCACGGCATACCTGAGTTGGAAGAGGTGCCCGGATGCCGACTCGGCGTGCACAACGGCCGGATCCATCGGGTGCCGCCCGCGACGGCCACGCTCACAGGCCGGGACGCGGTGCGCTTCATGGGGGAGACGCTCGATGCGCTGCGGGCCCGCGAGGACGTCGAAGTCGAGATCGCCGAGTCGACGCCGACCTTCGAGGAGGCCAGCGAACCAGCCGCCCTGACGCTCGACGTCGACGAGGCCCTCGACGGCAGCACTGACTGGTTCGACCTGTCGATGAGTGTGCTCGTCGAGGGTGAGCCGGTGCCGCTGGCTGATCTGCTCGTGGCCCTGCGACGCGGTGACGAGATCCTCGTGCTGCCCTCGGGCGTCTGGTTCCGGCTGGACCAGCCCGCGTTCGCGGCCCTGCGGGCGCTCGTGCTCGAGTCGCAACTGCTCGTGGACGGGGAGAGTGGCACGGTCCGGATCGGTCGCTATGACCTCGGCTGGTGGGAGGAGCTCGTCGGCTCCGGCCTCGTCGGTCGGCAGTGCGAGGCGTGGCGCCGTCACGCCGCGGTGCTGGGGGCGCTCGACCTCGCCGAGGCCGTGCCGTTGCCCGATGGTCTGCAGGCCACGCTGCGCGCCTATCAGGGTGAGGGCTACCAGTGGTTGAGGGCCCTGTGGGATGCCGGGCTCGGAGGGATCCTCGCCGACGACATGGGGCTCGGGAAGACCCTGCAGACCTTGGCCCTGCTCCAGCGGGCCAAGGAGCGGGGCGAGTTGGGTGGCGGCGCCGCCGAGGGCGCCGGTCCAGTGCTTGTGGTCGCGCCGACGTCAGTGGTGGGGACATGGGTGTCCGAGGCCGAGAAGTTCGCCCCGAGTCTCCGGGTGCTGCCCATCCGGGCGACGGGTCGAAAGCGCGGTCGATCGCTGCTCGAGGAGCTGAGCGGCGACGACGGGGATGGTCAGGGCGGCGAGGCTGGCGGGCACGGACCGGTCGACGTCGTCGTGAGCTCCTATGCGGTGGCCCGGATCGATGCTGCGGAGTTCGCCTCCGTGTCGTGGCGGGGATTGATCCTCGACGAGGCCCAGCAGGTCAAGAACCATCGGTCCAAGACCTATCAGGCCGTCCGGCGACTGGATCGCACGTTCACTCTGGCCATCACGGGCACACCCATCGAGAACGACCTCATGGATCTCTGGAGCCAGCTGTCGCTGGCGACGCCCGGACTCTTTCCCTCGCCCGATGTCTTCCACCGCGAGTGGAGTCGTCCGATCGCGGGCGGCAATGCCGAGGTGGCCAGTCGGCTGCGATCGAGGATCCGCCCCCTGCTCCTGCGCCGCACCAAGGAGGAGGTCGCCCCCGATCTGCCGCCCAAGACCGAGTCCGTTGTGCGCTTGGACATGACCCCCGGCCACCGCCGCATCTACGACCGGGCCCTGTTGCGCGAGCGCCAGTGCATGCTGGGGCTGCTTGAGGATCCCGAGGCCAACCGGGTCGAGATCCTCGCGGCGCTGACCCGGATGCGCCAGCTGGCGTTGGACCCCGCTCTCGTTCCCGAGTTGTCGGCGCCGGGAGGTGCGGCCGGTGGGCCGGTCGACCTGAGCACCCTGCCGTCGTCGGCGAAGGTGGACCATCTCATCGACCAGTTGATCGAGTTGTCGGCCGAGGGTCACCGCGCGCTCGTCTTCAGCCAGTTCACGAGTTTCCTCGCTCGGGTGCGCGCCCGGCTCGACTCCGCGGGGATCGCGAGTGCCTATCTCGATGGCGGGACGCGCGATCGCCAGCGCGTGATCAAGGACTTCAAGGAGGGCGATTCCCCCGTCTTCCTCATCTCGCTCAAGGCCGGTGGCGTCGGCCTGACCCTCACCGAGGCCGACTATGTCTTCGTCCTCGACCCGTGGTGGAACCCCGCGGCCGAGGCCCAGGCCATCGACCGCGCCCACCGGATCGGGCAGGACAAGCCGGTCCTGGTCTATCGGCTGGTCTCTGCCGACTCGATCGAGGACAAGGTGCTCGCGCTCCAGGACCGCAAGCGAGCGCTGGCCGATCGACTGGTCGGTGGGGGTTCCTTCACCGGGGCGTTGGAGCGCGACGAGATCCTCGCCCTCTTCGAACCGACGCGGGGTCTCGGCTCCTGACCCGTTGGGTCGTTGGAGGATGGCCGACTTGCGGCTGCGTCCTTACTTGACTCGGCACGAGCTCGGAGTCACTCTGATGTCGGAGTAGTCCCTGCTCCAGGGCCCGCTCCCGGCATACGGTGGAGCGATGGAGAGCACCTCAGAAGCCGGACGACGGACCCGTGTTGAGCGCGACACGATGGGCGAGGTCGAGGTCCCGGCCGAGGCACTGTGGGGAGCCCAAACGCAGCGCAGCATCGGCAACTTTGACATCGGCCGTGACACCTTCGTCTGGGGGCGGCCAATGATCAGAGCGCTCGGGCTGCTGAAGAAGGCCGCTGCTCAGGCCAATCGCGAACTCGAGCAACTCCCCCCGGACGTCGCGGACCTCATCGAGCGGGCGGCCACCGAGGTGATCGAGGGTGACCTTGATGACGAGTTCCCGCTCGTCGTCTTCCAGACCGGCTCGGGCACCCAGTCGAACATGAACGCCAACGAGGTCATCGCCAATCGAGCCATCCAACTCGCGGGGGGCGTGCTCGGGTCCAAGGACCCGGTCCACCCCAACGACCACGTCAACCGCGGCCAGTCGAGCAATGACACCTTCCCCACAGCCATGCACGTCGCGGTCGTCCTCGCTCTCCGTGACGACCTCGTGCCGGGTGTGACGCGACTCCGGGACGTTCTCGCCGCCAAAGCCGCAGAGTTCGACGACGTCGTCATGGTTGGCCGCACCCACCTTCAGGACGCGACCCCGATCCGTCTCGGTCAGGTCATCGGGGGCTGGGTCGCCCAGATCGACCAGGCCATGGCCGCTGTCGATCACGCTGCTCACGACGTGCGGGCCCTCGCGATCGGAGGCACCGCCGTCGGCACCGGCCTCGGCACCCACCCCGACTTCGGACGCCTCGTCGCAGCCAAGCTGAGCAAACTCACCGGCGAGCAATTCCGACAGGCCGACGACCTCGCCGCGGCCATGTCGGCCCATGACGCTCTGGTCACCTTCAGTGCAACCCTGCGGACCCTCGCCGGTGCTCTGATGAAGATCGCCAATGACGTCCGCTGGTATGCCTCGGGTCCCCGCACGGGAATCGGCGAACTCACGATCCCCGAGAACGAACCCGGCTCCTCGATCATGCCGGGCAAGGTCAACCCGACGCAGTCCGAGGCGATGACGATGGTCGTCGCGCGCGTCTTCGGCAACGACCTGACGGTTGCCTTCTCCGGGAGTCAGGGCAACTTCCAACTCAACGTCTTCAAGCCGGTCATGGCCCACGCCGTGCTCGAGAGCGAGCGAATCCTCGGGGATGCCTGCCGGTCCTTCGCCGACCATTGCGCCATCGGCCTGGAGCCCAACCGAGAACAGATCGCCGAGCACCTCGCCGCCGACCTCATGCTCGTCACGGCCCTCAATCGGACCATTGGCTACGATGCCGCCGCAGCGATCGCCAAGCACGCCCACAAGGAGGGGCTCACCCTGCGCGAGGCGGCTCTGGCGTCCGGGACGATCTCGGCGGAGGATTACGACCGCATCGTCGACCCAGCAGCGATGACGCATCCCTGATCGACCCCACCGATCCGTCCAAGCAGACGGCCCACCCTGCCAAGGAGCACGCACATGGCCTCGCGCCTCAACCCCTACCTCAACTTCGACGGCAACAGCGCCGACGCGATGACCTTCTACCACGAGGTCTTCGGCGGGGATCTCAACATCAGCCGCTTCGGCGACTTCGGCGCACCCGAGGGCGTGGACCCCGACGGCACCATGCACGCCATGCTCGAGACGCCCGCTGGCTTCACCCTCATGGCTTCCGATGGCGCGCCCGGACAGCCCGTCACCAGCGGCAACAACTTCTCGGTCAGCCTTTCAGGAGACGACGAAGCCGAACTCCGTGGCTACTGGGACAAGCTCGCCGAGGGTGGCCAGGTCGCCATGCCGCTGGAGGCCCAGATGTGGGGTGACACCTTCGGCATGGTCATCGACAAGTTCGGCACGCCGTGGATGGTCAACATCGCTGGCCCCGGCATGGGTGGCGGAGCCGGCGAAGGAGCCTGAGCCACAAGGCTTTCCCAGCCAACTTTCGCGTATGCCGGGTGGTCACCTCGCGAGGTGAGCACCCGGCATACGCCGTCATGGGAACATCGGGGCATGGCCGAATACCAAGTCACCCAGTGGCGTGACCTGCCCTCACTCGTCGTCGCACGGGACCCGGATTCGCCCGATGACCTCGTCAAGGTCATGCTCGCCGGTCGCTGCCAGGAGGCCATCGACGAAGCCGCCATGCGCTTGGGTGAGGTCGATGCCGAGGCCTACCTCAACGGCTGGACACGCACTCCGTGGGCGCCGGAGCAGGGCAGCCCCGCGGACGTCGCCGCCCGCATCTCCGCCGAGTTGGAGGCGCAGTGGGACGACTCCGCCCTCAGGGCCTACCTCGACCGACTGCACTGACCGACTGCACTGAGCGACTGCAACTGAGGGACGCGACCTCAGATCGTGTGCCGGTCGGCCACGTCGAGAGCGGCGTCGAGCAGGTCGAGCCCTTCGTTGAGTTCGTCGGCCGTCGTGGTCAGTGGTGGCGCGACGTGGGTCCGGTTGTAGTGGGTGAAGGGCCACAGCCCAGAGGCCTTGCAGGCGGCCGCGAACTCCAGCATCGGTGTCGCCGCCTCGCCACTGGCGTTGAAGGGCACCAGCGGCTCGCGAGTTCCCTTGTCCCGCACCAGATCCAGCGCCCACATGAACCCCAGACCGCGGACCTCGCCGACGGACGGGTGCTTGTC